>Ga0180083_1000032_pt1 | contig 10783 bp, 13 predicted proteins | sample EasRiv0_1_16_10D_FD_121792 | JGI IMG/M metagenome (GOLD analysis project Ga0180083, IMG submission 121792) | Soil microbial communities from meander-bound floodplain in the East River, Colorado, USA - East River metaG ERMLT660_1_16_10D | ecosystem: Environmental > Terrestrial > Soil > Floodplain... | reverse complement strand
GAAACCCTACTCGCCGCCGAAGATGTACTTCGCACTATGGAAACTACGGGTATGCCTTACGACTATAATCGTGCTGCGGAAATGCTGGAAAAAGAAGTCGATCCAGAAATGGAGCAGATCAAGAAAGACCTAGCGAAACTAACAGGGCACAAATTACTTAATCCTGGTTCGCATCCGCAAATGGCAGCTGTCTATTACGATGAGTTTAAGGTCTTTCATGCAATGCAGGACCGTCCTGACAAGAAGAGGTCAGTTGACGAATCGGCACGGAAAGAAATGATTGATGGTCGCTTTACCTTTAGTGGTGAACATACCGCCATCATGCAAAATGGCAAGATGATTAAGCAGCCTGCTAAGGAAGCACAGAAGACTCGTAATCTAATCACGAAGATTGCGAAAGAGCATGATCGTTATAAGAAGCTAGAAAAACAGGCTGGTACATATCTAACAGGTTTGATTGTGAGGGCTGAACTTGATCCCGAGTCACGTATCTATACAAGTCTCCCACGACACGCCACGTCTACAGGTAGACTGGCAAGTAGAGGACCGAATCTACAGAACGTTACTAGAACCAAAGAAGGATTGCCTGACATTAGAGGACTTTTCTATGCTTTGCCGGGAACTCTCTTGGTACAAGCAGACTACTCGCAGGCTGAGCTACGAGCAATTGCTGCACTTTCTGGCGATAGACTACTAACGCAAGTCTATGAGAAGGGAGAAGACCTACATAATCTAACAGCTGCTAGGTTCTATGGTGAGAACTTTACTTATGAACAGCGAGCTAATAGTAAGAACATGAACTTCGGTGTATTCTACAGGCAATCAGCAGAAACCTTCTTGGAGAAACATGAAATCGCTGTCGAAGAAGCACAGAAGTATATTGATTGGGTGTGGTCTACTTTCACTACTGTTGGTGATTGGGAAAAGTCAATCGAGAAAGAAGTACACACCAATAAGTACAGGAATTACACCTTTGTCGAAAGCCCCTTTGGTCATCGACGGAGGTTCTACCTTATCACCAAGGAAAATCGAAACGCAATCTATCGTGAAGCGATTAACTTCCTCCCTCAGAACATTGCAGCAAATCTCACTCTTCACGCCTGCATCGAGTTATACAAGAACGTCGATCTTAGACGGGCGTGGCTATGTCTTACAGTTCACGATAGTATTTTGGCGCAAATCGAAGAAGGCTACGTCGAAGAGTATAAGACCATTTGTCAACAAGTAATGGAGTCTAGACCACATGAACTACTTGGTTGGACTCTTCCATTCATATCCGAAGTAGGAGCAGGTACAACATGGGCAACAGCATAGAGAGTCCAATCTCTAATCCCGATCTTCCACATCAGAGAGAGATACTAGCAATTATCGAGTTAGCTTTCAATGCGTATGAGAACGAAAACTATCTCGGACTTGCAATTACCGATACTACGGAACATGCTCGGTGGCTTCTTTCACGATTGACGGATTCAGTTAAATGGGACATTCCCGATACGAAGATTCATCGTGATGGAGTTGAGGTAAAAGGTGGCGGGAAGGTAATTATTTCTACTATGAGTGATCCCGGTAGGCTAATGGGTCTAAGACCTACTGAGATTGTTCTCTTTGGTCGTACGGGCGAGCTTTTCTATTGGTTGCAGAGTAACAATGCGGGTGTCCCTTGGAAGGCAGTTGCATAATGGATGAACTACTCAACGTAATCGTAGCTTTTACTTCTATTGCTATCCTTACTGTGGCATTAGTGGCAAGTTGCGGTTAACGGGTAAATGAGCACATCGCCGCTAGTCTGCCTGCGCTGCTGCGATCAGCCCCACGCCCTACGGGACTTGTCCAAATCAATCCTAACGCGCTTGCAGCGATTCTGCGACCTAGTCGTCGCCCGTTCTCAGATCGGCTTAGAACTCGTCCCTACTTTCCCTACAGGGAGAATATGTGCAACAAACAACTGATACTTTTAGGTCTATTACTATTGACCCAGGAGTAACCACTGGTTACGTAAAGAGCAGAATGCAAGATGGTGTATTAACCGTTACGCCTGGACAAGCTAAGATGACTCCTTATGCTTTTCAGTTCTTTTTGGAGATTAACGCAAAGCCACCCACTATTTTAATCTGTGAGGACTTTGAACTACGTCCAGGTAAGATGGAAGGTGTAATCTTCTACTCTGCATACATCATCGGCGTAACTATGGCACATGCCGAACGCAACAAGTTAGACCTAATCATGCAGAAGCCGGCGTATGGAATGGGTGGCTATTTTAGGACAATCGAGAAGTTGAAGGAAGCCGGTGTGTACAAGGGTGGTAAGGATTATGAGCATAGTATGGCAGCTATGCGGCACTTCATGCAATGGTTTACATACGGACCAGGCTACCGCTTTGGTCAACACAATCCCATAGTGGAGTTGAAGATATGAAGAGTTGGCCTGACTTCCTAAAAGAACTTCCTATTACAGTTACGCCAGAGGAAGCTGATGAGAAGCGTGAAGAGCTAGCTGCAACTCTTCGCATACTTGCTGACAATATCGAAGATGGTACGTTTAACTTTCATGACTTCACTCTTAGTATCAGTATCAATAGGCCAGTCGATAATGCCTATTAAACCGCTAGAGCAAACTTCGCTAGCTATCTGTGAAGATTGTAAATCGTTGCGTTCGCTTGGTAGTAAGCAGGAATGTACTCTACATACTATTTGGCGATTCCTAGCTAACTACAATAAAGCCAACAAGACCAACATCTTCCTAGCACAATATGAAACTAAAACATAACTATTATGATAGAGTTGCTGAGCGAATCCGTAACGATCCATACGGACCATTTAACAAGCCATACCGCAGCTGGATTGGTCGTTACCATATTCGCTATGGACGAATGCCGCCAGTTGATCTTCGTTCTGATTGGCCTAATGTACCATCGTGGGCTAAATGATTAGACGTGAAGTAGCAGAAGCGCTGTGGCCTGAATTTGTAGCAAGAGTTGATGCTCTTGTAACAGAGGCCGACGACTTCAATCGTGAACTTATGAAGATGGGCGCACCAAAGCGTAAAAGGTCTGATCCGTCACCAAAGAAGTTACAGCGAGAGAAGTTACAGAACCAAATTATTAAGATTTTGGATAAGTGGGGACCGCTTAATCCCGCAGCAATTTTTGCTCAGATTAATGATCCTGCCTATACTTACGGTACAGTTGGTCGCTGCCTTATTAGAATGGCTCAAAAGGATGCACTCATTAAGCCCGGATATGGACTTTACGATATTCCACGACCAATAAAAAAGGCACCCTAGCAGGAGAGAACTAGGGTGCCTTGTATCGCCGCGTCGCGCAGCGAACTGTTTAAATTAAACTATGGTGTCGGCTCATTAGTGTAAGCTGACTCAACTCCGGGTAGAGCCTGAGCAGTATTTGAGTTACCAACTCTACTAGCCAGGATACCCTTACCTACTGCAAGCAGCCCTGCAATAGCAGCTACCTTTAACTTGGTAAGGAAGTCGGCGTCTACTGACTCTGTTGCTCCATCTACAAACAGGAGTGCTCCTGTCGTTTGTAGGAATGTCCAAACAGATCGTTCTGCTAGGTCTAATAGGAATGCCTTGCTGAACATACAACCTCCTTATAGGGACTTTACTGCGAGAATTGCGACACATACCAGGATTCCGAGTAGTAACCATTCTGCTGTATCCATGTTATCCTCCGACGTGTACAAATGCCAAAACCATACTCATGTTACGAACGTCGTGACCTTCACCCCTCCTCATTTGTCTCCCACCGTTAGAGTTATTACCGTCAGATGTGTTACACTCAATGGCAGTAAAGCGATCTTGCGAACCCTGTAGCCAACCTTCAAATAGTCCTACGTGTTTTGCTACTCTATCAGAAGTGCCCCAATCATAGAGAACAATATCTCCCGGCTGTGGCTTGGTCGTAATCGTTAGTTTGTTTCTGCCAGCCATAGCATCGAAATAGATGTAGGGGCAGTATGCGTAATACCTTCCACGAATCCAAGCTTTGCTGCCAGCAGTAACATACGATTTTGCTACGCTCATAGCGCACCATGCACCGATTAGCCCATACCATAGACTTGCCGGAGAACGGTTTGAGTTTGGTGGGTTCTCGGTTTCGCCAATTCTACTGATTGCGTCTTTAAGTGCCCTCACCCGTAGAGGTACGGGTTGTTTAGCCTTAAGCCTCCTACGACGCGCTGCGTAGAATTGCATTACCTTTCCAGGCTTCTTGCGATCCTGTAGATAAGCTAGCAACAGGTCACCAGCAGCTTTATCTGGCTTAGGATAGCCTAGCCAGTATTTTGCTCTATAAGCTGCTTGGCTGCTTTCTACACCCCATACGCCATCTACTTCTCCATAGTAGTATAGCTTGCGTTTAAGAGCACCCTGCATAATCTTTACATCGTCCCCCCGCATTAGGGGAGTGGTTAATTCTAACGTCTTCATTAATCAGTTTCTCCTTAGTGTGAAGCAGGTGCAGGTCTATGTGGATGGACAATAATAATGACAGTTGGGCCTACAGTACCATTACCCTCGTGATAGATCACATCATCTACAATGAGTAGTGGATCACCAAGTTCATCAGACGCCAACCTGATGTGTTCATTAACATGAGGTACACAAGCAAGTGTGACTTCTCGCTGTTGACCCCCTTGACTAATAATCACGCGATTCACTTCCCTAGTCCTTCTTCTCCGCAATAGATACATCTACTGGATCATCATTTACTATTAGTACGTTTTGTGGGCCTTCTTTGGCTGCTGCTGCCGCAATAGCATTAGCAGTTTCGGTATCCTTAACCAATTGTGCAAGCGTAGCTTCTGAGGTTCTGATGGTTTCTTCTAGAGCAGCAATAGCTTTGGTATCTTCGGGTTCTGTGGACTGTCCTGCCTCTTTAGTCATAGCAATCAAACGTCGAGCAAAAACAAGTTGAGCCTTTAAGCTCACGATGCTTTTAGTTAGCTCAGCAATCCAGTTGCTATTAACTAGAACATGAGTTTGATCTGTTACAACCTTGATTCTACTAAGTTGATCTACCATCTTTGCTTGAGCTTCTGCTGCAAGACGCGTATCTCTACCATGTGCTAGATCAATAACATCTTGGCGTTCCTGTAAGATTCGTGCTGTTTCTGTTACTTGATCGGCAACCTCCTGTTGTCGTCTGCGAGTTTCTTCGGCAACCTCTGCCTGCTGTCTCAATGCTTCTTCTGCTACAGCTTCCTGTCTTACGATTTCACGATGTTCCTTAGCAATGCTTTGCTTTTCAATTTGACGAGCTAAGATCAGTGGTGAGGTTGCGGCAATTAGTGCAGCGAAAACAACGCCTGACACAGTAATTGCTGCAATCCACAATCCACCAATTTCTGTTGCTAGTAATACCATTGAACTCTCCTTAAAGTTCTGCTGGAAACGAAATACCTGCAAGATCAACCCATGTTACATCGCCACCTGTTACTTGAATCGTTCCAGTATGTGCTACAAGTGCAAAACCAAATAAAGCACCACAAATGATCGGTAATCTAATATAACCCGAAGAGGAGCCAGGAGCTAGTGCTGGCCGAAAACCTTCTGGAAAAGTAAAAGGTATGGTATTATTAGCTCCGCTTTTAATCAAACCACGAACGTGAACAATACCAGCTGCATCCCGCATAAATGCAGCGAACTGGTTGCCGCTTGCGCCTGAATCATAGTTTACCCAACTGTTTTGAAATGCTGGTGCTCCACTACCTGAACCAATATAAATCCATTTAGTAGAACGATCATATTCCCGGAGCAAGCCAGTTTCTTCTCGCCGCTTCTGATTATTGTAAGCGATATCTTGTAGTACGCCAGAAGGCCGAAAATGTCTCTTATCAAGAAGGCTCATTAGACTGTTGCCAAAGGCTTGTTGAGAGTTGCTGTATATTCTGTAGCACCGTTGTCCTCACAGGCGCAATCAAGAGCAGTTACAGTAAATGTATCCACAATATCAGTCCACTCCAAATCGACTTCTAACTGTACACGTGCACCAGGAAAAACTAGTTCGTCCATAAAGGGATTAAAAATTTCGGGATTGTCATAGAACTTTACTTGGACTTCAATATCAGGAACTAACGCTTCTGATGCTGCTGATGCAACAAGAGTAGTAAGGTTAGCAAGAGCACTCGGACCTGAGAACTCTTCAACAATATCAAGTCGTCTATAGAGCGATCCACCAGCGTAGTTAATTACACCTTTGCGGTTACTGGGTCCTTGTGCAATCCCGAAAACTCTTGTACCTCTAATTCCTCCATGTCGGAATGAAAGAAATTCAGCATTTCCTCCTGGCCTACATATAAACTTGTATGTAACTGGTGTAGATGTTCCGTAAGCGGGAAGCGCGCTGCTTGGAAAGTTAAGACTTGGTTCTCCCCAAGGAGCAACTAATTGGAGAAAGCGTGTTACTGCTGGATCACCCATTGAAAGAATTTCAGAAATGTGGTCGGCAATTGTTCTAGTATCACCTGGATCAATGCGATATCTTACCTCAGTTCCGCCCGATGACGGAGTTCCAAGAAATTGCCATTGGAGAGAATCAGCAATTCCAGAATCATTACACGATTCCCTAATCAATCTATAAATTACGTAAGAAACTGATCCAGTGTAGTCAAATACAGTACCATTAGTAGGATCTGCAGCAGTAGTTGTTCGATAATTACTGTTAGGATCTTTGGGCCAGATCACTTTTTCTAGATAGTGTAAGTAGTCCTTTCCCGCTACACTCATTACACGATTCTTGTAATGATCCTGAATACTGACTTCGGTATGAATTCCACTCATGATGTGTGGCCCACCACCACGAGTTTGCAATGAAAAGTCTGATCGGTAAGGTCGTGTTTGTCCTAGAGTAGCTAGTGCGTTACTCAGTGGAATATCGTATGTAATGTAGCCTGGACCAATAAGTGATTTTCCCCAACGCAAGTTGAGAGGATTGAATTCCCCATAATTATTACCGCTATGATCTCTATGATATACGATCCAGTCAGACATTTAAATCGTGTAGTTATTGTACCATCGTGCTTGAATTTGAGTTGCGCCAGAAGTGCCAGTACCGTTCAGTTTAATACTTTTACCAATCCAAGTAACTAGACGGGGGTCCATCGGCAGCCAACCATAGGGGAACGAAGTTACATTGTACAAATTTCCGCTTGGTCCTTGAATGGTACGATCCCTCATTACAACAGTGATCGTCTGGCCTGCTGTAAGTGTAGCACCAATGGAAATCATGCCAGGATAGCCCTGCTGGTCAATAGAAGGGTTCGTAATTGGTCCGGTGATTGTGTATTCCATCCATGATGGAGCGTTACCGTTACCAAAATTAGTTAGAGGAGTCGAACTAAGTCCAACAATTGTTTGGGTTTGTAGATCATAACTATGGAACCAAGGATCGTTACCCGCTAGTACAAGTCTCCAAGGACTAATCGTAGCTCCTGCTAATCCTACAGGAATTTGTGGGTAGCCAACGATTGAAGCATCCAGTGTCCAAGGTTCTGTTTGTCCTGTTAGTAGAAACTGCAATTTACCCAAAGTAGAATTAGGAAACATACTAGTAAAATGCTGTACCATACTCTTTCGCTGTGTCCAGTATGCTGTGGGGGTGGTAGCCATGATATCACCCTCAAGTTCAACTAGCTGGCGACCAAGCGAAGTAGGATTCCGAATCACTCCGTGTGAATAAGGTAATCCTTGGTTTACGTGATCAATATTTTCGATGCTTGGTTCAAATTTCTTTAGTGCACAACCAAGACCGTTAGTAACGGCATTAAGGTCGTATGCACCCCCGCCAAAAGAGTTGTTGATAAATAGAATCCAGTCAATCATTCTGCAATCCAAGCGTTTCTGATAACAAAGGCGGAACGGCTAAGGACTTGTTCAAGACTCTCATCCTGATAGGCAACGATAGGACCAAGTGTAATACTGGTCTGTGCGGGAGCAGGTGTGGTACTACTAGTCATACTTGATGTACCTGATGGAATGTTCCTCTGCCACGGATCGGGCGTAGATGGATTAGGATGCCCTGGTAGGTAATTAACAGGACCGCCTGCACTAGTACCCGGCATGTTAGGCATCTTACCACCTAGGAGATTCTCGAACAGTTTACCAAAGAAGTCTAGTAGTGCTTGCTGCTCGCTTGCTACACCTGCAATGATTGCAGCAGCAACGTTAGCTCCGTGACTGTACCACATATTTAGCTGATCTTGCATAAGCCTGTTAGTAGCTGTATTGATTCTTTCCTGTGAAGTCTGCCATAACTGTTCAAACTGCTGTAGCTGCGTACTAGTCATGTTGTTTAGTGCCTGCATATAAGGGAGTGCATCTGGACCCATTTCCGCAAGCTGTCTAATTAGTTGCCCAGGTAGACCCTTATCCCTAAGAGACTGTAGCACACCCTCAAACTGATCGAAACCGGAAATTTGTGTTTGTAGGCTATTCAGTACATCATCAGGCGTAAGCTCTTTTGGTTTGAGCAATCCTGCGATCTTGTCTGTTAGTTCACTGATCTGTTTAACAAGCTCTCCGGTTGTTCCAGCAGTTGCAGTAGAAATTGCAGTCTGTCCCTTTTGCCAAAGAGCCACATAGTCTCCTAACTGACTACTAGTTGCGTTGTTAAGAGTTTCTAGTTGATCTACTGCTTCTGGACCTAGAGCCTCAAACTGCTTTGCTAGATCAGCCGGAACCTTAGCTGCAAGACTAGAAAGAAGTGAGCGCCACTTGTTGAATCTGTTTACCTGACCTTCTAGGTCAGCAAATAGATCATCAAAGCCTAATGCTACTCCCCATTCCCTCTTACTGGCTACGCCGGGATCATTGGTCAAGAAATCTCCTGCAAACAATGAACCAAGCTGTGCCTGCATATCATCATGGACAGACTTGATCTGACTATTCAAGTCCTCAATCTGACTTTGATAATCGTCTACCTGACTTTGCCATTCATCTAGTGCGCTCTTGAAGCCTTCACCAATCTTGTTTTCAAGTCCCTGGAACAACGTACCGAAGTTGTTCTTTGCGATAGAGTTTAGCTCATTCCATGTATCGAGTAGCTTATTAGCAGCTTGCTCTTTAAAATCCTTTAGCTGATCTAGGGTGCTCTGTTTCCATGACTTGATATCATCGACAGTCTGATACTGTGAAGCGCGTACCTGACCCTGCATCTGATTCCATGCTCTAACATACTTCTTAAGCTGTGCAGGCGTAGCATCTGCTAGAAGCTTGATGTACTTGAGTCCATCGACACCGAGCGCCCTTAGATCATTCAACAGCCCCACAGGGGCACCGCGCTTCTTTAACGTGGCGATAGCCTTGTTGAACGTCAACATAGCTTGGACTTGACCCCGAGCATCCTTAATAAGATCGTTTACGCCTAGCCGCTCTCGCCCCTTCATCATAGTTGCTTTTTTGCCATACTGCTCTGCTCTGATCTTGTCAATCTCTTTTCCGCTCTTCTTAAACTTAGCAAGAGCATCCTTCTGGCGCTGTAGATACTCGTCTAGCTTTAGCTGATCGAACTGCTTGTTGTCTCCAATGGCATCAATCTTCTGTTGCTTCTTTTGAAGGAACGCACCATTGAACAAATCCATTACGAGAGCAGCGGTACGAACGATCTTGTCCTTTTGTAGCAGACCCTTTAGAATACCATCAATCATGCTGATACCGAGAGGAATGAACAACTTAGCAGGAGAACCCTCACCTACTGCTTGTCCTGCCATAGCTCTGGCTTCAAGTACCTTACGCATCATTGCACTAGCGATAGCACCATTACCCTCAACGCCGGCTGCTACACCATTTACGATGCTGCTACCAAGACCAGCTAGTGTTCCGATAGCAGGAATGACTACATTGATTTTCTGCTTGATTGGAGTCTTGAATGCAAACTCAATAGCTTTACGTGCAGGTGCAGGCTTTGCCTTTGGGATGATAGGTGGAATCTTCAAACCACCTAACCAACCTGGCGCTAACTTGAGCTTACCAATCGTAGCGGGCAGTTGGAGAACACCACGCTTAACTGGTCCCTTACCCTGTGAGAGAATTTCTGCAGGAGTTAGCTTGTTAGCTTGACCAGCAGCGATCTTAACATCAGCACTTAGCTTGATCTTCTTTGCCTGCCAGTTACGGATGAAGGTTGCCATTTTGTTATTAGCCGCTGTGGTATCTAGATTGAGAGCAACCTTGAAGAACTTTCTTAGTTCAGCAGGGCTCATCATCCGACCAATCTGTCTACTGAAATCAAGAGCCATTGCTCGCATTTCAGGACTGATCTGCTTAGGTAGCATCTTTAGCTGCTGTAGAACAGTGATGACAGAATTGAATCCTGTCTTCATCTTGGTACTAGCGCCACCTACCTCTAGCGACCAACGAGCCATATTACCACGCGCTTTTTCAATAGCTCTGTTAATGCTCTGAATTGCAGGATCATCGCCCTGGAACCCAACTCGGAATAGTTTTGCACGTTCATTCTGTAGTTGAATGATTCTAACCTGCTGTTCACCAATACGAGCGTTGGCAATCTGTTCTCTCTTTAGGTGATCTGCAAATGCTCCTGCTGATACACGGAGATTCTGATATGCGGTATTGAGACTTGCAACAGCACGACTACGATCTAGAATAGCCTGTGAAAGACTTAGTTCTGCTTGCTGTTTTTCCACACCCTTTAGACTTTTAAGGCTAGCGTTTAATTGCTTGATTTGTAGATCGTACTGCTTAACTGCAATCTGAGCGCCTTGTAGATCACGTACACGATCACCTGTTGTAGCAAAGCGACTAGCAG
>Ga0180083_1000031_pt1 | contig 11112 bp, 15 predicted proteins | sample EasRiv0_1_16_10D_FD_121792 | JGI IMG/M metagenome (GOLD analysis project Ga0180083, IMG submission 121792) | Soil microbial communities from meander-bound floodplain in the East River, Colorado, USA - East River metaG ERMLT660_1_16_10D | ecosystem: Environmental > Terrestrial > Soil > Floodplain... | reverse complement strand
TCCACCGAAACGATCTATAATTGCTGGGGGATGACCCCTGAGTGTTTTAGCCATGATGGTAGAAGGGATAGCCTGGTGCCCTTTTTCTTAATCTAGGGGACTAGATCAAGTTCCCAGAGCCAAGCTACCCCTTCAATCTCTAGTTACTTATCTTCAACTACTTGAATTGCGTCAACTGGACCAATAACATCACTATTACCATCAAATCCTTTGTATTTTGTAGATCCTGTAACTGTAGGCTGCGTTGTAGTTCCACCTACCGCAGTAACTACCATTGGAACATTAACTATATCACCAACAGCGAATTGATTCTGAACTGCATCTGATGGCATGTTTACCTCAATCTATGCTAAAGCGTGTGGATACCACTTGAGAGTATTATTTGAATAAATTAGCATTGAGACCTTATTGACAATCAGAGTTTGTGCTACTGCGATATTTCCAGTAACACCCAAAACAAGAGAGCCAGTAATTGGGATAATAAAAAGGATCTGATCACCAATTGGAGCTAGTTTAGTGATGTTTTCAATGCCAGTTGCGCCAGAAAGAATAAGAACATCAGCATCAGCAACAATAGTCGCTGCAGATACTCCTACTCTTTCTGTGAGTCGTGTTACCTGTCCTGGATACATCCGCCACCTATCCTCTAGCTTATGCTAGTTGTATCTGTTTCCGGTTTATTAGTTCCAACCATGCATTTTATAAGCAGATCTAAATGGACGGCGACGAGCCATAATCTGTTGCTTGCTCTTAATTGTAATACCAGCAATTCGGTCTAATGCAAGCGATGCAAATGAGTTCAAAGATGCGGCTTTAGGTGGATTGTTCTCGACAAGTTCAGCAATTAAAGCACCAGTACGATATGATAAGAAACCAAGCCCGTTCTGGACTGGAATGATTGTCTCTTCAATAACATACTTTGGAAATAAAGAGCCAACATAATCAATCTTGATATCATTATCTTGATTTGATTCTAGTATAATGATCTTGTTTTGCTGCCAAACCCAATAAATGAATTGATTAGTATTAATCCCTTCTAAACTATGGGGAATGTATTCTTTTCTAGTCATTGGAATAAATGGTTCAATATTTCTATTTCTCTCCCAAAGCTGCTGTGGTTCAATTAAGTTGTCTGGAAGACGAGGTAATGCAGTAACATTGAATTGAATTTCAGTCTCTCCAGCATCTACTTCAATTACTGCAGATGACTGCTCTGTCACAGCTAAGCTATTCAGTTCAAAGATTTCCTGAAGCTCCTGAAGTGACATCTTCAAGTATGGAATTTGAATCTCATACGTGTAGGTGGTTTTATCAGCATCATTCAAAGCCGCTGCTGACAAATCCATCACTTCAGAAGCTAGCAGGATTGGCATTGATTACTCTTCCTAACTAAGAGCGAACTTGAGATCCTTTGCAGTAGGATGACTCATATCAACTGCCCTACAAGATGGGCAGACAGGGAAATCAGGACTCTTCATTGAACCACAAGCACTACAACGAACCATTCCCTGCCGAACATGGTCTTTCATCCAATCTCTATCTTCAATACCAAGCGATCTAGCCGCTAATCGCATCTCATCAATAACACAGAGTGGATTTCCACTCGATTCAGCCCAAAGAGCATCAGCAAATTTAATTAGTGTATTGTAATAGTTCGTCTGTTGTCTAACTGCACGCTCAAGCAGCAGTAAGTTATCAGGATTTTCTCTAATACTCTTGATAGTCTGTGCTCCAGGAATAAAGAACAATCCAGGCTGTGATTCTCCACCCTCAGCACCAAATATACCATTGCAGAAATCCTTGACGATTGAATCTGCAACCATGATTGAAGAGACTGGAATTTCAAGTAACGGCTCGTTGAGATCTAATTCCTTCCACCAAGATGATGGTCCAAGAACTAGAAGAGATGGCTTCTCTACACTACCAGGCTCTAATTCAAAAACACCTGGGGTAAGAGTTAGATTCACAACACGAATCTTCTTTGGGTAAATAGAGATAACCGTAGACTTATCAAGAGGATTGACTGGTCCTCTAATAGTTCTGCGGTTTAACTCACGAAATCCTGGGAATGCGCCAACCTGCATTTTAACTCTCCTTATTGTAACCTTGTGGAACAATGATAGCTGAACCACTATCAATCGTCATGCCCTTTAAGCCTGATTCATCTCCAAATAATTCATTTGTAATCTGATCAATTTTCTGCTTATTGAAATCATACATCTCCATTGGAGACTTAACTGGACCACTTGGATCTGGATCATTATCATGAACATAGCTAGCAAGAGATGATTTCCCCACTGCAGCATTAACAGTATCAATTATGAACTTGCAAGCCCAAATTGCAGGTGGAACAGGAAATTCATTAGCACCCATAAACTTATGTAGAATATTATAAGCAATCTTGTTTCCAGCAAGTTCTTTTAGATTTATTTCTGGAGTTACAGTAAGTTGTTCAAGAATATAGAATCCGTGACACCAGGGATACTTTGGAAGTAATCTTAGTTCTTCACTAAGCATTTCAACCCCGGAGTCAGTAAATTTAGTTAGTCGATTCTCGTACTGATCATCAGCCCAAACAACACGATATATAGGCTGTCCAGTAATCGTATCGACCCCGAAGTTGTCAGTAAGAAACTGATTGATTGTTTCAATTCTTTCCATCGCGATTCCTAAATAAACACAAGACCAGTTGCCATATAATATTTTTTAATTCTAGGATCAAAACAAAACATATAATAGGCTGGAGGATCTGCTCTTGATAAGCCTAAATTAGCAGGTGTTAAAATATTTCCACCAGGAGCAATTGCCGGATCACTAACATGAATAGTATCTACAAAGCATAAAATTAATTCATGATAACTAAGAATAGGAGGAGTAATATTCTGAATAATTGCATTTCCTGTAACTAAACTAAATCGAGTCTTAGGAACAATAGTATTAGCTGATGGTATCGTAGTAGCACCAATCATATGAAGATCTTGAACTGGTGAGAGGTCGTTGAAGTCTACCATATGATTCCTACTCTAAAAAAGAGGGAGAAGACGTCCGGCCCAAGCACCTTCTCCCCCAAATGCTACAGTGCTAACTTACCTGCAGCATACTTACCAGTACGTGGATCATAAACAAGAATAACAGTAACACCAGCCGCAGTGGCAGCAACAGCAGTTAAGATATTACCAGCCGCTGTCATTGCCCATGTTCCAGTGGAAACAAAAATAAGAATATGAACGCCTTCCTGAGGTGGAGTGACGTTCACAATTGCGGTAGCACCGCTAATGTGAGTAACTAAACCAGTTGGAGTAACAGTGGCTGCAGCCGCAATCGTAGTTGGCTGAGGCTGCAGTTTTGACTGTGGAATTGAATAATCAGCGGAGTTAAGACTCGGTGCTCCTGGCATCTTAATTCTCCTTAGTAACCAGATGGAACAGCTAATGCAAAAATATAGGCTGTAGCGGCAGGATTCGTAACAAAGAACTGAACACCATTGACCATATAAAAGATTTCCGCAGTGGCAACACCACCTGAAGGACCACGAATCTCGAAGATTTTGCGGCCATCAGTAGTATAGAATCCGAGTGGGAGAATCTCTCCACGACCCCAGACCTCTTCCACAACGAAATCAATTCGCGTTGGATTCCAGTTGAATGAGCAGGAAACACCTGCACCAGCCATCTGCATTCCATCGCCGAAATACATATTTAATGCTTCATCCTTAGCCTGCTTGTTAATCATAATAACAAGCTGACCCTGCTGCTCGTATGCCTGCTTCTGTGCAGGATGCATCCATGCGCGGGGCTTAAAGGTATTATCAATTCCAACACGATTTCCAATCATATTCATTGCCAGACGCGGCAATGGAAGAGAGAATGCGTTGCTCAGTGCATTCACACCATTTGAACGAATCTCAGGAGTAGCGGAACGGGAGAATCCGAGCCACTGTCCAGTCGATGCATTCGAGTGATGGTATGGAACACCGAAGATAGCAGGTAATGAACTTGGCGATGAAATGCCATTCACAACCAATACGTCGGTTGCAACAGCACCAGCAATAGCCGGAGTTACATCAATCTGCTTATTAGCAACATCCCATTTAGTAATGACACCAGAACCACGGAGAGTGGCTAAGGTTGTATCATAAACCTGAATGGTCTGCCCATATCGAACTAAACGAGCACCAAAACCATCTGTTCCTAATGTATAAGTATCAACACCAGCAGCAGTGGCTACAACAGAAATCGTTCCAACGACTCCGTTTCCACCCTGCATTAACTGTGCATCTAACTGACGACGTAATTCATCGAGAGCCGTTGCAGTCAATCTGCGAACAGCATTCACGATAGCCTTACGGTCACTATCAGTAGACCACTGAGTTAACTTGGTATATTCGATGTTCTCGGAAAGGAATACGCAATTGAGAACCGCCTTATCAAAGGTTGGTCCACCACCACGTCCGAGATCACCACCATCTGGATTGAAATACTGGAAAGATCCACCTGGACGGATCTCTAAAGGAATTCTCATTTGGCGATTTGAGATCTTCTCAACATCGCGTTTCTTGATAGTTGAATAGAACTTGTCGTCTCTCTCGAAGAGTGTCTGAATCTTCGGAAGAACACGTTCAAGCTCAAGTGCAACTACCTGAGACTCGACTACTGCCATGTTAGCTCCTTAAAACCAAATTAACCTAAAGCCAACCGCAACCGTCAATGATGTTAGAATCACTGACGCTGGCGGAGTAGCTCCAAATTGGATTCCAGATGCTCTCGTTTCACTTAGCGTTATACCAACATCAGCCGCATCACCTTTTAGGATTGGTGCCTCAAGATTTCCATCTGGAGGAACTATTACTAATCCATGAACGGTGTATCCGGTTACAGCCGGAACATCAACTGTGTTATCTCCAATGGCGAGGCTAATGATATCAATCTTTGCTGGTGAATTAAGTAACTCACCAGTAGAGAGAATATAATCAGCTTCTACATCGCCACCGAATTTAACGTAGTTGTTGTTTACGGCTGTTGTTGACATTTACTTACTCCTGGCTAAGATAATCGAGGGATGACATTCCTTTCGGAATTTCGTTGGCCTTTGGTTTAGTGGAGCTTCGGCGTCGCTCAGGTTCCTTCTCTTGGGTCTTTTCGACCAAATCAGTATCCTTATCCTTATCTGAAACACGCTTACCCATACCACGAAGGGCTTCGTTTCGGGCACTTTTAACTACTGGTGCCAACAGTGAGTTCCCCTTCGCGATGAAAGCTTTCTTGATTTTATCTGTAGATACTTTTGAGAAATTCTCTTTAGCAGCTTGCTGCCAAAGTTTATCAACAAGAGTTTTGAATCTTGCATCTTTGGAGATTAAATCTTGAACCTTATCCAACGCATCAGATGTAGCCTTCTTACGAACATAATCAGTCATTGACTGCTTAGGATCGATGTTAGCTTCAATATTGCGTTGGAATAAATTATTAACTCTTGTAGCTACATCAGAGGCAGCATTATCAAATGACTGCTTGATTAGACCCTTTTCGCGTTCACTGATAGAATCCTGCCTCTTATCAGCTTCAGAAGTTTCCTTTGCCAATTTGGTTGGTGGCTTATATTTCGAGCTACCAAATGCATATTGGTTGAGGATGACAGCGGCTTCTTTCAATCCATCATTATCAGTAGTCTTACCTTCATCATACATAGCCGCAATTGTATACTTGAGAAGATTTCCAACAACATGGTCATGAGCACCCTTGTCAATCTGAGCAAGATTCTCAAGATAATTATCACACACCTCATTAAACTTATTTGGATTGTTTTCCTTAATAAGCTTTAAGATATTAGCTGTATTTCCATTATCAATGATATCTTCTGTAAAGTTAGCTAATGTCTGCACGTCAGCAGCAGCACTCTTAGCTTCATTGATAGTAGGGAATACTTCAGTAAATTGCTGCTCACGATAGTAAGCCTTTTCCAGATATGGAAAATCTTTGAATAGCTCTGGATACTTCTTGAGAATCTCTCGACGACGAACAGGAGCAACAAGCTCTAGCTTATCTTCTCCTGGTTCTTCAAGCTCTTCAAGTTCTTCTTCAAGAGCTTTAAGCTCGTCTTCTTCTCCGTCTTCTTCTTCGTCTTCTTTCTCATCTTTATCTTCATCTTTATCTTCAGTCTTATCAGCCTTCTTCTCAGGCTTCTCTACTTTCTTATCATCGACAACATCATCAGTCTCATCATTGATGAAACTAAATACATCATCTTTAGAAAGTTCCTTGTCTTCAATTGCCGTATTCTCGGCGCTAGCTTCTGGTGTTGACATCAGATTCTCCTTTTACTTCCCGCGGATTATCCGGAGTTGGCTTCTCTGGATTACCACCAGCGGATTCTTGTTGCATCATCATCTGGTTCTGCATTTCCATGAAATGCTGTTGACCATGTAATAGGACGTTTTGATAACCAGCCTCGTTATCAATCTTAGCTTGGCGACCTGCTTCTCCGACTGCCCAATTTTGAATAATACCAAATTGAATCTGATGATTATCCATAAGAGGATCAATTTCAACAGATGGAACCATTTCTCCAGCTTCACCCTGAATAGGTTCAGAAGCTAGCAATTCTTTAATTTCATCATACTGCTTATTGCGATCATTCTCACCTGGAATATAAAAATCAACTAAACCAATTGCATCGCGAAGAAGTGGAATATTCTCAGGTGAAGTGAGTAGAGAAATTAAGAATTCATTCTGTGACTCAAAAACTTTCATAATAGTATCTTTAATCTGAGTTGCAGTGCTAGGAAGATTCTCAGAAGATTCAAGTTCAATCTTACCAATCTTGCCTTCAAGATCAGACTTACGAATAAATACATTAATGAAAGAGCCATCATCATTCCTAACTACATCTTTCTCATCAGTCTTCATATTATTAATATACATTGGAATAGCTTTACCATTAACTTCTGTCCACCAAGCAGTAAATATCTTCCAAACATTCTGCACGCGCTGCAAAGCATTAGCACGCGACATTGAATATTCGGAAGCCGTATTACTTCCAGAAGTTAATTCACCGCCAAACAGAGAAGGCAAAGCACCAGAGATAAGTTGATTCAAAGATTGAATCATTTCAAAGAATGGCATAATCTCAGCCGAGAGAGTAGCCGTTCTTGTCTCAAAGAATGCTTCACTTAAAGTCTTTCCTGATTTAGGAGTTGCTTCATATACTCCTCCTGGAACTGTTTCAGATTCTTTATAAGCCTTGAAATTGAGAACTCCTGGATCTGCAAATGTCTGACCAATTCCATGCTCAGCCGTTTGTAAAATTAGACTAATAAGATCATTAGTAATCTCTTGACCGGGAACTAAGTTAATTCCTTGAGGATCATGAGTAAGATAATCTTCCATCGGATTAACAGTAATAGACCAATAATCATCTAACTCTTCAGGAACAGCTTTACCAAATTCATCATTAACTAAACAAACTTTAACACCTCTTGGATAAAGACTCTTTAACTTCTTAACATCCTTCTCATCTCCTAATATATTAAATGCACATGGTCTGAGCCATGCCTTCCGCATCGTTACAACGTAATTAGGATATTCACCCTGATAAAGAGAGTTAAGCCGTCCCCACTGTGTATATGGATCACTAGCTCCAGACTTTGCAGATTTCAAAGAATCTACAAGTTCCTTCTTGCCATATAAATGCTCATATTCCTCAACAGCATTAACGTAATGAGTTTCATAAGCATGAATAAGATAAGGAGTCTGTTCTTGTGTTTTTGCATAGTTTGCAATCTTGCAGTAAAGACCACCATATGCTTCTAAGCATACACGTGACTTTGGATGTTTAGTTCTACCTACTACCTTGGTTGTGATTGTGGTTTGCATTTCCGGCTGCATCGCAACCATATTACCACAGTTAGGACATAAATCCTGAGGCTGTTCCTCTGGCATGAAATTATCAGTAACTTCATCTGGTTCAGTTAATTGCCCACAAACTGGGCACTTTAACATATTCTTAGCTTCAGCTACATCTTCAGTCTTCTCTTCTTCATATGTTCCATATGAATCCTTCGCACGAGGATATCCATATGCAAACACAGCTCCTTCAGTATAGAAGATAAATAATGCATGGAGCCAAAGAAGATCTTGGTGATTGTGACGACCAATAAGCTGGCCAATCTTATCACCAGCCCTAGCCGTTGCTATGTCAAGTGAGGATTGTGCATCCTCAGGAAAGCACTTTGCTACTGGTGTAGTAATTGATAATGCAGCAATGATAGATTCAATATAAGCACGAAACACATTCATCGGTTTATCATAATAAGCTTGATCTGTATCATCAGTCATAGACTGATCCCAGATACGCCAATCGTGTGCAACTTCTGAATACCATGTCTGGAATATGTTATCCCAGATGAGTTTCAAACGCCTACACTTGCGAATCTGGCGTTCGCGAACTCCCCTATCTTCATCATCAAAATACTCAACAACTTCTAAAAGAAGTCGCTGAATATCATCTTCAGGTAGATCATTACTTGTTGGCATTACTTTTTTCCTGAAGGTCTAACATCAATGTGATGTTTCTTTTTATTCTTATTAACAGTAGCATAGAATACACTTTTACCTTTTTCTTCTCCATACTCTTTTTTCATATTACTCATTACCTTTTCGCCCTTGCCCTTGAAGTATTTACTAAGGGGCATAATAACCTACTTCTTTGAAGTTCCCATTACGCTATCGTAGATACGTTCGAGAATCCCTTTAGATGGGGCAGTATCTACTGGGTTTGATTTCTTCTTTTTCTTCTCTTCCTCTTCTTTACGTCTGCGTTCGTTTTCAGAAGCAGCATAATCTTGAATACGCTTCACAGGATCAGAAGATGATTTCTCTTTAGCCGCTTTAACAGCAGTGCCAGCGGCTGACATTCCTGTAGCAACAGTCTCATCTTCCTTCTTCTTTTTCTTTTCCTGCATCCCAAAAGGCATTAGTTAATCCCCAGTTCTCTTTCTAGTTCCTCGGTTTGAGGATTGGTATTAACTTCAACAGGGATAGCAGAATCTGAAGTTCTAGAAGTTATCTTAGCTTTGAGTTGTTGCTCGCGTTTCAAATTCTCTTGGAAATCACGAACGGCTTTGGCCCTTTCTTTATCTTCTAATTCAAGCTGTTGCTGTTTCACAGGCCAAGGAATATGACGCCGACCAATTGGTGAACTAGACGGAGTTGGAGCTACTAATCTTTCTGGAACAACATTAGGCTTTAATAAGTTATTAAGAAGTTGTTCCCTTTCATAATTCGCACGCTCCAATGCAATCTTTAATGTCTCACAAGACTTGCATGGAACTTCACGCAATCTCTTCTTTCGCTCGCTATATTCATACCGAATGTCGAGCAGTTCTTTGACCCATTGGAACATTATCGTCTCCCTCGATGATACTTTCGAACGACTTGCATTGTAGATGTACTTGATTCAATTGTATTCATATTACGATAAAATGCAGTCCAATCATTAGTGTTCTTCAAAGTCTCTAATAACTTCTGCTGTCTTTGAACATTAATGAATTCATCTGCACTCTCAGTGAAATAACTCTCAGCCGAATCTAGTGCATATCGTAACGCATCATAAGGATCATCTCCTGGGAACTCAGCTACATCTTCAGGAGGCTTTCCATCTTTACCAGCTTTAGCATAAAAGCAAGATTTAATAGCTTCTGACATTAAAGGGCATGACTTAAAGATCTGTAATTTAGGAAGATTATCCTCTACTTCTGGAGGATTAAATAAAGCTAAGTAATTCTGATAGTCTTTAGGACTCTTATTACGAAGAATCCACTGTGCATAACCCTCATCATACACAGGCATTTCATTAGCTGGAAGTATTGGCTTTTCCTTCCAGCGCAGATACTCATGGACTAGCATCTTACCGGCTAAACGAGAGCCAGTAGTATTAACTGATAAATCAATTGGTCTACCAAGTTCAGTTTCAATCTGCTCTTGAATTGTATGTTCTTGCCCGCGATCTTGAGAAGCAGACTTGCAAAATTTAACTGATCTTGGTTGATCTGAATCAACAAACCATTTGAGCTCTGGAGCCCACGCAGAAATCTTAGTTTTGAACCAATGTAACTCTCTATATAAATAAACTCGACCACTTGGTGCTACAGCAAAGAATCCAACGTAGCACATTGCTTCATATCCCCAGTCACCTATTACAAACTTAGGCCACCAATGGGGAACAGCAAAATCATCAATTACATGTAATGCATTCTCTGGTTCATCAGGATATAATCTATCTCTAAACTCATCATAAACTTGACCAATAAATGCATCCCAATTTCCTAACTTAGCTTGCTTCTCTGCTTCAGGAAGAGCTTCGAGTGAAGTTCCATATGTCTTATCTAAGTGTGGATTATCTCTAAAAGTAGCATGAATGTAAATTCGTTTATTTCCACCACGACCAACAATAATAACATTACCTTCTTTAGCCGGATCAACAAATCGTTTCTTAACCCAAGTATGTCCAATATTACCAGGCATTCCTCCTGCACGAATAATAGCTGGTAATCCGGAATCTTCTGGAGCACGAGTACGAGTAAATCCAATATATAAATAGATCCATTCAGTTGCTGATGTTAATTCATCAGGACTGAAGAGGTTAATTTCCATTGAGTCATATCTGTGAACATCATCTTCTGTTTCACAGTGACCAAGGAATATAGTAGCACCAGCATTACCTCTTAATCCTGCTCCGTATTGATCTGGGCTTGGGAATGTCCAAGCCATATCTTGCCCGTTCCAAGTAGCTCCGAACTTTGGATAAATTTGCTTTGTTCTTGGAACGACTTCGTTCTTGAGTTCAGGGAAGGTTCGGCGCAAGAAGAGTTGCTTGAACCTTGGGTTCTCATACCATCCTCGGACGATGGGATACATAACCAAGGTCTCTGTCTTTGCACTACCAGCTCCCCCACCGTAGAATCCTTCCTTGATTGTATCAGGTAAAGAAAGAAATAACTCTTGCTTCGGAAAAGGTTTCCAGGTTATGTTTTCAATATCCTTAGCACCTGGAATAAGAAGATCAACCATTAGAATCTACACGATGATTAAGTGAATCCCATTCAGCCGCTAACTT
>Ga0180083_1000027_pt1 | contig 11452 bp, 24 predicted proteins | sample EasRiv0_1_16_10D_FD_121792 | JGI IMG/M metagenome (GOLD analysis project Ga0180083, IMG submission 121792) | Soil microbial communities from meander-bound floodplain in the East River, Colorado, USA - East River metaG ERMLT660_1_16_10D | ecosystem: Environmental > Terrestrial > Soil > Floodplain... | reverse complement strand
TTCTTTTTCTTTGTCTGCTTCCCTCTCTTTAGCAGTTCGTCCCAAGTAGGGAACTCAACAGAGCCGTCATTATATACGAGGAAAGGCATTTTATTTGCTCCTTTTGCTCTTAGCCTTGGCTAAGGCTGCGTCTACCATTTGACAGTGATTGGAATTCATATGAAATGAATTATAACCCGACGAAGGCATAAAATAAGCAGAACTTCTATATGTCCAACCTAAAAGTCTAGCTCCTGTTAGCTTACCATAGCTTTCCCAATGCTTCCTCTCAGCAGTAATTTCATCTAATTCTGCTTTAGTATACTTAGGGTATTCTGTAGTCTTTTTTGTTTTCTTTTTCATACTAGTGGATATAGTACCACAGCGGGTACGGCTGAAACATCAAATTCCTTTTGAAGTTCTTTCAAGTCATTGTTATCATGAACGATATCTACATAATAAGCTGTAGGATCGTCATGGTCAACAACTTTCAATTCCTGTTGAACTCCGGCTAACAGCGAATAACTATTACCTTCTTCATCCGAAGAAAGAACGACTTCTAACTCAGGATCCAATAGGGAAAGGTCTTTAATAAGGTCTTTTATTTTCATTCATCCTCTCCTTTTAATCTTGGGGCTGCACCAGAACCCTGCCCAATCTTTGGGGGTGAAAGCGTTTCAGACCAAGGCTTACCAAATACTGCGTGCAATGCAAACCCTCCTAATATACCTAGAATGATAGCACCAATCAATTTGAAGATTACTTTTATTACTAGAAAATGGACGTAAACATATCCTCCAAAAATAGAAGAACGTGTTACTAGCCATAGTAATGAACATACAGCTAGTAACACTACATCAATAGTTAACACCAGAGCTAGTGTTTCTGATGACATAATTAGTCCGAATCATCCTGATAGGCAGGAAGAACCTTGATCCACTTTGGCACGTTCTTTTCGCTGCCTTTACGGGTGATTACTGCTAGAGCCTTGAACTTATAAGGTTCATTAGGCCACGGTGTAAGACCATCTGTGATACAGATTACGATATCCGGCTTAGGTTTCAGTTCATTTACTGCCCTGAAACCTTCTGGCATATCAGTTCCACCACCACCTGTAAGCTTTACCTGACTGGAAGAAGAAACCTTTTGAGCCTGTCCAGCAGCAGCATCACAAGCTACTACAACGATTTCCGCTCTTGTAGCTTTCAATACAGAACCAACTTCTGCTACTGCCTGTCCAAGATCTTTATCCCCCATTGATCCCGAAGTATCAATGATGACACCAATACGGGGGACCGGAGAATGAAAACCATACATCATTACATCACCAAATGCAGACTGTCTACGAGACAGGCGAGAACGAGTATAGTCTACCATTCCACTAACATAATTAACTACGTTAGTAATGGAAGAACGAAGTTCTTTCTTCCAATTAACCTTAGACTTAAGCTTGTCCTTGGCCCACCGTACCAGAGAATCAGGAACATTACCCTGAGTCTTGGAATGCTCCAGTAATTCCCTAGCAAAGTTACGCTTGGCTAACTCCTGTGTGAGTTTATCTACGCCTTCTGTGGTTCCCATTCCATTGGCGTCTTTACCTTTACCATCCTTATCTTTACCTTCGCCCCCGCCACCACCGTTCTTATCTTCCCAATCCTTTTCTCCGTCACCAGCACAGCTACCGCAATTGCCTGTACCAGCGCCTTTACCTTTACTTCCACTGCTAAAGGTCATCTTGATTTTAACAGCATTTTTCATTAGTTCATCATAATACTGTTCTGCCGCAAGACCTTCCTTTAGCTTGGAAAACTCCCCCTTACCGGGGAAGCAACCAAATTCTGGAAGAGCCAGACCATCTTTAAGAATATCGGGATTAATAGACAAGTCACCCGCAATATTCCAGATGGTATGATCTCTGTCTCCCTGTCTATCATGGTGATCACGAATGAGATGGTTAATCTCATGAATTAACAGTCCAACAGCTTCCTCGATAGTTACTTCGGCAAGCATCTTTGGATTGTAATTTAATCTCCACCACTTATCCACCCCAAGAGTAGAAACCTTTTCGTTCTCTATTGGAATTAGAGTGAATAGAATGGAAGAGTAATAAGGCCGCTCGGTCCCGGCCTTAAAACGTAGGGTAGCAAACGCCGGAACATTACCTAATTCCGAAACGAGTGCTTTAGGATTTATGGCCATAACTCTCCTTACCCGTTAACACGGATCTTTGCTGCACGGAAGATCGGGAGGAACTTCTTCAGTTCGTCAGGAAACTCAAAGTTATACTTCTTCTCGTTCTGCTGGAAGTTAAGTGCAACGAGTGACCTAGCCCACATTGCAGATACGTCAGGATATCCAGCGTCAATTACCTTACCGATTACAGTCCAACCAGCCGTCCAACGAGCTTCATCCGGCTTATTCTTAATGGCTGAAATTACGCCAGAAAGAATAGCGAATACCTTGTCAGCACGCTTAGGAACTTCAAACTTCTTGCAATTCTTGATTACATCTTCCGGGTTAGGAAGATCAAGATTGCGAAGCCAAGTATTGAATTCCATGGCAGCGCCTTCCCCAATAGTTCCAGTGAATCCAAGAAGGATATCATCCAGATCAGATGATACGGCTAGAACTCTAGAAGCGAAATCCCATGTTCTAGGAGAAGCCCATGCTCCACAACGCCTAGACTCTTCCTTCGGGAACTGTAGAAGCATTGTAGGACGAGTTGAAATGAAAGCTGCGATTAAGCCTCTCTTTTCTCCCCAAACCTGTGGGTCAATTCCGGAGATTACTGGAGGATATCCCCAGTATTCCGGGAAGTTATTAGCCCATTCATCCGACTTAAGCTGGAAGGAGATATGCATGAACCGATTTGCCAGCGGAGGAGCGAGATCAAAGCCATTAGCCGCATATTCCTGCGGATTAATGGCTGCTACAACTCGTACACCCCTAGACAACTTCTTTTCACCTACAACCTTATCCAGTGCAACCCTAAGAAGTGCTGCCTGTACTGCCGGTGGAGCAGTATTCATTTCGTCTAGGAATAGAATTCCATTTTCTCCAAGTTCATCTGCCCACATTGGAGCAGCTAACTTGACTCCACCTTCCTTAGTTACAACGGGAAGCCCTGAGAAGTCAGATGGCTCTCTGATAGATGCTAGAACGGTCACAAGGGGACGATTCTGTTCCCTTGCAATTCCCTCTACTGCCTTGGTCTTACCGATTCCGGGTTCGCCAAGAAGAAGGATCGGAACATCTGTACGGAGAGCTAATTCGATTGCTTTTGTAGACATTTGCTATTCCTCTTGTAAGTGGTTGGAAGATGGTTAGTTAGATACGCATAGCACAGTATAGGTCATCTGGTATTGTTTGTCAAGGGTTATTTGGCCGCTTTGCTTCTCTTTGCCTTTATCCCTCCATGACCATCTTTTTCACATGATTTATGACACAGCAGCCTTGCTGCCATATCGGCACTGTTCGCCCAGAATTCATCTGGATTGTTTAACAAGAATTGCTTATCTGCATTATTAATATGATACAAGTAATAAGCAGTAGTTTCTTTTAAATCATTACATTTTTTTATTAAGATAAGAAGATCTTTTGCAGAGTAATTTTTTCCCCATGTGTCTTTTATCATATTTATTTGCCTATATAACACGGCTTCATTTATCAATTTTATATATTCTCAGCATTTCTATCTTGGCAAATTCAATCAATTCTTCTGTAGAATTGTGCCTATTTTGAAACTCATTCATTAACGCTACAGCAAAGACTGTGTTAGAATTATCCATCTTCAAAAGAAAGTCTTTGATAGCTTCTTTTCTCCGTCCGGAATTCTTCCAGTTACCTTCACTGAGGTCCATGAACTTATCGGTAATATAAGCTAAGAACTTCCATTTTTCATTATTAGCTAATATACCTTCTAAAACAATTTTTTTGCTTTCGTCCATTGGTTCCTCAAACGATGATATATCTTTCATTGTCGATATGAATTTCAAGAATTGAGGATAGAGAGAAGTCTCGAAGTATGATTTCATTGGTGACTCCCTGATGTCCCGCATTTGACTTCTTCTTTACGAGCCAATTAGCCAAAGCAGATTCATCAATGAAGGTCATATCATCTACCATATACTTGGGTGTGCCTACTAATGACAGGAAACGACACTCAAGATATAGTTTGCCTTTATGTTCCACCAAAGGAGTCTTAGGGATACGATTACCCCATTTACGAGGGGAAGAAACAAAGTCAGGAGTATTTCCTTCCTTATTTCTTACCTTATTAACTGAGTTTTCATAGTTAACGCCAATGAATACCGTGTTGTTCATTAGCTTCTTGATTCGACCAAAGAAAGGGTTGCCTGTCTTATTCATCTGTGGCACGGTAGCCGTAAGGATGTTAACAGGACGGGCACCATTGCAACGCTTTAGAATGTCTACGAGATCAGACTGACTGATCTTTTTCATTTCTTTACCTTTCTATGATAGAGAATGATTGCTAATGCTTTTGTTTCCGACGCCGCATTATGAATACCAAAGGGTGAATTAACTGGCACACAGTTGCCTGATAAGGCATAACTAATATGCCTTTTTACGTAATTATAAGATGATATATCTTTTATGTATTCTAACACAGCAATATCATTAGAATATGAATAACCTTTTCTATTATATTCTCTTTCATAAATTCGATGAAAAAAACCATATTTGGATTGATTAGTCCTCATCAGGATCACCGGCTAGAGTTTTTGCAATGCGCTTATTTATATACAGATTATGACAATCTGGACCACAGAATGCACGAGAATAATCGGATCTCCAACTATTTTCTTTATCCTTTTTAAGCCCACGCCAATAAGTATTAGATTTTTTACATATAGTACACCTAGATGATGGGGCATAAAAACCTATATCTAGTATTGCGTGTCTTTTGCCTTCTCTTAAGAAGAATCTATTTTTCTTTTGTTTAACCCAAGTAGAACAAGAGCTACGTCTAACAAACGCGTCGAATTGTTTCTTTAATTCTTTTTCATTTTTTTCAAGTAGTTGTTTTAAGATTGGATTGATAGAAGAAATCAAATCTAGATACTTATGAACACAATCATAATCAAAACAAAATGTTCTTTGAGTTTGGCTCTTGATATTATATCTACCAACATTTTCATCTTCGAAGTAAACTCTAAATTCTACGTTTACTGGAGCAAGGGCGTCATGGTCTTCACATGGACCAGATCTAGGAGAGAAGACCATTTGTTCAATAGGTTTATGTGCGTAATTGAATTCCTTTGGTTCAAATTTAATATGTTTATTATTTGTATTATCTGTTTTAGCTCGTTTTATAGCTTTTTGTATCTCATCTTTGAACATGTCATCATATTGAATAATACTGGGGTTAGGTTTCTTCATTGCATATCCTCTTCATAAATATCAATGAGTGTGAAGGAATCCTTTCCTAGACAGAATCTTCCGTGGCTATCAAGGGGGATTTTTTGGGCGCTTTTCTCGTCTAACCAAAAGAAAACTGAACCCTGATGTGAATCATATTTTGAAAACATTACCTTGAGTCGATGGAAATATAATGTCATTTCCATTTCTTTGTTATGCATATATGACGGAACCATGAATCCCACGCCGAGTTTATTTTTCATCTTATCCTTAATACGCCGTGAAGACACGGGTATAATAGTAATAAAGCTATTAGACAATTATCATTGTGACATAATTGTAATTGTACCAGTTCATTACCCCTTGAACCTATAAACACCCTACTTACCAATGCAAATTTATCTATACAACATTTAGGAATACTACCTTGAGGACCACTATAATATAGTCCTTTTTTCTGTTCTGCATAAACCCATTCATAAGTTTCAATGTTTGTGAGCATCATTTCTCAGCATCATATAGATGCAGCCTAATTGAAATAAGAAGCAAAGGGCTATGAAGTACCACATATTAAGCTACAATAAATATTTCGCTGTTTATAATTTTGTCACAGCCACAACAAAAGAAAAGTCCATCTGCCTGTGAATGAAAGCAATGCCCCCAAGGCCAAGACCAAAAACACTTTCTTTCTTTTCTTTTCTGTTCCTTGTGTAATTTTTTAATTTTTGTTTTTGTTTCAATTTTCGGCTTACAGGTTTTCATTGTTTTACCTCAGTTATCTCGCCAGTAAATCCTGAGAATACAACACGACCAATTTCTTTTATTGAATGAATTATCCGCCAGCAGTCTGGACAAGGAGCGGAGTGTCTGAATTTATTGCGGGTAATATACAGAGTTGTATTCTGAGGAAGGTTTCGAACCTTTCGAAGCGCATCCATCTCTGCATGTAATGAATAGAATAAACCATAGCGGGTTAATACAGGGTCAAATCCAAGCATCCTGTTTACTCCAACGCTAAGGATTTCCTTATCCCTTACGAGTATAGCCCCATGCTTATACTTGCAGGAGCTAGCTGTTGCTATTTTTTCGGCTAGATCAATAAACTTCTTATCTATCTGCCTCATTATATTCTCTACTTAGAAAGATTAATTTTGTTAATGGTTTAAAGAAATAACATATACCACAAAAATAAGTGGCATATATTTTATGAGATGAAGAAATTAAAACTCCGTGGCCAACAGAAGATCGGCCACAAAGTCTACATTTCATCCTGTCCTTCTTTCTTTTCTCACTGTATTATTCCTTATTAAAATGGTGGGTCCGGAGAGACTTGAACTCTCAACCTTCGGCTTAAAAGGCCGCTTGTCTACCAATTGACATACGGACCCATTTTATTTATTTTTGTGTCTTCGATGCATTTCTTTATTATAAATTGTATTTGCTTTAGCACAAGCAATACAACGACATTTATGTTTTCTATACCTCCAGTAAGTTCCATGTGGCTGCTCAGTAGAACCAGTTCTAATCTCTATTATATCCTTTTTATTTTTTTCTTTGTGGCAATCATTACATAGTAACTGACATTTTTTTAATTCTTCAAGAACTGTTTTTTCTGCTAAGCTCCACAATCTGCTAATATTAAATGTTTTATTTTTCCAATTTATATGATCGAATTCTAATCTATTTATTGACTCACACTTGACACACTTACCACCAAACAAATCTATAAACTTCTTTTTCTTTTGGTGGTATCTATTCAATACATATTTTTTCATGTATTGATTATAGATTTGTTTGTCTTTGTGTGCCATTGAGTTACGATCCCATTTGTGTCTTAGCTAACATCGCCTTAGCGATAGCGATATTTAATAGCAAATCCTTTAAAAGAACATCACTTACTTTTTCTAGTGCTTTCTTTTTCTTTTCTGTTTTCTTCAAGAGTAACTCCATTTTGAGCTAAGATTTGCTCTGCTTTTTTAAGCGCCAAGCCTAGCTCAAATTGTTCTTTAGATACAACATCCTTAACAATACAACCCATCATTCTATCATATTTAGTAAAGGGATAGAGATTAGCCATGTAATGAGCGAATGCCCAGTTGGAGTTATTATGCTCTACGTCTGGAAATTTAATTTCATATTTGAATTCGTCAATGACTATATTGAGAGTGCCTTTTTTGTCATACTTATATAATATAGCTACATAAGTATTAGTAGGAGACACATCCCATACAGGTTCAAGTTTAGTTTCAGTATCTTTCCATTTCATTTTAATACCATATTTCTTTTACTATCCATACAGCATCTTTAAATTCAGGAAGGACTTCAAGGATTCTTTTCTTGGCAATATCCATACACTGTTGTAGATCACCATCAAATACGATGGGATAGAGTGTTCCACCTATGTCCTGCCAGTCTGCAAATGTTGGGAAGTATCTACTGGAGATTGGAACACCAAAAACATAATCTTCTTTTCGATCTTCGTATTCATCATTAATTAGATAGCATAGCCCCCATGGGCCAAATTCCCTAATACCTTTAGGGGTATTATATAGTTTATATTCTGGTCTAGTTGTTTTCTTTCCTTTTCCCATATAGGGAGTAAATCCCTTATCTTGTAAAGCTTTTGTATGAGCTTCATCAAGATCTTTTTGAATTTTGCTCAGATGAGAACCAAACAAGTCTAACTCATCTTCATCGAAAGTAATTTTATACTTAGCCAAAAATTTATCAATTAGATTTTTATGAGTTCCAGCGTGAAACCCAAAAACTAATTCATTTCCAGAAGGCATTTTACTTTACCTCTTTTACTTTTGTTTCGTTGATAGCATCACGGCAGACACCTTCTAAGATAGCCTGAACAGTCCAAAGGGTAGCATACAGAAAATAACCACCACCAGCAAGGATAATAATACCAATGATATCACTTACAGTAGAGAGCCAACGGGGCAGTGAAAATCCTTTTTCTTTCATTTTTGCTTTTGTGTCTTCATTTGCAAGAACTACCATTGTAACTAGAATACTTAAAATAAAATTAAGCCAAATAAGGAAACGAGCTAGGTTCCAAACCCAATCTACATGTTGGATACCACCGTACCAGAATGCAGCAATAAATGCTACATTAATAGAAAATTGAAATACACCCCGAATAACTTTTTTCATTTATCTACCTTATTTTCTTTTACAAAGTTTTCCAAATTTATTAATGCTTCGATTACACCACAAGTACACTTTTTATGTGTTTTGAATGAGAGTGTTGCCAATTCACAATCATATTTATGTCGAGCATATTTTGATAGTGTTTGATAAAGTTTTACCAACTCAACCAATCTTTCTTCGTTTGTCATTTTATTTCTCTTTGCTATTAAACAGGATGAAAGGACCAAACCAAACGCCAAAAAATTGTTTATGATTCCAGATACGAGGTTTAACCCACATCTTTGAATAAGATGCGATGTATTTATATTTACAAAAACTTATATAATATACAGGGGGTCTATTTAGATGTTTAATAGTATCATAACAAGTTATTTTTCCTGTCTTCATTTACTTAACCTTTCACACATAAAATCTGTTTTAGCGTGTGAACGATATCTACCAGATCAGTTTGTGACGCCATTACATCGTCAATAGCTTTGTATGCACCGGGAGTCTCGTCAATTACTTCCGAATCTTTCCTGCATTCGACGCCTTCCGTGGCTTTGATGTGGTCTTGGATCGAGAACGTTTCTTTGGCCGCTTTTCTCGACATTGCTCTTCCGGCACCGTGAGAGCAAGAATGAAAGCTCTCGGCATTTCCTTTTCCGATAACAATGTAAGATTTAGCCCCCATTGATCCGGGGATAATTCCGTATTCGCCTTCTTTTGCACTGACTGCTCCTTTTCTAGTTAACCAAACGTCCTGTCCAAAGTGACGTTCATAATTGACATAGTTATGGTGACAGTTAATAACCTTTTGATTTGCAGTGAATGAAGGAATACCTTTTGTTTTCTTGATTACATGAAGCACACGCTTCATCATAATCTCTCGATTAGTTAATGCAAAGTCTTGTGCCCATGATACTGATGATACATAATCATCGAAGATCTCAGTATCTTCACTAAGATAAGATAGATTCTTATCTGGTAAATTAATCTTAAGCTTCTCCATCTCTTCTTTGGCCATGTTAATAAACATGGAACCAATCTTATTACCTATTCCTCTTGAGCCTGAATGAAGCATTACCCATACGGTATCTGTTTCATCCAAACAAACTTCAATGAAATGATTACCTGTTCCAAGCGTACCTAAATGCTTCTGTGGTGTAGCATTACGATTAAGCTTAGGATATTTATCTAGAATTTTCTTATAGGTATCTTCTAGATAATACCAAGAGTTATTTACAAACTCAGGTACATCACCCCATGCTCCTCTGTCGCCTTCCTTGCCATTGTTAGTTCTGCCAACTGGAATCTCTTTTTCAATGGCAGATCTAAGCTGAGATAAACTAGTAGGAAGATCCTTGGCTCCCAATGTAGTTCTAACAGCCATCATACCGCAACCGATATCAACACCAACGGCAGCGGGTATGATTGCATTTACTGTAGGCACTACACTTCCAACCGTTGCTCCCATTCCCCAATGACAGTCAGGCATTGCAGCAACGTATGGAGATACGATCTCCAGATTAGCCATGTTAATTAGCTGCTTTACAGCCTCATCTTCAATCTTAACATGGTCAGCCCATGCTTTGATTGGCTTATTTGCTCCATCAATTAAATGCATACTATTTCCTTTTATTTTTCCTCTTGTTTTGGAGGACTAAAGCCTACGACTTTACCCTTCTCTACTTCAAGTATCCAAGCAATCTTTCTCAATTCGTATTCATTCAAAGAACCTTTAGGTGCATAAGTAGAACACTCAGTAATGTTAGGTAGAACCTGTCTCCCCCAACTATTACAAATTACTACACGATCACCTTTACTAGTAATCATTACTTGTCCGTAGTCACAACTACTACAAAGAGATTTTTCTTTGAAATCTTTGAAGTTAAGTTTCATGCACTCCCCTCGCTACGTTATTGAAATCAACACAAACATCAAGGCAAGTTCTACTACAGATCTTATCTTCATGGGTATTAGTATTCTCAAACCATTCTTTTCTTTCCAAACGAATCTCTTCGACGGACTTATTTACTGTCGTACCAATTGGATCACCATTCTGCCTCATGTAAATAACACAAGGATAATGGTAGCTACCAGCTAATAGCATATCATCTAGGACTATCTTACACCTATTACTATCTGTAGCTTCTAATCCTCTGATATTCCTTCCACTCAAATAGTGGTTAATCCTATACTTAAGGATAGGGTGTGCATCCAATACATACTGAGGAATATCTTTAAGATTATCAAGACTCTTATTATACTGCACAGCAGATATTACCCTGATATCTGCTACACCAAGGTTATGAGCAAACATAACAGACTCAACAGCCGTAGCAATGTTCTCCTCAGTAAATACCATGCCTACAGTAACATAACAAAACTTACTGATTTCTTTAATGTTATCAACAACCTTCTGCCATGTACCAGACTTAACTGATGCCATTGATTCACTGATAGAGCAACAAGCTGAGTCTAATGATATAGAGAAATCATTGACTCCCAAGCTGTGAAGCTTCTCGTAATACTCTATATTATTAGAACCATTAGTTGACACAGCGATATGCTTCATGCTTGGCCTACATAAAGAAACTAAATCTTCTAGTCCTTTATATAATGTAGGCTCACCACCAGAGAATCTAATGTTCTCTAAATTACCCCTGATACCTTCGTTGATAAGCTTGCGAACGTTATTGAAGTACAGCGTGCCCCTAATCTCAGGACTCAGGGGCATACAATACTTGCATTTGAAATTGCATTTGTCAGTCAGAATGATTTCACACCTCTTCAATGGAGAGGTATGTGAAGAGTTTAACGCTCTCTCATTACTTAGAGTATAGAATCCAATATCTTCTAACTGCATTTTATTCCTCACCATATAAGGCAAAAGCTATTCCACATTTTTCACTACACACATAATAAGCAGGATTCCATTTATTATGTTCAGGTGGAG
>Ga0180083_1000026_pt1 | contig 11548 bp, 9 predicted proteins | sample EasRiv0_1_16_10D_FD_121792 | JGI IMG/M metagenome (GOLD analysis project Ga0180083, IMG submission 121792) | Soil microbial communities from meander-bound floodplain in the East River, Colorado, USA - East River metaG ERMLT660_1_16_10D | ecosystem: Environmental > Terrestrial > Soil > Floodplain ... | reverse complement strand
GCGTCGGTTACCGGCGCCTGGGGTGGGCGGCGGTGGTCGCCGGGCTTACCCGGCGCTTCGGCGGCTAGTTTCGGGCGGACAGCGGTTCCGAAGCGAGCCGCTCGTAAGCCGCCGCTACCGTTTCGATAGCGTACGGAGTCAAGTCTACTCGCGCGACGTCGGGTGGATCGGAGAGCGCCCGGCCGATAGCCTGCGCCAGTGCCGCGGCATCGCCGACGGGCACCAGGCATTCGCGCAGGGCGCTCCCCAGTATTTCGCGCGGCCCGGATGGGCAGTCCGTGCTGACTACGGGCGTGCCTACAGCAAGGGCTTCTATGATCACGCTCGGCAACCCCTCGTGATCGGATGAAAGGGCCAGCAATTCGGCGCCGGCGATCCATGGATAAGGATTGGTCTGAAAGCCCGCGACGGTCACGCGGTGGGCGAGCCCGCGCTCCTCGATCATTCGTGCCAATCGCCCGTCAGGGGCCGTGAGCAGCACCAGCTGATGGGGAACGTCGAGCCGGGCCCAGGCATCGAGCAGCACATCGTGGCGTTTCTGCGCCGCGAACCGGCCGACGTGAACGACGTACGCACCCTTGGGCAGGGGCGCCGACTCGACGGCGCGGGCGCGGATCTCCGCAAAATCGAAGGGATTGTAAATGCGCTCGATGCGGGCGTTTGGAAGACCCAGCGCGCCACGCAGGTCGGCGGCCACGCCGTCCGACACCGCGATCAGAGGCCGCGTGCCGTATAGACGACGGTACCTCGCCAGGCGACGGCCGGCTTTGCGGGGACTGATCGAATGCAGCCGTTCGATCTCGGCTGAGAGCGTATTATCAATCCGGCACCAGTGGCGCGGCACCTCTGCGCGGATCGTCACCTCATTGGCAAATGGAAGCGCCGAGACAACAAGATCGAAGGGTGCTGCTTCTTCCAATTGTCGCAGCAAGGCGCGCAAACGACGGGCCGCCAGCCGCTTGCCGAGAAAGCCTTTGGAAATCTTCCGCTCATCAGGGGTGAGCGCGCAGAGCCGGATATCCGCGGGCGGCCTGTGCTCTATCACATGCTCGAGCAGGATGATATGCACTTCGTTGCGGCGCGCAGTCAGGGCCGCCCCAAGCGTGAGCACGGTTTTCTCGGCGCCGCCGCCCGCGAGGTTGGTGAGGACGAAACCGAACTTCATCAGGATCGCGAGGCTCGCGGACGTGGCGGATGGTCGGCGAGGGCGCGCCGGACCTGCGCGAGTACGGCGTCGACGGTGATTTCGGACATCGGCGTGGATTCCGTGCACTCGCCACCCCTCCTCGGATGATCCAGCACGTACAGGCACGGGTGGTCGAGCGGCATAATATTGCGGCTCGGGATCCGGCAGTGATAGAGCACGACCATCGGAATATCGAAGGCGCTCATGAGATGCGTCGGACCGGTATCCAGGCCGACATAGAGATCGGTCAGGCTCATCAACGCGGCGCTTTCGCGCAGGCTCAGCCGCCCGGCATAGAGCGTGGCTCGATCAGCAAGCTGCTCCTTGAGCCGGCGCGTGTCCTCAGCCTCTTCGCGCCCGCCGAAAATCAGCACATGCGCGTGCGGCCAATCCGCGATGATGCGCTCGGACAATTCTCCAAACTGCTCGACCGGCCAGCGGCGAAACAATTTCGTCGGGAACGTCGCGACGTTCATGCCGATCAGGGGCGAGGCCCTGGGAAAAACGTCGGCTGCGAGGCGTGCCCGAGCGGCTGTGGCCTCATCCGGCGTCACTCGATAGGCGAGCCGTCGCCCGGCCCCCGGGATCCCGAGAGCCGACGTCAGCCGCAGGCGGAGCGAGACGGCGTGCTCGCTTCCCGCGGGCGGCTCGTCCACGCACCGGAACAGCTGCCGATTGAGCATCTCGTCCTTCTGGCGAAAGGCCACGACGCGCTTCGCGACGCGCAGGGCGTACGCAACGAGCGCCTCGTCGAAACCATAGACTACCGCGTAGTCGTAGCGGCAGCCGCCGAACCGGCCGCGCCAGGGCGCCGTGTTCTTGGTGATGCCGCCCACGTGTGTCATGAACGGCAGCCCGAGCAGCACCTCCGCGCGTTTCGGATGAGCCAGTGCCGTGATACCGCAACCTGGATGAGCCGACGCGATCGCCTGCATAGCGGGTGTCGCGAGGATCGTATCGCCGATGCGCGCGACGTTGACGACGAGAAACGACGGGATCGAGCCGGACATGGAGCGCTCAAGCGGCTTCCGGGCGGGGGACGCGGAACTCGAACAGAAGATCCGGAAAGGTGTATTCGGGCGGAACGAAGCGCCAGGCAAGGTGCTTGAGCGGCTGCTTCCAACGCGCGATCGGCTTGATCAGATGGCAGGCGTGCAGAGCGAGCCCGGCGCGGCGACCGAGCTCGAGCGCCATGGTCTGAGAGAACCAGGCGACGTGGTCGAGATTGACCATCACGACGCCCTCGCGCCGGAAGCGCCGGTAGAACTTGCGGCTGAACGGGTTGGGCGTGGAAACCAGTACCCGGCCGCCCGGCTCCAGATGCCGCCTGGCGAAGCGCAGCAACGCCACCGCATTGTCAACATGCTCAATAACGTCGCCGATGAATACCAGGTCGAATCGCTCGCCCATATCGGCTTCGGAAGTGGCGTCGATGTGGTGCACTTCAAATCCCTGGGCCTGCAGCTCGCGCACCAGCGGTTCGAGAATATCGATACCAACGCAGCGGGCAGCGACTGCGCGTATTTTCCCGTGGCGCCAACCGGGGTCGCGAATGTAACGCGCAGCGTGCTCGGCGACACCGACGTCGAGGACGCGCTTGCCGGTCGCCGCATCGAGCACGAAACGCGTCAAGTCCATATCCATATGTACCTGTCGAGCAGCAATCAAGCGATGCCTGACGAGCCGCTTTGCCTCTCTGTCGTTGGGATCGTCGGTGAGTCGGGTCCAGTCGAGGAAATCGGTCATCGCAGCGCATTCCGGTTTTCCGATGAGACGAATCATACCGGCACACAGGCATGCGCGGCGAGACGCCGAGGGACGGACCGACGGCCGGCAACGAATCGCTTCGTGACGGCGAGGGAAAGACCGGACAAGGGGAAGAACTTATAATGGCGGCCACTCATGGCTCGCAGCGCCTCAGCTTGTTCGGATCGGATCCCTCGCGTGCCGGGGGCTGCGTCATGAGGCGTGCGCTCACCTTGCTGCCGTTCATGGCGCTTCTGTTCATCCTGCCGTTCCGGGGCACGGTCGCGATCAGGCTCGTCTGCCTGGCCGCGGCCCTGCTCCTCGCGCTGTTTCTCTGGCGGCGGCTCGCCCCGCCGCGCATTCCCTGCAAGCCTGCAATCGGAGTATGGGCGCTGATCGCGGTGATATCGCTGGCCGGGGCAGTCGATCCGGCCTACAGCCTTGGCGAGATCAAGAACGAGATCGTGTACACGATGATGGCTTTCGTTGCCTTCTTCGCCGCGACCCGGAAGGAGTCGGACCTCAAATGGCTGCTCTTGTCCCTCGCCGCGGGCGCGTCGGTGCTTTGCCTCGGCGCGATCCAATCGCACTGGCAGCTCGGGGCGTGGCAGGAGCGAGCCACCTTTTACGGCGGAACCGGTGCCTTTGCGGGCTACGCGGCGGCGGTCGCGCCCATGCTGTTTCTCCTTGCCGCCTACACACCGGAACGTCGGCGCCGCGGCGCGGTATTCGCCGTGTTCGCGCTCGTCGCGGTGACGACTCTCCTCAGCCTGCAGCGGACCGTATGGTGGGTGTTCGCCCTGGAGGGTCTCATCGCGCTGGTGCTGCTGAAGCGCGGCGGATTGATCCGGCTGTCGTGGACGGGCCTGATGACCTCGGTCCTCCTTGTCGTCGTCCTGACGGGAGGCATCTCCCTCGCCGTTCACCAGGAGCGCGTCAAGGGCGACGTGGACGCGGAAATCAACCGTGACAGCCGGCCCAAAGTCTGGCTGTCGGTGGTGCATCGTATCGCTGAGCGTCCGCTGGTGGGCGCCGGATTCGGCCGCGGAGTCATGAGCAAGGCCGACCGCGATCTGGTCCCGAAGGACAATTCGATGCTGTGGCACGCGCACAATATTTTCCTCGATTACGGATTGCAGATGGGCCTGCCGGGCATGCTGGCGCTCGCCTGGGTCGTATTCTGCCTGTTGCGGGAATATTGGCGCTTGTGCAACGCGCCCGACGACAAATTGAAGCTGCTCGGGATCGCGGGCCTGATGCTCGTCGCCGGCGTGATGCTGCGCAACCAGGCGAGCGACGAATTCCTGCGCGACGCATCGATCCTGTTCTGGGCGCTGAACGGCGCGCTCCTCGGCTTTAGCCGCAGGAGACTGGAATCGCACCGCAAATGATGCTGTCGAACAGCGCGGCCGCGACGGCGCCGGGCGAGCGGCCGAAGATCCTCGTCATCCGCCGCGACAACATCGGCGATCTGGTCTGCACCACGCCCGTCTTCGCCGCGCTGCGCGCGCGCTTTCCCCAAGCCTGGATCGCGGCGCTGGTGAACCGCTATAGCGCTCCCGTCCTGGAGAACAACACCGACCTCGACGCCGTATTCAGTTATCGCAAGGCGAAGCACCGCGCACGCGGAGAGTGGGCGCTCGGCCTGTACTGGGAGCGGCTGCGCCTGCTGCTCGCGTTGCGCCGGCGCAGCATCGACTACGCGATCCTCGCTTCGCCGGGCTACCAGGCAAGCGCGGAGCGGCTGGCGCGCCTGGTGAAGCCGCTGCACACGGTCGGCTTCGACAACGGCTCGAAGCTCGCAGATCTGCGCGTGCCGGCGCGGACGGATCGTCCGTTGCATCAGGTGCAGAACACCTTTCGCCTCCTGGGCGCGCTCGGCATCGAAGGTCCGCCGCCCCCGCTCAAGCTCGCGCCGGATCCGCGGCTGGTCGAGCATTGCCTGAAGCAATTGCCTGCAAGCGGTGAGATCGTCGTCGGCGTGCACATCAGCGCGCGCGAGGCCGACCGGCGCTGGTCGGACGCAAACTTCATCGAGCTGATCCGGGCGCTCGTTGCCGACCGCCGCGTCGCGGTCCTGCTCACCTGGTCGCCCGGCGCGCGCGACAACCCGCTCTTTCCCGGCGACGACGACAGCGCGAAGCGGATCGCCGCGGCTGGTGCCGGTGAGCGGCTGGTGGCGCTGCCGACGCCGGAGCTGTCGCAGCTGATCGCAAGCCTTGCCGTCTGCGACTGCGTCGTCTGCAGCGACGGCGCGGCGGTGCACCTGGGGTCCGCACTCGGCAAGCCCATCGTTTGCCTGTTCGGCAGCGAAAGCCCGCAGCGCTGGCATCCGTGGGGCGTGCCTTACCGCCTGCTGCAGCCGGCGAGCCGCGACGTGCGCGACATCGGCGTCGACGAGGTGCGGCAAGCTTTCGCGGCGCTGCTGGCGGAAATCCGGATCGATCGGCCGGGGACTGCGGCGGGACGAAGCTGACCGAACAAGCCGGCGCCGTTCCGCGGCAGATGCGGAGTCAGCTCGCCGGCTGGTACTCCGGGACCCGCTGCAAGAGGCCGCGTCTCACCTCGTCGCCAGGGCATTGCGGCGTGACGAGCCAGCGCTCCAGGTCGGCGAGCCAGGCTTCCGGCGGCGCGCCGTCGGGCTTGGCGATGCGCAGCTTGGGGTGCGGCGTGGGCAAGGTGCTTTCGCTGTCGGCGAGCAGCTCCTCGTAGAGCTTCTCGCCGGGCCGCAGGCCGGTGAATTCGATCCTGACGTCGCCCTCGCTGAAGCCGGAAAGCCGGATCATGTCGCGCGCGAGATCGACGATTCTCACCGGCTCGCCCATTTCGAGCACGAAGATCTCGCCGCCCTTGCCCATCAGGCCCGCCTGCAGCACGAGCTGCGCGGCCTCTGGAATCGACATGAAGTAGCGCGTGATCTCCGGGTGGGTCACCGTGACCGGACCGCCGCGGGCGATCTGCTCGCGGAATTTCGGGATCACGCTGCCGGTGCTCCCCAGCACATTGCCGAACCGCACCGTGACGAAGCGCGTGCCCGCCTCGCGCTGCAGCGCCTGGCAGACCCGCTCGGCGAGCCGCTTGCTCGCTCCCATCACACTGGTGGGGTTGACCGCCTTGTCGGTCGAGACGAGGACGAGCTTCTCCACGCCGTGCTCGAGCGCCGCCCGCGCAAGCGTCAGGGTTCCCAGCACATTGTTCCGCACCGCCTCCCAGGCGTTGTCGTCCTCCATGAGAGGCACGTGCTTGTACGCGGCCGCGTGGAAGACCGCCGATGGGCGATGTTGCGCGAGAACCTCGTCGACGCGCCGCGCGTTCTTGACGTCGCCGATGACGTACGCCAGCTGCGTGTTTCCGGCGCGCGCGCCGAGCTCCTGCTCGAGGCCGTAGAGCGCGAGCTCGCTCGTCTCCAGTGCCACGAGCTGCGCCGGCGCGAACTTCAGGATCTGGCGGCAGAGCTCTGATCCGATCGATCCGCCCGCGCCGGTCACGAGCGCCACTCGGCCGTGCAGCCACGCGTTGAGGCCCTGGCTTTCAAGCGTCACCGGGTCGCGCCCGAGCAGGTCATCGAGCTCGACGTGGCGCACCTGCGACACGGTGACGCGCCCGCTCACGAGGTCGTCGAACGAAGGCACCGTCAGCACCTTGAGCCCGGCGTGATTGCAGAACTCGACCACGCGGCGCCGCGCCGTATGGGTTGCCTCCGGCATCGCGATGATCGCCTGCGCAACGCTCAACCGGCGCTTCCAGCGCGGGATTTCGTTGAAGCGGCCCAGGATGTTCACGCCGTGGAGCTGCCTCCCGATCTTCGCATTGTCCTCGTCGAGCACGCCGACCACGCGCCACTGAGGGCTGCGCGCGAGGTCCTTGATCAGGTTGATGGCAGCTTCTCCCGCGCCCAGGACCAGCACCGGCTCGCGTTCGGCGGCAAGGAGACCGGCCACCATGCGTTCCTTCCACGCGCGGTAGGCCACCCTGCTGCCCCCCATGATCAGCAGGAGCAGGATGGGCGTCACGATGAGCACGCTGCGCGGCACGGCGATCTGCAGCATGAGCATCAGCGTCGGCACCGCCACTGCTGCGACACCGACCGACACCAGGATGCGCCGGAGATCGAGGAGGCTCGCATAACGCCAGATCCCGCGGTAGAGCCCGAAACTCCAGAACAGAACCGCGTGCACCGGTATTACCCAGGGCAGTGTTCTCAACGCCTGCTCCATGTAGTAATCGGGCAGCTCGGGCGTGAAGCGCAGCCAGTATGCGCACAGCCAGGCGGCCGCGCAGGCTGCCACGTCGTGGCCAAAGGCGAGCCATGCGCGCCAGTTGAAAGTCATTGCCGGTTCCCTGCTTGGCTACGCCAGGCCCGCTCGATCCGTGCGATCAGCGCGAGATAGGTCGTCGCGGCCACCGCCAGTAGCGCCGCCTGCAGTCCCGCAGGAAGCGCCAGCGCGGCGAGGGCGAGGATCCCGCTCGCGAGCATCAGCGCGTACTCTGCGACGGCCGTCTTTCCATGGCCCCAGCCAAGCTGGACCAGCCGCTGGTAATAATGGTCGCGGTGCGCCCGCCACACTTTCTCCCTCCGCATGAGCCGGCGGGATAGCGTCACGCTTGCATCCACGACGAACGGGGAAAAGACAAGCACCGGGAACCACCACGTCCAGTCGTGCTGCAGCCAGCCGATCATGCCCAGCGCGGCGGCGAGGAAGCCGAGGGGCACCGCTCCGGCGTCGCCGAGGAAAATGCGCGCCGGATGGAAGTTGAAGGCGAGAAACGCCGCCGCCGCCGCGGCGATGCTGAAATTTACCAGCGCAAACTCGGCGCTCCCGGCCAGCCAGGCGGCCGCGCCGTAGATCGAGAAGCCGATTACCGCCATGCCGCCCGCGAGCCCGTCGGACCCGTCCATGAAGTTGTAGAGATTGGCCATCCAGGCGATGGCGAGCGTCGCCACCGCGGCGAGCAGGATCCCGTACTCGCCCGGCAGCACCGCCGCGACGAACAGGCCGCACGCCGCGAGATGCGCGACGAGCCGCCAGTGTGCCGGGATTTCGCGCAAGTCGTCCCAGAACGAAACCAGCATCAACACGATGAACGCGATCCACAGCGCCGCCGGCAGGTTGGGTGCGATGATGCCGAGCCCGAACTGCGCGCCGGCGTGCAGCCCCAGTCCCCCCGTGCGCGGGACCGGCGCCTCGTGCAGCGAGCGTGGATTGGGGCGGTCGAGGGCGAGAGTGGAAAACCTGCCTCTGGCGAGCCACCAGACGGCGAATAGCGCGGCGGCAAACGCCGTCAGCGGAGCCCACGAAGCAGGTTGCACGATGACATCGGCCAGGAATTTGTCGGGCTGGCGTCCGCCAAATTCCTGAGGCAAAACCGCCTGCAAGAGAACCCCGGAAAAGTACCGTAGAAACACGACGTCGGTGCCATTTCCGTCCCCAACCGTAGGCGAGGAGGGGTTATGTGAAGAGGATCCATCCCAAATCCTCGGGCGGTTTTGCTGTGAGCGGCCGGTTGGAGCACATTGTCCCACAGGCCGCTGGAGCGGCGCTTATGCGCTCCGCGCATGATACCACTTTGCAGTCAGCTCCAATCCTTGCGCGAGCGTGAATGGAGGCCGCCAGTCGAGTTCGCGCCGTATCCGCGAGCTGTCCACTTGCAGGGAGCTGGTCAAACGTACAAACTCGGCGCGTCTTCCCGCGAGCCTCGCGCCGAGGTCGAGCGCCGAGAGCGGCAGCGACAGGAGACGCGGCTTCACGCCGAGCGCCCGCGCGAGCCCGCGCACGAGATCCGGCGTCGACACGTCCTCGCCGTCGCTCACGAGATAAGTCCTGCCCGCGGCTTGCGGCGCGTCGAGCGCCTTGACGATGGCGCCGGCGAGGTTGCCGGTGTAGATAAGGCTGCGGCGGTTATCGACGGCGCCGAGCGGCAGCGGCACGCCGCGCGCGACGAGATTCATGAGTCGCAGGAAATTCCCCTTGACGCCCGGCCCGTAGACGAGCGGCGGGCGCAGCGCGACCACTTCGAGGCCTGTCTCGGCCGCGATGCGGGAGAGCGCCTGCTCCGCTTCCCATTTCGACACGCCATAGGCGTCCTCGGGGCGCGGCGCACCGTCTTCCGTGAACGGGCGCTCTTCCGTGCGCTCCCCGCTGACCTTCACGCTGCTCACGATCACGAGACGACGGATGCCGCCGGCCGCAGCCGAGCGTGCGAGGCGCTCCGTTCCGGAAACGTTGATTTTCCGGTAGGCGGCGAGCGGATCGGTCGCGGTCTCACGTAGCACGTGGGTACGCGCGGCGAGGTGCACCACGCCGCTGACGCCCTCGAGCGCAGTGCGCCAGTCGGTATCGGGGCCGATGTCACCCACCACCACCGCGTCGGGAAGGCCGGGCACGGGCATGCGCACCGCCTTGCGCACCCTGCGGCCGGAAGCGGCGAGGACGCCGCACAACGCCCAGCCGATGAATCCGTTCGCTCCGGTCACCAGCACTGTTTCCATCGGTGATTAAGTGACTAAGTGACTAGGTGACTAAGTATAGGCCGGCGCTGTTCTTGCCCAGTCACTCAGTCCCTTAGTCACTCAGTCACTGCGTCAGGAGCGCAGCGATCTTGCCGCGATCGGGCTCGCGCACGACGCCCTTCTCCGTAATGAGCGCGGTCACCAGGTCCGCGGGCGTGACGTCAAACACGGGATTGCGCACCGCGACTCCCGCCGGTGCCCATTCCAGGCCGCCGTGGCCGCGTACTTCGGAGGCCCCGCGCTCCTCGATCGGAATGGCATCGCCGCTCGCAAGGCGGGCATCGATGGAGGAGAGCGGCGCCGCGACGTAGAAAGGGATGAGGTGCCGGCGCGCGAGGACGGCGATCATGTAGGTCCCGATCTTGTTGGCGACATCGCCGTTGGCCGCCACCCGGTCGGCGCCAACGATCACGGCGTCGATCTCGCCGCGGCTCATCAGGTGCCCGGACATGTTGTCGGTGATAAGCGTCACCGGGATTCCATCCTGTCCCAGTTCCCACGCCGTGAGTCGCGCGCCCTGGAGAAAGGGGCGTGTCTCGTCCACGATGACTGACACGCGCTTGCCCGCCGCCACCGCGCTGCGGATTACGCCGAGCGCCGTTCCATGACCGGCGGTCGCCAGCGCGCCGGCGTTGCAATGGGTGAAGACCCGCGCGCCATCGGCGATCAGCGCCGCGCCATGCGCGCCCATCGCTTGGTTTGCCGCAACGTCGGCGGACACGATCCGTTGCGCCTCGTCGAGGAGGCGCGCAGCGATGTGCGCGGGCCGCGCCCGCCCGGCAGCCTTGATGGCCGCCCCCATGCGCTCGAGGGCCCAGAACAGGTTGACGGCGGTAGGGCGCGAGGCGGCGAGCGCCTGGAACGCCTGGTCCATGCCCGAGGCGAAGGCGGCAGGCATAGCGTCCTTTAGTCGCGCCGCCTCGAGGGCGATCCCGTACGCCGCCGCGCAGCCGATGGCGGGCGCTCCCCGGATCACCATCCCGCGGATGGCGTCCGCAACCTCCTGCGCCGTCGCGCAGGCGACGAATTCGACGCGTGCGGGAAGCAGCCGCTGATCGAGCAGCTCGAGCTTGCCTTCCCGCCAGCGCAGCGTCTCAATCGCTGAGGGATGAGGGATGAGGGATGAGGTATCAGACATCAGGGACGAGGGATGAGGGCGGGATGAGGGCAAGGGCTTGACGTATATGCAAGTCGAATCACGATTCACGAATCACGATTCACGCTCTTGTCTCTCAGATGACACGGTCATTGCCGCCGTCCACCGGCACCTGCGCGCCGGTGGTCTTGGCGAAGAGCGGGCCGCACAGCTCTGCCGCGAGCTCGCCGACGTCGCGGCTCGTCACTTCTGCGCCGAGCACGTTGCGCTTCCTGTATGCCTCGACGGATATTCCGTAGTGCCGGGCGCGCGCGGCGAGCACTTCGTCCGTCCATGCGGCGGTATCGAAGACCGCGTTGGGGTGCAGCGTGTTGACACGGATGCGATCCGCGCCCCATTCCAGCGCGGCGACGCGCGCGAGCTGGGTGAGCGCTGCCTTCGATGCGGAGTAGGCGGCAGCGCCAGGTCCGGGCGCCGGAACGTTCTTGGAGCCGATGATCACGACGCGCCCGCCGTTTGGCGCGAGCTTGAGCAAGGGGTGGCATTCGCGCATGAGCGCGAGGTTGGCGTCGAGGTTTACACTCATCACCCGCCGCCACTCCGCGGCATCGAGCGCATCGATCCGCCGGCCGCCAGGGAAGACGCCGGCATTCAGCACCAGCATGTCGAGCCCGCCGAACGCGCGCGCGCCGGCTTCCAGCGCGGCGACCATGTCGCGCTCCGAGGTCACGTCGCACTTCAGCCCCAGAAAATCCGCGCGGCCACCCATCAGCCGCGTCACATCGGCGTTGATGTCGAGGCCGATCACGGCCGCACCGCGCCTGAGCAAGGCTTCCACGCAGGCCTTTCCGATTCCCGATGCGGCGCCGGTCACGAGCGCCACTTCGCCCGCGAAGACCGGCGGCGCGCCCGCCTTCTTGAGCTTGGCCTGCTCGAGGTCCCAGTATTCGACGTCGAAGATGTCGCGCTCCGGCAGCGCCCGGTAGCCGCCGAGCGCGGTCGCCCTCAG
>Ga0180083_1000025_pt1 | contig 11770 bp, 11 predicted proteins | sample EasRiv0_1_16_10D_FD_121792 | JGI IMG/M metagenome (GOLD analysis project Ga0180083, IMG submission 121792) | Soil microbial communities from meander-bound floodplain in the East River, Colorado, USA - East River metaG ERMLT660_1_16_10D | ecosystem: Environmental > Terrestrial > Soil > Floodplain... | reverse complement strand
GACCGTTCCGCTGGTGTCGCGCCACAAGCTGAACGCGGGTGGCTCCTGGGCCGTTGCCTCGCGGACGCGGCTGAACGCGCTCGTCACCTATGTCAGCAGCCAGTTCATGGACAACGACGAGGGCAATACGCTCGGGGTGAAAATCCCGGCGTACACCGTGGCAGACCTCAAGCTGGTGTGGCAGGAGGGGGGCTGGCGTGTCTCCGCGGCGGTCAACAACCTGCTCAACGGGAAGTACTACAGCTACGCGGTGCGCAGCCAGTTTGTCGCCGGCCGCTACAACGCCTACCCCCTGCCCGAGCGCAATTTCACGATGGCGGCGGAATACACCTTCCGCTGAATCAGCAAGGAGCGTGAATCGCGCCTTTCCGGGGCACCGGGGTTTTGCTATCGTGCGCCTGATGCGCACGATGACCAGCACGGCGCTGTACCTGCGGCTGCTTTCGTATGTCAAACCGTACTGGAGGGTGTTCGCCCTCGGCATACTCGGCATGACCATCGTGGCGGCGACCGAGCCTGTGCTGCCGGCGCTGATGAAGCCGCTCATCGAGGGCACCTTCATCGAGAAGGACCCGCTCCTGATAAAGTGGTTGCCAGTGGCAATAGTCGTGTTGTTCGTGGTGCGCGGCTTGGCTGCCTTCCTCGCCGCCTACGGCCTCAATTGGGTCGGCACACGCCTGGTGACCGACCTGCGAAACGCCATGTTCGGGAAGCTGCTGACTTTGCCCGCAGCATTCTTCGAGCAACAGCCCTCCGGAGTGCTCATCTCCAAGCTCACCTTCGACGTGACACAGGTGACCGCGGCCGCCACCAGCGCTCTCACCATCGTGTTCCGGGACGCGCTCACGATCGTGGGCCTGCTGGCGTACTTGATGTGGCTTAACTGGAAACTCACGCTCTTTGCGCTGGTGATGGCGCCGCCGATCGTGCTCGTCGTGCGCTCGCTCGCCGTGCGCCTGCGCAAGTCGAGTCGTGAGGTGCAGGAGGCGATGGGCTACATCACCCAGGTGATCGAGGAGGCCATCGGCGGGCACAAGGTCGTGAAGCTCTTCGGCGGCCAGGATTACGAGCAGCATCGCTTCAACCATGAGGCGAACCGCGTGCGGTGGCACCTGATGAAGCAGGTCACGGCGGTTGCGGCGAGCGCGCCCGTCGTGCAGCTGATCGCGGCGGTCGCGCTCTCGGTCATCATCTGGTACGCAATGCTGCAGACAAGCGCCGAACAGCTTTCGGTGGGCGAGTTCGTGGCCTTTGTCACCGGCATGCTCCTCCTCACGGCGCCGCTCAAGCGCGTGACCGACATCAATGAGTACCTGCAGAAGGGGCTCGCCGCCGCCGAGAGCTTGTTCAGGTTGATCGACGAGGACGCGGAGCCCGATCGCGGGACGCACGCGATCGGGCGCGCGCGGGGCGAGATCCGGTTCGAGGGCGTGAGCTTTCACTACGGCGACCCCGGGCGGCCCGCGATCGACGCGATCGACCTTGCGATCGCGCCGGGGCAGACGGTGGCGCTGGTCGGCCCCTCCGGCGCGGGCAAGACGACGCTCGCCAACCTGGTGCCGCGCTTCTATCATCCGGTGCACGGCCGCATCACTCTCGATGGTCGCGACCTGGAGTCACTGACGCTCGCCAGCCTGCGCGCAAATATCGCGCTGGTAAGCCAGGACGTCGTGCTGTTCAACGATACCGTGGCGGCCAACATCGCCTACGGGGCGATGAACGGCGCGGCGGAAAAGGACATCGTCGCAGCTGCCAAGGCGGCGCACGCGATGGAGTTCATCCGGGAGATGCCGCAGGGACTTGCTACCCTCGTAGGCGAGAAGGGGGTGAAGCTCTCCGGGGGGCAGCGCCAGCGGCTGGCGATTGCGCGCGCGCTGCTGAAGAACGCGCCGGTGCTGGTGCTCGACGAAGCGACCTCCGCGCTCGACACCGAGTCGGAGCGCCACGTGCAGGCGGCGCTCGAGGCGCTGATGCGCGGGCGCACCACTATCGTCATTGCCCACCGGCTGTCGACCGTCGAGAACGCGGATCGCATCGTGGTGCTCGACCGTGGCCGCATCGCCGAGACCGGGACCCACCGCGAGCTGTTGGAGCGCGGCGGCATTTACGACAAGCTGTACCGTATCCAGTTCGCGAAGGATTATGCCGACTCCAGCGCCGGCAAAATCCTGAGCGAGGGAAGCGAACGGTGATACCCAGCTCCGCGCCTGGGGTGCTGAAAGCGCGTTTCAGTATTCCCGGATACCGCGTCGGCGAGGCGGGTATTGCGGCATGGCTTACTGCCTGGCCTTATGGCCGCGGCTGGTGCTGGCCTTCAAGTTCGCGCAGGAGTCTGTAGCCGCGGTCATGGCCCACCTCTCCGTCATCACACCGGTCTACCGCGCCGAGGGCTGCCTCGAGGAGCTCTACCGCAGGCTTCTCGCCGCGCTCTCGGGCATCACGCAGGATTTCGAGATCATCATGGTCGAGGACTGCGGGGGCGACCGCTCGTGGGAGATCATCCAGGGCCTCGCGCGCCGGGACGCGCGGGTGAAAGGCATCCAGTTCAGCCGCAATTTCGGCCAGCACTACGGCATCACCGCGGGACTCGACCACTGCGACGGGGACTGGGTGGTGGTGATGGACTGCGACCTGCAGGACCGGCCCGAGGAGATCCCGCGGCTCTACGCCAGGGCGCGCGAGGGCTACGACGTGGTAGTAGCGCGCCGGGGCCGGCGCGCCGACGGCGCAGCGAAGCGCCTCGCGTCGTGGCTGTTCTACCGGCTCTTCAGCTGGCTTGCCGACATCGATTACGACAGCCATACCGGGAACTTCCGCATCGTCTCGCGCAAGGTGGTCGCGAGCTTCCGTCAGATGCGCGAGCGGCTGCGCTTCTTCGGCGGCCAGGTGAAGTGGATGGGGTTCCCCACTGCGACGGTCGAAGTACGGCACGACCAGCGCTATGCTGGCCCCTCGACCTACACGCTGGCGAAGCTGTGGCGGCTCGCTGCCGAGACTATCGTCGCCTACTCCGACAAGCCACTGCGGCTGTCGGTGCGCTTCGGCTTTGTGCTCGCCTTGCTCGCGTTCTGCTACGGCATCTATATCATCATCCGGGCGCTGCTCTACGGCTCGTCCATCACCGGTTGGAGCAGTCTCATCGTATCGATCTATTTCATCGGCGGCATCATCATCGCCATCCTTGGCGTGATCGGTATCTACCTCGGCAAGGCCTTCGACGAAGTGAAGAAGCGGCCGCTCTACATCGTGATGCACACCACTTTCGATGGCGGCCGCAAGCCCGATTGAGCGCGTGCCGTGGGACAGTGCGGCCCTCGGCTGCGAGGCGTACGAGATCTCCTCCGCGGCGCCGGAAGTTCTGGCGCAGGCGCGCGCTGCGGGACACTACACGGTCAGGGTGAATCCACTCGCGGACAAGCGCACCCTCCACGAGCACGGCTTCTATTACTGCGACACTCTGATCGAGCCCTACTGCGCCGCGCACGATTTCAAGCCGCAGCCGCACCCGGCAGCGGGCATGGGCCGCGACCCCGCGCTGGAGCCCCTGCTGGCGATCTGCCGCGGCGCGTTCCAGCACGGGCGCTTCCACCGCGATTTCAACATCGCGCGCGCGCGCGCCGACCTGCGTTACGAGAACTGGTTGAAAGCGCTGCACGCGGCTGGCAAGGTCTACGGCTTGTCGTGGGAAGACGAGCTCGCGGGCTTTATCGCGCACGAAGGCGGCAAACTGGTGTTGCATGCGCTGGGCGCGAAGCACCGGAGTCGCGGCCTTGCCAGGTACCTGTGGAGCGCAGTCTGCGCCGATCTCGCGCGGCACGGCGCGCCGGAGCTGACGAGTTCGATCTCGGCCACCAACCTCGCCGCGCTCAACCTCTATGTGTCGCTGGGATTTCGCTTCCGCAATCCGGTCGATGTCTACCACCGGATGATCCGATGATCGTGGCCGGCATCACGACCGGAGGTCCGGGTTGAGGCTGTGCCTGCGCTGTGACGCTGAATTCCCGGGAGAACCGTGGCGCTGCCCGCGATGCGGCTTTGACCCGCCGCTGATAGGCGGCTACCCGGCCTTCGCGCCCGAGCTGGCACCGGGCGCGAGCGGCTACGACCCGGCGCATTTCGCAGAGCTGGCGCGGCTCGAAGCGGGCAATTTCTGGTTCCGGGCGCGGAACCGGCTGATCGCGTGGGCGATCGGGCGCTATTTTTCCGGTGCGCGGAACCTGCTCGAGGTCGGCTGCGGCACCGGGTTCGTGCTGGCCGGGATCGCCGCCGCATTCCCGGCGCTGAAGCTTGCGGCGAGCGAGGCGGCGTCCGAGGGGCTCGCGTTTGCGGCCGCCCGCGCGCCGGGCGCGAGCCTCATGCAGATGGACGCGCGGCGCATCCCGTTCCGCGGCGAGTTCGACGTGGTCGGCGCGTTCGACGTCATCGAGCACATCGAGGATGACCGTGCGGTGCTTGCCGAGTTGCGCGCGGCGGCAATTCCGGGCGGCGGCGTGCTCATCACCGTGCCGCAGCATCCGGCGCTGTGGAGCGAGTACGATGTGCGCGCGGGCCACGTGCGGCGCTACCGCGCGCGCGAGCTGGGCTCGAGGATGGTGGAAGCCGGCCTGGAGAACGTTAGAATGACGTCTTTCGTCACCGTGCTGCTGCCGCTCATGTACCTGTCGCGCCTCGTGCAGCGCGCGCCCGGGGCCGGCTATGACCCGCTCGCCGAGCTGCGCATCGCGCCGTGGCTCAACTGGCCGCTCGAGCAAGCACTCTCTCTCGAGCGCATGTTGATGCAGGCGGGCGTCAACCTTCCCTTTGGCGGCTCGCTCCTGGTGGTAGCAAGGCGGCCGCGATGAAGATACCGTTCAACAAGCCGTTCATCATCGGCGCCGAGCTCGAGTACATCGCGCAGGCGGTGCGAGAAGGCCACCTTTCCGGGGACGGCCCGTACACGAAGCGCTGCCACCGCTGGCTGGAGGAGCGCCTCGGCGCCAGGCGCGCGCTGCTCACCCATTCCTGCACCGCGGCGCTCGAGATGGCCGCGCTCCTGTGCGAGCTGAAGCCGGGCGACGAGGTGATCATGCCGTCCTTCACCTTCGTTTCCACCGCCAACGCCTTCGTGCTGCGTGGCGCTGTGCCGGTGTTTGTCGACGTCCGCGCCGACACGTTCAACCTCGACGAGCGCCTGGCCGGCGCCGCCGTCACCCCGCGCACGAAAGCGATCGTGCCGGTGCACTACGCCGGCGTGGCGTGCGAGATGGACACGCTTATGTCCATGGCGCGCGAGCACGGGCTGCTGGTGGTGGAGGATGCGGCGCAAGGCGTGCTCGCCGAGTACCAGGGAAAAAAGCTCGGCGCGATCGGCCACCTGGGCTGCCTGTCCTTTCATGAGACCAAGAACGTCAGCAGCGGCGAGGGCGGCGCGCTGCTGGTGAACGACGAGCGCCTCATCGCGCGCGCCGAGGTCATCCGCGAGAAGGGCACCAACCGCTCCCAGTTCTTCCGCGGCGAGGTGGACAAGTACAGCTGGGTGGACATCGGCTCCTCCTATCTGCCGAGCGAGCTGGTCGGCGCGTTCCTGTGGGCGCAGCTGGAGCATGCCGACCGCATCAACGCCAAACGGAAGACGCTCTGCACCGCCTACCGGCAAGGACTGGACCCGCTCGCCAGGAGGGGGGCGATCGCGCTGCCGCAATCCGAGCCCCCGGGCGTGAAGGGTAACTGCCACATGTTCTACATCTTGCTTAAGGACCTGGCGACGCGCACGCGGCTTATCGCGCACCTGAAGGCGCGCGGGATCCACTCGGTGTTTCACTACGTGCCGCTGCACTCCTCGCCGGCGGGCCGGAAATTCGGCCGCCCGGCGGGGCCGATGACGGTGACCGACGGCGTGAGCGAGCGCCTGCTGAGACTGCCGTTGTACTACGACCTGACTGAAGCCGAGGTGGCCGGGATTGTCGCGGCGATTGCGGAGTTCTTCGGCAGCCGGCTGGCATGACCGAAACGCGGACTTCCCACCGCGACACCGGCCTGCACCGGCTCCTCGATCGCGCCGGTGTCTACGATGCACTGCAGAACCTGCTGCTGCGCAAGGGAAGCCGCGGGCGCTACGTCAGCGAGCACGTCCGGCCATTTCCGGGCTGCCGCATCCTCGACATCGGCTGCGGCCCGGGGGCGATCCTCGCGCACCTGCCGGAATCCATCGGCCAGTACACGGGCTTCGACATGAACCCGGGTTATATCGAAGCGGCGCGGCGGCGCTGGGGGAATCGCGGCACCTTCTCCTGCCGGAGGGTCGAAGCGGGGACGCTGCCCGCGGGCGACGCCTATGACATCGTGCTGGCCAACGGCATCGTGCACCACCTGGACGACCCGGACGCCAGCCAGTTCTTCGATATCGCGTGGCGCGCGCTGCGCCCGGGCGGTTGGCTCGTGACCTACGACAACATCTACCTCGAGAATCAGCACTGGTTCGCGCGCTGGCTGGTCGCGCGCGACCGCGGAAGGGCGGTGCGCTCGCGAGAGGGCTACGAGGCGCTCGCGCGCGGCCGCTTTGCTCGGGTCGAAAGCGCGATATTGCACGACATGCTGCGGGTGTCGTACACGATCCTCGTCATGCGCTGCATCAAGAGCGGTGGACAGTTCACTTAGTCACAGGCTTCTCGGCGAGAAGCATGAGCTTCACGTGGCGGTAATAGGAGGTTTCTGCGTTGGATATCGCAAGCATCAGGCCCTTGCGCCCGTCCAGGAAGCCGGCGCGCAGGAAATAGGTGCGAAAAAAGGACCACAGGCCGCGCAGGACCGCGCCGCCCAGGCTCGCCCTGCGGCCCTGCTGGCGTGCCATCGCGGCGCCCGCGCTCGAGTACGCATTCACCTTGGCGAGCACCTGCTCGAGATCTCGGTAGGACTCGTGCATCAGAGGGGCTTGTAGCGTGCCGACCGCGCTTTCCACGATCAGACTCTCATGCACCAGGCTGTCGGAAAAGCGCGCCTGCCCTCGCCGAAACAGCCGCGTCACGTGGTCCGGCCACCAGCCCGAATGGCGCATGAAGCGCCCGCAGTAGCTCGACAGCCTGGGCATCCGGAAGGCGCTGTGGGCGCGGGGCATGGCCATCGCCGCCTGGATCTCGGCGCGCAGTCCTTCCGTGACCCACTCGTCCGCGTCGATGGACAGCACCCAGTCGCCCGTGGCGAGGGCAAGCGCGCGGTTCTTTTGCATGCCGAAGCCCGGCCAGTCGGCGGTCGTTTCCACGCGCGCCTTGCACTGCCGGCAGATCTCGACCGTCGCGTCGGTGCTGCCCGAGTCCAGCACGATGATCTCATCCGCCCAGGCCACCGACTCCAGGCAGCGGCGGATGACGGTGGCTTCGTTCTTGGCGATGACAATGACGGAAAGGCTCACGCGGGGGGCTTCAGGCTTCGGACGCCCGCAATTTTAACCCGGCCATCAGCAAGGCGCTCATCCGGAAGCAAAGCCGCCTTCGTTCGCTGCGCTATCAGCCGCGCTAGCAGCCTGTCGGACTTGAGCCCGACAAACTCCTTGGGTTTTGCTATCGTTCACGCCATGGTCCCTGACGCCATAGACTTGGCCTCGATCCGCCGCGTGCTGGTCATCAAGCTGCGCCACCACGGCGACGTGCTGCTCACCTCACCGGTATTCCAGGTGCTGAAGAACCACGGGCCGCACCTGGAGATCGACGCCCTGGTCTACCACGACACCTGCGACATGCTCACCCTGCACCCGGCGGTGAGCCAGGTTCATGCCGTGGACCGCAAGTGGCGGACGCTGGGCGCGGTGGCTCAGCTGCGCGCCGAATGGGGGCTGCGCGGGGCCTTGCGCTCGCGCCGATATGATCTGATCGTGCACCTTACCGATGCCCCCCGCGGCGCCTGGCTCGCCCGCGCGCTGGCCCCCCGGTACGCGGTGGCGCGCAAGCTCCCGGGCCGCGGTCGGCTGTGGGCCGGCAGCTTCACCCACCTCTACCCCCACCCCATGGCCACCCCGCGCCACACGGTCGAGCTGAACCTGGACGCGTTGCGCCGCATCGGCGTCTACCCGAACGAGCAGGAGCGCCGACTGGTGTTGGTGCCGGGGCGGGAAGCGGAAGCCGCCGTGGGCCAGCTGCTTGCGGAGCACCGGCTCGCGCATCACGGCTACGTCCACATCCACCCCACCTCGCGCTGGCTGTTCAAGTGCTGGCCGGAAGAAAAAGTCGGCGCCCTGATCGCCCGACTCCAGGCCCAGGGTGAGCGCGTAGTCGTGACCGCGGCGCCCGACGAACGGGAGATGGAAATGGTGACGCGCATCCTGGCGCCACTGGCGACCCGGCCGGTGGACCTCGCCGGCCGGCTCAGCTTCAAACAACTCGCGGCGCTCACGGCAAACGCGAAGCTCTTCATCGGCGTCGATTCCGCCCCCATGCACATCGCCGCCGCCATGCAGACTCCGGTGGTGGCGCTGTTCGGCCCCAGCGGCGACACCGAGTGGGGCCCGTGGATGGTGCGGTCGCGCGTCATCACGTCCGGCCACCCGTGCCGGCCCTGCGGCAACGACGGCTGCGGCGGCGGCAAGGTCAGCGAGTGCCTCACGATGTTGCCGGTCGAGCGAGTACTCGGCGCGATAAACGAACTATTGCGATAGTTCTTCTGCGTGCCACCACCCCATGCAAATCGCCCTGATCAGACAGCGCTATACCGCATTCGGGGGCGCGGAACGCTTTGTCGCCAACGCCCTGGAGGCGCTCAAGTCCCAGGGGGCGCAGCTCACCCTTGTCACCCGACACTGGCAGGCCCGGGCGGGGCTCGACGCCATAGTCTGCGACCCATTCTACCTCGGCAGCCTGTGGCGCGACTGGAGCTTTGCCCGCGCCGTCTGCCGGGAACTCGCCCGCCGCGACTTCGACCTGGTGCAGTCCCACGAGCGCATCGCCTGCTGCGATGTCTACCGCGCCGGCGACGGCGTGCATGCCCAGTGGCTCGCCAACCGTCGCGCCGCGCGCGGCGCGGCCGGGCGACTCGCGCTCGCGCTCAATCCCTACCACCGCTACGTCCTCGCCGCCGAGCGGGGATTGTTCACCAGCCCGCGGCTGCGCGCCGTCATATGCAACTCGCGCATGGTGAAGGAGGAGATCCGCCGCCATTTCGGCGTGGCAGAGGAAAGGCTGCACGTGATCTACAGCGGGGTGGACACGGCAGCTTTCCACCCGGAGCTCAGGACCCGGCACCGCCAAGCCGTGCGCGAGCGCCACGGCATCGCCAATGATGTGCCGGTATTCCTGCACGTGGGATCGGGCTTCGAGCGCAAGGGGATCGCCCAGCTGCTCGCGGCACTTGCCCGGCTACCGGGCACCGCCCATGCCCTGATTGTGGGCAAGGACAAGCACCTGAGACGCTTCCAGCGGCTTGCTGACCACCTGGGTCTGGCCGGGCGCGTCCATTTCACCGGGGGGCTCACAGATGTGAAGCCTTATTACGGCGCAGCGGACGTGTTCTGCCTGCCCACCCTCTACGACCCCTTCCCCAACGCCGCGCTGGAAGCCATGGCAAGCGGGCTGCCGGTGGTCACCAGCGCCCAGTGTGGCGCGGCTGAGCTGATCGAGCCGGGCAACAACGGCTTCGTCTGCAATGCGCTCGACGTGACCGCACTTGCCGAGGCGATGCGGCGTGCGGCGGAACGCAGCTTGGAGATGGGCGTTGCGGCCCGCAGGATCGTGGAGCCGCTCACCCTTGCCGCCATGTCGGCCCGCCTGGTGGAACTCTACCAGCAGCTGCTGGGCGCCCGTTGAGCACAGGAAAGCAGACGCTCGGCGCCATTCCGCGTCTAATCAGCTCTTGATTTCTTTGCATCGCGATGCCTGACTACCAGACAGCGAAACTCCACATCGTCCACACCGAAGCGTCGCTGGGCTGGGGCGGGCAGGAAATCCGCATCCTGACCGAGGCGCAGGGCATGGTGGAAAGGGGACATCGAGTAACACTGCTCTGCCCGCCGGAAGCCAGCATCCACGCTGCGGCCCAGGAGCGCGGCCTGCCGGTCGAGGCACTGCCCATAGGGCGCAAGAAGCCGGGCGGGGTGCTTGCCTTGCGCCGGTGGCTGATCGCCAACCCGGCCGACGTGATCAATACCCACAGTTCCACCGACAGCTGGCTCGCGGCGCTGGCCTGCCGTTTCCTGAAAAGCCCGCCGCCTCTGGTGCGTACCCGGCACATTTCGGCGCCCATCCCGAATAACCGCTTGACGCGCTGGCTCTACGGTACCGCCACCCGCCACATCGTCACCGCCGGCGAGGCGCTGCGCCGGCAGTTAATCGAGGAAAACGGCTTCGACGCAGACCGCATCACCTCGATCCCAACCGGCATAGCAACCGACCACTTCGTTCCCGGCGGCCAGGCCGCCGCGCGTGCCCGGCTGGGACTGCCGCAGGGTGCGCCGCTGATCGGCATCGTCGCCACGCTGCGCAGCTGGAAGGGCCACCGCTACCTGCTCGAAGCCTTCGCGCGCCTGCCGGCCGACACCGGCCTCGTCATCGTCGGCGACGGCCCACAGCGGCAAAACATCGAGGCGAAAATCCGCGAGCTGGGCATTGGCGACCGTGTAACGCTCGCCGGGAATCAGGCCGAAGTGCTGCCGTGGCTGCAAGCGCTCGACGTGTTCGCATTGCCTTCCTACGCCAACGAAGGTGTGCCGCAGGCGCTGGTCCAGGCCATGCTTTGCGGCCTGCCCTGCGTGACTACCGCTACGGGGAGCATCGGGGAGGTGGCGCGCGACGGGGAGACCGCGCTCATCGTGAAGGCGGAGGACGCCTACGACCTGCGACGGGGCCTGGAGCGACTGCTCGGAGACCCGGCATTGCGTGCGCGACTGGTCGCGAGCGCCCGCGCGCACTGCGCCGCGAATTGCAGCATCGAGAAGATGCTCGAGCGCATGGAACGGGTTTTCATCGACGCCGTCGGCGCGGGAGCGGCCTGATTACCCTGCCACGGAATACCTCTGACCCCGAAGCGCGGATGCTGACCATGGACGAGGTCGCCCGGGTGGCGGCGCAGCACCTGGACGCGTATCGCGCACGCGTGGCGCGGGTGCCCTACGAGCGCAAGGGCATTCTGTATTCGGAGATGTTCTTCTTTCAAATCTGCGCGAGCCACGCCCGCCCCAGGCGCATCCTCGAATCCGGCCGTGCGCGGGGGCAAAGCACACTGCTGCTAGCGGTCGCTTTCCCGGAATTACCTGTCGTCAGCATCGAGTTCGACCCCGATTCGCCGGACGTGCCCGTCGCGGAGGAGCGGCTCCGCTCCTGCCGCAACGTCGAACTGCGCTTCGGCGACGCGACGCGCCTGCTGCCGGCGCTGGCGCAAGCGGGCGACGTCGCGCTCATCGACGGGCCCAAGGGTTTCCGCGCGCTGCGGCTCGCGCTGCGGCTGCTGGCGCAGGGCCGGACCCGAATGATCTTCCTGCATGACCTGGGGGGGGATACTCCGGAACGCCACTTCCTCGAGAATCACTTGCCTGGCACGCTGTATAGCGACGATCCGCGCTTCGCCCGCATCGCGCATGTTCTGGACGCCGCCGCGTCCGGCGACATTCCCCTCGGCCATCAATGGGAAGCCGGTGGCGCGCCTCTGGGCTACGGCTACACCCTGGCTTGCCTGCAATGGAATCCCCGCGTCGGTTACCGGCGCCTGGGGTGGGCGGCGGTGGTCGCCGGGCTTACCCGGCGCTTCGGCGGCTAGTTTCGGGCGGACAGCGGTTCCGAAGCGAGCCGCTCGTAAGCCGCCGCTACCGTTT
>Ga0180083_1000024_pt1 | contig 11861 bp, 20 predicted proteins | sample EasRiv0_1_16_10D_FD_121792 | JGI IMG/M metagenome (GOLD analysis project Ga0180083, IMG submission 121792) | Soil microbial communities from meander-bound floodplain in the East River, Colorado, USA - East River metaG ERMLT660_1_16_10D | ecosystem: Environmental > Terrestrial > Soil > Floodplain... | reverse complement strand
TAATCTGGTCGCAAATAGGAAATCATGCTAAGGTTACATTAGCGCAAAATAATACGTTAAAGTTTGACCTGCCGCATCCTGTTGGATGTATGAGAGTGGTTTTATTTTTAATACAAGGCGGATCAGGAAGCAATCTTATAACGAACTGGCAGGCTGCGGGGGGAAGTGCTGTTTATTGGCCAGGCGGGACAGCTCCAACATTAAGCACAGCAGTTGGCTCTGTTGACATTATAACGGCAATCTACGACGGCACGAATTATTACGCGCAAGCGTCGTTGAATTTTTCATAGTGATTTTATGGCAAGCGAAGGTCCTCTGAATGGCGCAACATTTGCCAGTATGGCAGACGGCGATAAGGCGTGGACTAATCCGGGAAACGCGGCAACAAGCAACGGCAGCTATGCGACATGCGCCGACCCGGGAGAGATCTTATCGACAGACAGCTTAAGGGCAACGAACTTTTCGTTTGCGATTCCATCAGACGCAACGATAGACGGCGTTGTCGCAGAAGTGGAAAAGAAGGCATCGCTTGACACGGCACTGAATTTTTTCGTAGATTCCGGCGTGTTCCTTATTGTTGGCGGTGCGCCAGTTGGCAACGACAAAAGCATAGCAGGGCACTGGACAACATCGGACGCCTATTCAGTGCACGGCGGAGCTGCGGATATGTGGGGAACTACACTCACGCCTGCACAGGTTAACGCGTCAAATTTCGGATTTCAGATAAAGGCACTTGAAACTTCAATTACACTTCCTGTAACGGCAAGCATCGACCACATGCGGATAACGGTGTACTACACGGAAGCCCCGGCAGTAACAGGCAATGCATTGTTTTTCCAGCCTGGAGATTGATCAATTGGGTAGGCCCATGAGGTTAAAACATGGCATCAAACAGAGGTTACACAACGGCGCAGAAGGTACGTGACGTGCTAGCCGGCCAGGTAGTGACATATATAACAGATGCAATAATTGACGCGATAATTAACAGGATTGAGGCCGTCATCGACACTAAATTAAAAATAGGAGTCGGTGGAACAACCGCCTTCACATGGACGACCACAACTGTTCCGGATTGGGCTATCGAAATGGCCACGACATTCGGAGCTGCAGTTATAATTTGCGGGCCGAGTTCGGCGTCCTGGAACACCCAGGAACAACTAGAAAATATGCAAAATATTTGCAGCTTTTGGTTCAAAGTTGCGATGGATATAATTGATTCGCAGGATTTCGGGACCTTCCTGCTTGAACAACACGGAGCTGTAGCATAATGAGAGAGAGAAATCCGCCGCAAATTCCGACGCCACACAATCATGAATACAGGCATTTGTCAGGCCTGGAATTTTATTGTATTTTTTGTTTGCGAATTGTTAACGGAGAGGAAATCAATGGCTAAAAGAGCAGTCCAATTTGCACAGGTTGTACAGCCTGTTACGGATATTTTGAGGCCTGTTTATCCGGTGACATCACCAGGCACGACAGTAGAACACCAGATATTTTCTGATGCTTTGCTCCTGACGGATACAACGACAGACGGCAGCTGGCGGACGATGAAGTCATACACATTAAAAGCGAATGATGTTTCATTTCCAAATTCAATTATCGAGCGCATTACAGTTTCTTTTTTTGCTGCCTATTCGGTTGCTGCCTCGGCTAAATTCCGCGTACTGGTGAATGGGATCCAGACTCACAATCTGGAACCATTCGCCTACGTGACTGCGACAGAATCGGCAATGAAGCAGCTGCGGATCGAAGTGAAAATAAATCCGAATACAACTAACTTTTTGGAATTACAAAGTACTTCGATAGATGCAGCAGGCCAATTACTCGTGAATGAGGTAACACTCACGGCGATCGTAAGGCAATATTAGGCGATTATATGGACGAAAAAAATTATTCCCAAAACCAAACAAACTGGTTAGAAAAATTAACAGGCTCTCCGGATGTATTTGGATCACCGCAAAAAATCGCTGAGCCATTTCTCCAGGCAGGCCAGGGACTCATTGAAGGAGAGAACGTTACGGGATTCGGAATTTCGCCGATAGATGCGTTGCTATTTGCCGGGCCTGGATTTGTAACAAAACTTGGCAAAGGTGTAAAACTGGTACAGGGAGCGGAAAAGGCAGAGAAGGGCCTTAAGATCGGACAAAAAGGTTTTGATATTTCGCGTAATGCACATAATGCAATAAAAGACGCAGGCCTTGGAGAAGAGCTCGCAAAGAAAGCAGCTGCCCAGGCCGGAGCAATCGAAAAAGAATACAAGGCGCTTTACAAATCCTGGACGCCAGTGGAACAATCCAAGGCCCTGGATAAAGCAATTCGGGAAGCAGCAGGGAAAAAATTATCACCGAGCAAAGCGGGACGCCTGGCGTATGATTCTGTGAAAAAAGCAGGCCTCGAACCGCAGTTTGACACAATAACAAAAAATGCAAAATCGGGAAGTGGATTTTTAACAAAGATGACGGATAAGCTGACAGGGAAAATAGGTAAAAAAGTCGAAAATAAATTTGTTAATTTTCTCCTTTATTATGGCGCTTTCCGATGGGCAGAAGCAATTATTATTGGCCTGGTTACAGATAAGCAGGCCAGCGCTGCGACAGAAGCTGGTTGGTACGCTTCAGGCCTGTATGATACAGATGAAAATGGAAATCCGATTTCCCCAGAGCAGGCTCTGGTAGATTTTGAATCTGACCTCGATAAGCACGATCTCGGGGACCAAAAACAATTTTATGTAAAAACAGCAATTGAAGGCAGGCGATTAAAGGAAGAAGATGACCTTAAAAAATCAATTGCAGCAGAAGAACAGGAAACTTTAATACAGCGCGCAAATCAGGCGGGCTTCCGCCAGCTGCCAGGTGAATCTCAGGCGTCCAGGGCGAACCAATTCCTGGGCCAGGAACAGGCGCAGGTCACAGAAGCCGCGGGAGCGCAGGAAAATTTTGCAAATGAAGAAATGGCACGCCAGGCATTATTTAACAAATACGGCGTCCAGGGCTTTGACGTCGGTAAATTTATTTTTGAGAATCCGAATCTACCTGAAGTTCAGGCTTACATAGCTGCCAGGGCGATGGGGACCAGGTCACAGCAACAGGGTTTTACGATTCCATCAACAGCGAAAGGATCGTCCGAACCTTTTCAGACAACTGAAAAAGTATCGTCAGAACAAACCTTTACACCTGCGAATCAGGATGTCCAGGCTACTTTGTTTTCCCAAAAACAAATCCAGGACCAGCTCGATAAGCAAAGAAAGAAAAAATAGGCGATTAAAATGGTATGGTTAAAATCAACGATGGCATTGGATGATTGGAATGAAACCGAACGACCTTACACTACGCAATATAATATTTGGAATGGCTATGTCTCACGTATTCCATTGCTTCGCCAGATTCTGGACATTCGGGCAGCTTCTGTTTTATCCAGCTGGAGAACAAAAGGACCGCATGCCGATGAAATAAAAGAAACTCTGACTAAAATGCGCGGCCGTGGATATGAGACTTTCAAACTGATAATGGCGAACATGTACAAGATCGCCTGGATATGTGGTGACGCGTACGCGATTAAAAAATACGAGGGGGATCAGGATAAAGGAATAATTACGGACCTTGAAATAATTCCTAGCGACAAAATCCGCCAGGTAACACAAGCAGGGAAAATTCTTAGATACGAAAGGGTAGACAGGCAAGATATATCGTATGCAAAGAACGAATTATTTCATCTTAGATTCATGCCCAGGGGCGGTATGACGCACGGCATTGGCATGATTGAATCGATGAATAATTTATTGAATTCTTACGAACAGATCTGGGAGCTTGCAATGGAAATTTATGAGCGAATGAGCAGGCCCCGCGAGCTCGTGCTTGCTAATACGGATAACCAGGCGAAAATTAATTTCATAAACAGCCTGCTGGAAAAAGCCGGCGATACCTGGAGCGGAATCACAACATTACCAGGTAACCTGATAACAGATGTAAAAGATATTACCCTGAATCCATCACTGAAGCCGCAGGAATTGCTGGCTGAAATACGCGAGGAAATTTTTATTGCGACAGCAACTCCGAAAATAATTATGGCTACGGGATACGCTAATTCAGAGGAGAGCCTGGCTGCCCATCTGGCCGGATTTAGGGGGAGCATTCGTTACGAACAGGAATGGCTGGCTGAAAATACGCAGCTGCAGATTTTCATGGAAAGATGGCCAATGAAACCGCCCGAGATAGAATACAGTTATGCTACTGAGGCCCAGGATGAACGCTTCGAGCGTAATTTAAGGGCCATACCAGTGATCGACGCAACGCAAATACTTGCGCCGGAAAATAAAGATGAACTCATAAAGGAAGCCTTAAGAGAAATGGGCTTTATGAGATGAGGGGAATTTTATGCCGAACATTATGAATGAGCCTGATCTAAAAACGGGCGACCAGAAGATCGAAGCAAGTATACGAAAAACCAATGAACAAATTTACAACGAAATGGTAAAGCGTGAACAAGCAAAGGTTGACGAAGAAGCGAAGCTCCGTGTAGATACAGAAGTCGAGGAACGCATGCGAAAAATGGGTTTCGCAACTCCTAAAGATGTCGAATCACGCATCGCCGAATTCTACAGGCCAATCCAGGAAGAAATGCAAAAAATGCGTACCGACATGGAGCAGTTTATAGAAAAAATTGCAAGGGCCCGGGTACAGGGTGTATTTGACCAGAAGGAACCAGCCCAGGAAAAGCCGCATACAAATTCTAACCGGCCTTTTTGGAATGAAATAATGAATGATAAAAAATTTAACAGGCGGTAAATATGAAACGGAAACAACCTACATTAAAGGACGGCATGAATGAGATTTGCATTCATTTCATGCGCTATTTCAAAAAACTCCATCATGGGAAAAAAACGGAGATTTCGCCCTGGGAATGGACCAGGCGGACGCGCAAATATGCGACACATTATGGAATTAACCAAGGCGCCCTTTTGTCCGCCCTGATGAATCGCGGATGGTTTGAAGTTTCAGCTGCTGATGCATATATCGTGCGCTATGACTTGTTTGAGGATTTGCTCGAAGAGGGCGAATGAAAATCCTTATATATAACTCCCACGATTTAGAAATATGACAAATGGGGCGAGGGTTCAGGCAGAGGGCGTACATGGCGGGGTTTTACGATTTATCGTGCCAAATGGAACAGCACTTTCTAAAGGCTGGCTAATGGTTGCTAACGCAGCTGTTTCGCGTGGCGCAGTGCCGCACAGCACTAATCCAACAGTAAGGCCTCTTGGCATTACTATGCAGTCAAAAGATGTGAATGACGGTATTGTCACAGTGGGATTACAGCGCTCTGGCCGGGCTTTAATGTATGCAGACGGAGTCATAACGACCGGTGATGTCGTTGTCGCCGGAGCTGTAGCTAATAGAGTGCGAAGAATGAATACAACTGCAGGGGGCCTTTCTTACCAGGAAATAAATGCCATTGTAGGCCGTGCTTTAGAGAATGCCGTCGATGGCGGCCAGCTGATGATTGATCTTTTACTTTCAGGGGTTGGTTATTAATGCCACAGCAATATTACCCGGGTTCAATTGAGCTAATTAAAACAGCTTTCAATAATGAAATACATGGAATCCTCGAAGCAAAACAGACAATGAAACAATCTGTTACCGTGCAGAATTCAAATTCGGGAACAGAAGTATTTTATGTTGAATCAGATTCCGAATTAAATTTTTCTTCCGACATACCAAGAGATGCCGAATTTCCAAGCGATCAGATTTTAATCGAGCGACTCAATATTTCGCCCCGAAAATTTGGCGGAAAATCCAGAATCTCCTGGGAAGATACGATTGTTGTTGGGCCAAATTTGCCGATGCGAACTACCAGGCGAATGGGAAACAGAATCGCGCGGTTAGTCGATACACAAATTTGGAATCAGCTCTCAGAAAATCAGACCCCGGTTAGAAATAAAACTCTTGCAGCTGCAACAGCCTGGGACGATGGCACGAGGTCAAACAGAATTCCGCAGGAAAATCTGGCCAATGCAATTGCAGTAATTCAAAATTCACAATTGCAAGCCTACCAACCGACGAATTTATTTGTAAATCCTCTAAACGCAGCTTATCTTCGCTCTAACGATTACGTCCTCAGCAGTTTTGATGCATCCGGGCCAGAATTACTTTCAAAAGGAATTATGGGGCTTTTGTACGGGCTCGTAGTTATACAAAATCCTGTCATAACTGAAAATTATGCACTCGTTTCCGATCCACGCGAGGCTCTAATATGGGCAGAAGTCGCGGGCCTGACTACCGATGTCGTTCCACATTCTGGTGAATTTGTTGAATTCATTGCATACGAATATGGGAATGGTGCTCTCGTTGCGCCTGGTGCAAATTGTCTGATTACCGGGATTTGATTTCATGGTTAAGCTTCTCGCATTTGACGGCGAAGGCAAGGACCAACGCCAGGGCGAACTCGGTATCGCTTTACATGATTCTACAAAATGGGCAATACGCAAGGGTGTAGACATCGCCTGGTGGAAATATAAAAAAGTCGATGAATATAAAAGAAAAAACGGATGGATCAAACCTCATATTGGTGTCATCGATGAATGCTGGAACTGGGCCGTTGATCTGTATCAGCTGCCCTATGCAAAAAAATACTTCGGGTACATGGCAGACGACGACAAGAACAGGATTATGCTTCAAAGAATGGGAAGAATCGGCCTTGGTTTGGGTGACGAAGATACTTTCTGGGATCTTCTCATGCTCGCCTTTTTTTACAAGGTCCATCTCGAATGGCCAAGAATCGAGTCAGCCGCAACTGCCGCTTATAGATTTTTAAATTTTGACAGAGTAAACCAGGAATTCCTGGAATTAAAAAAGCCCCTGGAAGATGTGGGGCCGGATGATGATTAATATGGGCTGGAACACATTAGGTAATGCACATAGAAAAGTGACGGCGGAGCTGGCACACAATGATCTGGGTAAGGGAAGAGTGTTCGCCTTCCCGAAGAATAAAGTGACGGTGGCGGTTTAATATGAAATATCTCGAAGAAGCAGTTGTAATTGGTGGAACCATTGTTGCGGTTACCCTGGCGATTCAACAGCAGTATGAACTTGCCCTTGCAGCATTTACTGGCGTTCTTGGTTATGCGACTGGGCGTACTCAAAAAATCAACGGTGCTCTAAAAGAAATTAATTCGGCGATTGAACTCAGAACGAAAAAGAAATAATTCTCATTTTAAATTTTTCAAATAAATAACAGCCAGCTTTTTCGCTAATTCTTTCAATTTTGGATGGTCCGGGTTGCCCCATTGATCGCCTGGATATTGCAGCTCGGGAATGAAGATCACTTTATTAAAATATTCACCAAAAAATGAAATTCTTTGCTCGAGTGATAATTCGCAACATAAAAAAATTCTATCGGCGCTTGTTATCATTGCCTGGCGATCCGGGTTGTCGCGTTGCAGGCCGCAGAAGCTAGCCCGGTGTTTTGTAAATTCATTTATTGCCATGGCCATGGCCTTGCTCCTGACATATCCGCCCCAACAAACGCATAAAATGTTCATTCAATTCACCAGGTAATCCTCGACGTGTTTTTGATCGATAAAATGCTCGTCGCCGCATTTGTCACAGTAAAACTTTCTTCTTTTTTTCATGTTCATCAATCTAATAGTTGTTTACAGCGTGATTTTGCCTTTCTTAAAGTACAGAATCGCTCACAATCTTCAAACAGATTTCCGGCCAGGCAATAAATTTCCCAAAAACTTTCTCCGGGGAAATATTCAGGAAAATAAACACAGCTGATTACCCCTTTGTTAGATGAAAAAATCAGTTGCCAGCGATTAACCAATTTTCGAAATTTATAACCGCATTTCCGCCATTCCTTATAAATTTGATGTTCTTTTTTTCTCATTTGCATTTTTTTCAATCCTTTTAACTATCGGCTCCATATCCAATGTCGCCAGGAACTCTGCTTCCCTTGACCAGGCCCCTGATTTTTTGTAAGCCACGCCAATCAGTAAGAAAACTGGAGAGATTGCAATCCGGACAATAAATGTATATAACAGGGGCCCCAAAGAGTTTGTAACCAGAGCTCCAGCAATACCGCCCGCAATTAGGGCAGTAGGCAGGTCCCCCATCCTTGACTTCTCTTTGCCCTTCGATATGAGGCGGGCGCTCTGGAATTCTATCGAGATTAAGCGTTCGAACATTGGCCGCAAAGTTTCTTTCAGTTTCATCCATGACACACACCTGAAGACCAAAGATAAGTTAACAAGGCAATGTAAAGAATTCCCTGAAAAAAAATATATTTACTCGCCCATTTGCATAGGATACAATGTCGATCTGTATCACACATTTTACACTTACAATGCAATGACATTATTCGCTCACCTTGTATATGCAATCAATACCGTCAACCTTGATTTTCAATTTGTAATATTTTGATCGTGGCATTCGCTCAAAATGTACTGAGATGAAAAGCGAATCCCTGGGATTTATTTTAAAAGGGATCCGGGGTATTGTTATTTTGTATTTTACAGGCTCAAATGTTATATGTGAAATAAAAGCGGTTTCATTCCAGCTGCAATTTAACAGCTCAAAAATTGCACTTTTTCCCAATTTTTCCTTAAAAAATACCCATATCATTTTTCTCATCTCTGTTCTCCTTAAGCACCGCGCGGTTAGTTCCCTCGCGCTGGTGATCCAGGTGCTTAAAGAGATTATAAATATCCCCGGCTTTGAATTTCCGAATTTAGGGTTCTCGCAATGCTCTACAATTGAGCTACGCCCTCAAAATGTGAGGGCGCCGGGTCATTAATCCGGATATTTGCAAACTGCCTTATACAGAGGCGATCTTATGGGCCGGGGTCAAATTTTTTTTAATTTTTTCCATAAGTATACTGATTCATGATTTGTTCGTTTTTTGTAACAAATTTATGCTGGAGTCAGCTGCCGCAATCACGTCGTCAATATTTTTCTTTCGATCCGGCAACTGATGTTCAAATTCATTTACCAGCTCAATCTCGTCATCGACAGACCGCTGGAGTCTTTTTAAATTTCTTTTTCTCTCCGACAGCTGAAAATCCAGTTGCATTTTCTCACGCATCAGAGATTCTTTCTTATCGCTCAATTCCCTTAAAATTTCATACCTACTCTTTGTTTCCATTGGTTTCACCTCATTTGATTCAATATAATTTCTTTTTTTTAAAATTTCACTTTCCTCGCAATCGCAAGTGCTAGAACATCTCCAGAGTTTCATGGAATAGACGTTTTTATCTGCAAACATATCAATCCCCAGGTAGGATCTGCTCGCTGTCAATCAGTTGCTGGTAATACTCACTTGCTTTTTTTGTCGTGGTTCCGCTAGAACTCGCAAAAACAGCAAGGACTTTTTTACGCGGCCAATCAGGGTTATTTCTGATCAATGCAAGAAGCAAGCCTAAATTATGCTTTCTTTGTATAACAAAAGGATTTTCTTTCATGTTCCTACATTAATTTTACATCTTATAAGCATTTATGTGCGTGTGTATATATATGTTCGTATGTTCCTCTGTATGTGACATGGGTATGTATGTCCCCCCTCTCTTCTTCTTTCTTTTTTTTTTTATTTTAATTTTCATATTTTCCGTGTTTTACCCGGAGTCTTTACTCGCGGCCGTGCTCAATCCCGTAGGCCCGTGGCTCCAATCCCCGTTAATTCTGGCTCCTTTCCTTCATTAGAATCCAAACGTCTGGCTCCCTTTACACATATAGAGGAACACATACGTACAGACGAGGGCGGCGCCAGGCGCTCGCCCTCGTGGAGATGTTCGGAAAAAGAAAGGCTGAGGCCTGGCTCCTGAAAGCGTTTTTTTTAATTAATGTGTCCCGTCCCTGCTGCTTTTTTCCAGGTGACAAGGGTAGCAAAGAAGCTGTAGATTTTCCAGGTTAGGATGAGCTAGATCCCTGGCCCGTGCGTTTTTATCTGATTCAAACATTGGTATCTTGTGGTCGATCTGTAACATTATATTACTACCACATTTGAAAGAGCGTGAGATTACCGGAACAACAAGGCAGGCAGGGCATCCCCTACACTGACATTCGCGGCCGAGCTGCTCGAGCAGGTTATCGCGTGTTCTTTTACGACTTGACAGTAACGTCACAAAGCCGCCCCCCTTACTTTAGGAGCGAAGGCCCCTGTTTTCCCACGCACCGGAAAATTTAAACTGTGCATGCAAGTATACTGTAGAGGCAAATAATTATGGTTTCGGTCGAAGAGTTGCGAATAGCAGCGCATGATTTAGGAATTGATAAAGGGGAAAACGGATTTTATGACTGGCAGGAAGAAATAATCTGGGACCGGACAAATAAGCGAATTCTGATGAAATGCGGCAGAAAAGTAAGCAAGACAACAATTGTTGAAGCGCGTGATTCTGTCAGAGTTTTAAACGACGACATACGTGCTTCAGGCGTAAGGGGCGGCATTTGCATAACAGGAGATGAAAGCCAGGGCGCCCAGGATATTTTACAGGGTGTGAGCGACTGGCTTTTCCAGCTGGGATGGGAACCTGTAAGCGACCGCACGAAAAAAGACGAGCAGCTCCGCAGGTTTTTCATGAAGCGTGATGAAATACAAATGCCGAACGGAAACAGGATTCTCGTTATCACGAGCAAGTGGGGCGGCCGCACGATCAGAAAATATTCTTTCCATGAAATGGATGTAGACGAGGCCGACCTCATCCCGAATGAATACCAGTTTTACTCCGCGATCAGGCCCTGCCTGGCCAGGTACGACGGTGTTTTTTTTCTGAACAGCACGCCGAACATTGAAGGCAGCAGAAAAACGTATTTCAACCAGTGCTTTTACGGAGTCATTCCGGGGTGGAAAATCTACCACATCCCAACTACTCAGGTGCCACACATCCCACAAACCTGGATTGATTCCGAATATCCTGTAAAAGACGTCCGGTACATTCGTGAGATCCTGGCACAGGATGCGAATGACATAAACGCCGTTTTTCCGGAAAAAATCATCATGGACTGCTTTACAGAAAACGCAATCGACTGGACGGCCGAGAACGCATTTATCGGGGCTCAGTACGCATCTTTCCAGACTGACAGTACGGTGATCGCAGAGAATTTTTTCCAGGATAAGCTGAGTAAAATACGAATCGGAATGATCCCGCACTATGGAAGAAGAATTACAGAAGCGGAAAACCAGATAGTGACGCTCGTAAATACAAACGGTGTGCAGCGTGTTGTAATAAATACTACGCTCGGCACAGCTCCCCTGGAAAGTATGGCAGAGCTCATCGGCCAGGAAAAAGTTGTTGGAGTCGCGAACAATGAAATGGTAAGAGAAATCGAAGGAGTACGCAGAAAATATATGCGTGAAGATTTGTATGTCAACGCGTTAAAATTGATGGAAAGGCAGCAAATAATTTTTGAAGACAGGAGAATACTAGATGCATTCATGGAAGTACGGTATGAATACAACAAGCGGACGAAACAAGTCTATATTATAGGAAATGACATAACGGATGCAATTGTGCGCGCACTTTTTCCTGTCTGGGGCCGTTCTGAATACCTGGGTAGCGTGGAAAGCCTTGCGGATAAAATTAAGCACGTCGGATTTGGCAAAAAATTCGGGGACGGAAATTATTAAATAAAACTCCAAACAAGGTTTTTCTATGGTTAGCAGATCAAATTCGGCTGTCGTCGGCGGCAGCGAACAGGAGAACATACAGGAAGCCAGGCGCCAGGGGAAGAGATTAAATGCCCTCAATAATTGACCGTATCAAATCACTCGAAGCGCGCCTTGCTGCGAAAGCGGGGGAAATATCATATTTATTTGTGCAGGTTTTACGCCACAAGGAAATTTACGATTACGGAACAAGCGCGTCAGGCGTG
>Ga0180083_1000019_pt1 | contig 13518 bp, 21 predicted proteins | sample EasRiv0_1_16_10D_FD_121792 | JGI IMG/M metagenome (GOLD analysis project Ga0180083, IMG submission 121792) | Soil microbial communities from meander-bound floodplain in the East River, Colorado, USA - East River metaG ERMLT660_1_16_10D | ecosystem: Environmental > Terrestrial > Soil > Floodplain... | reverse complement strand
TTTAGGAGGGCCAGGTACTGGTGGTGGATTAGGAGAAGTACCACCTGGCATCGGTGCGACACCCTTCTGCGCGGGCATAGAGCCACCACCCGCGTTTGCAGCTATCATGCTCTGTTCAAGAGCGTCTCGCTTTGCTAGCGCATCCGTAATTGCCTTCTGATCGGAGTCTCCTCTAATTCCAATTAGATTGAGCAGAAGTTTCAAGAGTTGTGGAGACAGCGAGAGAAGTCGTCCAACGCCCTGCCCTGAAAGAAGGTTGAGGACTTGCATCAGCTTTTGAGCATGCTGAGTTTCGGATGTCGGGGACATGCTTTCAACATCTACCGTAACGTCCCATGAAATCCCATTCGCTGCATCGGAGATTTCCTCTGATGTAATCTCCCGATAGCGGTCCGATATGTCTACAGCATCTGTAATGAAGTATGGAGAGTACGGGTCAGAATTCATAGCAACCCACTTCGGTAGGGTCATCTTCTCGATTGCGACCAACAAGAGTCCTTGTGCGACAGCCGCAAGCCAGTCGGCTACCTCCTGCTGCTCGTACGAGTCCCGTACGTTGCCCTTCATCTCAAGTGCTGTGATTTCGGTAGCGGTTGGAGCGCCACCGGCACTCCTCGTAAGGCGTGCCGTAGGTGATATGCCGGCTTGTTCCGAGAATCCTTCTTCAGATAGAGCTAGAGTTCTTATGGCTGTCTCCGACAACGACGGCTGTTGTATGGGCTTGATTGCGTCCAGGTTTCCGTTGTTCGATGCGATGAATGTGAAGAAATCGTCTGATTCAAGTTTCTCAAGCTCTGTCGCATCAAACGCATTCTTGTCATAGAGAAACCGTGGACGTGTTCCCTTTCTGATTACCCTGAGGTATTCCCGTGAGTCGTTGAACTCGTCTTGCTCCGTTAGTTCTGAAAAGACCGGCGGTATCGGATACCACTCGCCAGGCATAATTTCCATACGGAGGATCATGAGCGGGAGATGATCGAAGGCTGTTTCTTTCATCAAGCTGTCGTGACCTTCTGCTATCACGTAACGCTTCTTCTCTCGTAGATCCCAGAATTTCCAGACTTTAGCCATGTCCGGATGCGTTTCGTCCCTTGACGACGAGAGAGACGTGAGATCGGAGTCGTGCGAAACTCCCATTTGTCCACTGGCTTCTATGTCGTCTGTGTTCTCGTACGACTCGGTTCTCTTTATGTCTTCGATGTACATCCATTCCCAGTACGCGACCCAATCGAGAGACTCTGTTGACGATCTATCATTGGAAGATGCTATGAACTGACGTGCAGGAATGTACTTGACGTAGAAGGTTTCCTTATGCGGAACCTCTAGGAGAGACGCTATCTCTGATGCTATGCCGCCTTCGTCCGGAAGGACTCGGTTTTCCTTCTCAAGTTCCTTTCTGGCTGCATCGTTTTCAACGAGTGGTGGTTTCTGTGCGTATGGATTTTCGCCCCACTCGGCGTCGTAGCCTACCTCCACGACACCGAACGCCCATTGCGCTTCCTTTAGAGCAAGCAAACACTCTGCTTTATAGCGAGTCTCAGGCATTCGGATGATGGTGTTGATGGTGTCTTGAAGGAGTCTGGCTCGTTGAGAAACAGTCTGTGATGGAGTATCCTCTCGGGATATCGACGCCTTCACCCTCACGTATGGGTGATAGTAGAAGATATTAGGAATCTTCGCTTTGAGCATCGACAGGATCTTGTTGATCTGGTATTTCCTGTCTCCCTGCGAATCGCCTTCGTCCGGAGCCTCTCGCTGAAACCCCTTCACGTAGTCGTGGGACCTGTCTACTTCAAAGTCTTGCTCCCACTTTTCCTTGAATTTCTGAGCTGTATTGATGCGTTTGAAAAGGAGCCTTACGAAGTCCTCGCTGCTTTCCGGGGATCTCTCGGAGTCGAATGCGTCCTTTTCAACTCCAGTGGTAAGTCTGTCCATCTCCTGGGCGATATCTATACGTCCAGGTACACCTGGAATCTCGCTAGCCATGGCTATAACCTACCACCAAATGAGAAAGCCTAGTAGCCGCCAGCTCGGCTACGCCACTTACGGTCCTTTTGTTTCGTCATTGCCATCTGTCTTACTGGTGGCAACATCAATATAACACTACCGTTGCCTATCGCTGTTGCCTGCATTCGCTTTAGCGGCTGTGGACTCGGCATCGGCGACGGATGACTCACGACATAGTAGCGCAGGGCGTCAAGGGCATGGTCGGCGATTGTGGGATCGCGCTCGTCAGAAAAGATAGGCTTCCCGTTGCTCTCTCCTATCTGTACACGCTTCGCTGCTTTGAGTTCAGCGATGACCTTGTCACACCCATGAGGGTACTCATCGTTCGCCTGTATAAAATACAGATGTGGAGCACCAAACTGACCAGTAACTGGATGTCGGTGCCCGTTGTCTATCTTAAGGTACTCGCGTAGACGCATGCGCGTGGCATCTTCGTTATTGTCTGCTTCTGTCCATCGAATCGTCGTGTCCTCCGTGATGAGCCGACGATCCATGTACTCCTGCGAGATAGACCATCGCTCCGAACGCTTGGCGAATCCTGAGATGTTACGGCTCTTGTAGAATATCTGTGGATCGGCCAGGTTTGAAGTGATGTTTAGTCCGGCAGACATTTCAGTGATAGCTCTACGGTGATCGGAGATTCCGTATTCTCTCCCGTCTTTTCCAATACCAGGCTGGTAATACTCTTGCCATATGTACAGGTTTGACTCTCCATCGGCCGCCCCCCATAGACAGCACGTTGGGGCCGTGTCCCCGTGGTCTAGAGCCCTTCCTAGACGCATCATGTTCCGAATTCGGGCTACTAGCGTCGGGTCATAGTCGAGGATCGAGAGCGGGTCCACACGGAAGATGCACCCCTCCGGACGGCCCCAGTTTCCACGGACGAATCGGTCTACCCACGCGTCGTCACGCGATAGGAGAACATCAATGTTCTGTTTCGATGCAAATCGATTTTCGCGTGTATCAGTCTTTCTGTACTGATATCCTTGTAGCCTCCACTTCGTCTTCCAGTCTTCAGAGTCCTCGGAGAAGTGCTCGAAAAGCCAGTGTAGTTCGTCTCCGGGCGGGTTAGCGGTTGCGAATAGATACGGCGGGGGAAGTACCTTTCCGTCACCCTTCGTTCGCCACGGCCACGCGTGCCCGGTTCTTTCGTGCTCTTTTACCAACTCGTCCGATACTTCTGCGTACGACCACCGACCTACGCGTGTCTCAAGCGTTTCCCATGCGACTTCACTGATCTCTTCAGCCTGGTCAACGAAACCGAAGTTGAGTTCGATACCGGCGAGCAGGGTTAGGGAGTCGGGTGTATCGAGATGGATGAAGAATATCTCTGTACCGTTGTTAAGCCTGAGATATCCGTCGTTGTCGTTTCTCGCTCCCTTGGCGTAGTGAGCAGGATCCAGCATCGCGTAGAACGTCTGCATCGTAGTCTTACGGAGGTACTTCGATGTTTTTCTGACTATTGCGATGTGGGAGTGCGGATACGTGAACGCCAGATATAGGACTTTGAGACAAGCGCCATACGTCTTAGCGCTGTTGAGGCCACCTAGTAAGAGAGTCGGCTGTGGCCCAGCTTCGAACAACCATTGCTGTGCGTCTGATGCCCATTCTAGTGGACGAACGCCAGTATCGATTGACGCTATAGACGTTGCCATCACGCCTCATCATCTTCTTCTGTATCACTCCCGATATCAGCAGAGAGCTGGTGACTCGCCTCGACATCGATAACTCTTCCGTCTACCATCTGTGCTGTCTTAGGTGGTGGTTCTGGAACTACACGAATAGTAGATATCTTGGACCCGGCTGGCAACAGGAACATCGGAGGTGGAACATAGCCTTCAACCTGAAGCTCCTTGTATCGTCCGGAAAGGCGCACCGCAGCGTTTAGAGCCAGCTTAGCTCCCTCTGTTTGTCTATCTGGATTTTTATCGGCAATCATCTTGTCCACTACTACTGCGGCATTGGATGCAAGGTTCATCATTCGGCTTTCGAAGATCTGGCGCACTCGCTCCATGGCGCGGCGGACCTCAAGGCGGAAGTCCTCTCTATACAGCCAGCTTCTTATAGTCGAAGGCGTAACTCCTACTGCTACCGCCGCCTGATCGTTCGTGACGCCGCTCGCAAGCAACATGATCGCACGATGTTGCTTTTGACTTAGTTCGCGCTGCATCGTTCGCTCCTGGTTAAACTTACTCCTTCTTCCGCTTTAAGTCTATGAAACGACCGCGCGAATGTCCAACCAGAAGATGGCCAGAGCTTTCTGTGGCATGCGATTGCATTCCTTCAACGATTGCTCTCCTCCTCAAATAATCGGTCCTCTCCTTCGTCAATGGTCCTGTTATGTATAAGACATCACTGCTTGGATCTTTCCATGAACCAGTAACGTGATCGATATGCCCTGCTCTTACAGCTTCACGAATAATGTCCATTGAGCTAGCGGTTCGTTCAAACATACGTTCTGAAATAGCCACGGTCCCATACAGGACTCCGCTAATCGTCCTAATGTTTTCTTCCGGTGGTGGCATATTTTTCTTCTTCTGGAAATTTCTCGTAGTAACGAATCCAGAACTGATTCACTAGCCACCCCTGCGTGAGCGCAAGCGGTTCTTCTGTTACTGGATCAGACAACGTAAGATTGCCATGCTTTGCTGCTACGTAAAACTGCGCCGCATGTGTCATCTCATGCGACACGTACCCGGCCCCGATCTCCCGATAGAGCAACACTACAAAACCAGCAAAGTGCGTTCTAATCGTGCGGCGTCGAGTCGAGATTCTTACGCTGGCTGACTGGCAAAAGCCAAGCGGTGTTTCCTTCTCTTTTCTGCCCGTAAGCCATTTTTCAGCTCTGGCCATCGTGCGAAAAGTGTCAAGGATCAGAACTGTGAAGTATTTCCCGTGCTTGCTTCGGTCGCAGTAGACGTTGAACTGAGCCAGTGGATGTAGTGCCTTGACGTGCCGTTTGATCGTTTGATACGTCATTCATCTTCGACTGAAGATTCCGACTTAGACTCCACGACTTCATCAGTTAGTATCCTGTTAGCATATGCTGGGGCCATGTACGGGTTGGCCTGCCATGGAAGGATAGCCACATCGAAGCCAGCCGCCCCTGCGTGGCCGCCACCACCAAACTCTTTCGCCACTTCGGACACGTCGAACTCGCCTCGCGAGCGTAGTGAGAACTGCCATCGCCCATCGTTACGCCGGAAGTAGCCAGCAGCGAATGGTGATTCAGGGAATCTTAGCGCCAACCTACCAACGTACTCGCTACAGTTCATGTATGGAAGGTTGACAGTTGGGACAATGTACCCACCGATGTTTTCTGTTTTCGCTTGCTCAAGTGCCTTAGTGCCATACTGGAACATGTACTGTAGAACGAAATCTCCTCTGTCTGCTACCAAATCGCGACCGAGATTGTAGATATCTTGCCAGTTTTCGAATGTCATCGGAACCGACGCGATCCATGCCGTCACAGCTTGAGTTCTGAATAGTCGCTGTTTCCACAGGTCCCGATCTTCGATGTAGTCCACCAGCCACATCGCACGCTCATCGTTGAAACGAGGCGTCTTGAATCCACGCTTCTTCTGATCCGCCTCTTCAAGTTCGTCATACGTGATTCCTGCTCCAGATCGATTCATGTCGAATACGATCTTATCTGAATTGCCACGCTGAACACCGGAGACAGCAATCTCGTCTAGGATGCCGTTAAGAGCCGCCTCAGCCGTTTTGTGATGATCGAACACCATCGTTTTAGCTGACGAGACGATGATCTTCTTCATCACATCGCGCGGATAACTGAAATCAAGCACCCATACGTCTCGCCCTTTACAGTCTGGTGGATCCTCACCGTAACGCGCAGGGTGAAAGTCCGCATCTCCCCTAAGAGAATGGAACACCCATGCTGCCGTGAACCCGTCGAAACATCCTCCGTGGTAGATAACGAGCGGCTTCTGCTTCATTTCCCTACTCCTTGGTCATAGTGAAGGGCACGGCTCATAAGGTCGTGGGCCATCTGTAGTGACTGCTCCATCGACAATGAGCCACCGAGACGAGTTGCTGTGTACAACATTACGGCGGCGTTCATCTCTGTTCCAGCGCGAATTATATTGGCCGTTCTATCCAGAGCTACGATGAGCTTATCTATGTCTGTCGATAGAGCGTCATTCTTCTGTCGAGCCCTCCCCATCAATATGTCCACCAAGCTCATAGACATTTACCTATTTGTTCTTCTATATATGTTATAGAGTCTGATACAGAGAACACTTCCTTGGAAACGGTGAATACATCTGTGCGATCACCATGAAATTGTATGCGAACGATGTTTGCTATATTGAGATACATCAGTGAACCAGTTACACTGTTGTGTACTTCGATGAATCCGATCATACGAATGCTCCTATGTTTTCCTGTTCCAGACTATTACTACACACTTGTCAAGGTTGATAGTCTTCTGAACAGAGTCAAGCGTACCACTACCTTTTACCTTTCCATCCCAGAAAGCAACCATCCAATCGCACGCTTGCGCAATAGTGGTGTTTCTTTTCACCCCTGCCGACCTTCCATATCTAGGCCAGTCAGCATAGTATATTTCTGGTTCTGGAAGATGACTACAGTGATTCACTGCGGCAGTCCATGCCATAGTGTCAGCGCCAGGAGCGCCGCCTGATACAACAATAGTTCCTGGCTCAAGATTCCTAACAAACCAAGACACTTTCCACGGGGGCCACCATGAGCGTGATCCTACCACGGCCACTCTCTCACTCACGATGTGTCAACATTTCATTAATCTTGCCTTTGATCCAGATTAGATCATCGAACATCTTCTCCGGAGAGAGGTTGTCAGGCTTGCGGTGGCGGATGGCCCTGTTGCGGATCTGGAGGAGGACGCGGCGTAGACGAGCGGCCTCCTCGCGGGGGCTGCGGGCGGGGCGCGTCATGGCTTCAGCCCTCCAGCCCGTCGAGGATGCGGCGCGTCTCGCATGGTGAGTGCGTGTCGCAAGTCGGGCAAACGTAGCCGCCGCGATGGGTAGCCCCGTCATCGTCGGTCCATTCCCTGCGCTTGCCTCTGACGTGCAGCGCCAGCACCGCTTCGACGCGCACAGCGAGCGTCTGCGCTGAGTGAGATATTGGCAGTTGCTTGATAAGCTCCCTCGCGGTCGTCGGCGTCTCGCTCATGGCTGCGGCTCCTGGGGCTGCTCGGCTGGGTGATCGCTTTCAGGCAGTCCGCACTCCCGACCATCCTCCTGAAGGTAGTGGCACCGCCGAGTTGGATGCAGCCCAGCGGGACAGGTGATCAGCCCAGTGGCGAAGATGTGCCGGACCTTGGGCTGCTCGGCCGCTCGACTCGCCTTGATCTCGGCTCGCTTGGCGTCGATCCTTTCCTGCTCGGACTGCACGGCTGGGGCGGCAAGGTTCTCGATCCTTCCCGCTTCGCTTCCGTCACGATTCCTGAAAACTACCGTCGTTTTGTCAAGCTCTGGATCGGTTACGCTGACCACAACGGTTCCACCGTTGGGCATCTGCGACAGGCGCTCTAATCCAGCGGCTATACCTTCCACTGGAGGCAGTTCAGCACCATGCAACGGGCATGCGCGTAACTTGACCTTGCGGCTCGCAATATCTATCTGTGCCCGGCACACACAGCCGATGCCGCGTAACTTGACGACGCTCACGGCTTTACCTCTGGGGCGGCGTGCTTGGCGCACGGCATTGGCTCTCCGCATGGACGCGTATGGACACCGGAACAGTCGCCCATGCAGCAGTCGCGTGGAACGGAAGCGGAGCACTCGGCCGGGGCGGCACCAAGAACGGATGGCTCATCCACATCACCACTCGTAACGCGAGACACCCAATCCTGCCAAAGTGAAACAGGGGCGGCAGCGAGCGCGGCGCGGGCGATCTCTCCAGTCAATGTGTCACCCTGCGCCACGCTGATGGTCCGCAGCGCCGCCTCGGCCTTCTGGGCGCGCTTCTGCTCGGCTACAGCCTTGTCGAGCATTGCCGTGTTCGTCATGTACTGAGCCTTCAGCCGCTCCACCTCGGCATCCAACTTGAGCACGGTGGCCCGCTGACCTTCGCCGTGCTTAATGGCGTGGGAGAGTGCGCCCCGCAGCCGCCCCACCTCAGCCCGCAGCGTGTCCCGCTCGGCCAACAGCGCCTTCGCCTCGCTGCGTACCTTCGGCCACTCTCGCCATTCTCCGCTGATAGTGCCAGACGCCATCGCCCTGATGTTCGGATAGTCCTGCGGTGTCTCGTTCATGGCTTCACCTCAGAGGCGACAGCGAGCGCGGCGTCACACGATGGAATAGTGGCCTGTAGCTTTCGCAGCAACGCATGGTCGTGCGGCTTCTCATCGATACACAGACGGCGCTGATACTTCTCAGCATCGGTCATGGCGTCGAGCGCGAGGCGCAGCGCCGCCTCGGCCTTCTCGTACTTGTCCTTCCACGCGCAGGCGTTGCCCTTCGACTCGACGTAGGCGATCCGCTTCCATTCGTCCCGCTCGGCCTCAACCTCGCGGAGCCGGACCTGTACCGCCCGCGTTTCGTCTCGGGCAGCGAGTGCGTCGTCTGCCGTGGTGACGTGGGCCTCTACCTCCTCGCGCAGCCTGGCCTCGGCTTTCTCGGCGCGGGCTGCGGACACGTTGCAGGCGACCGCAAGGTCAATCGTGCCGGTACGCAGCCGCTCCACCTCGGCCTCGACCTCGCGCAGCATGGCCTCCAGCATGTGAATCTTCGCCGCCGCTGGATCGCCCGTCCGGTCGAACTCTTCGGTGAATATCGAGTCGGCCTGCTCATATGCGCGGAGCCGGGCCTCGGTGGCCACGAGCCTCTCCCGCGTCTCGCTGCCCCGCTCCCGCTCCTCGCGCTGGACTTGGCGCAGCAGGGCGAGCAAGCTGGGTCGGTCGCCACAACCAACAGCCGCACGGGATTGCCGATGCAAGAACTCCTGCGCCATCTCCTCAAGCCGCTTGTCGTTTGGTTCGTTCATGGGTGGGCTACCTCTTCGGCAAAAGCTAAGGCCATCGCAGCAATCTGGATGGCCTCCTCGCGAAGCCGAGTCTGGTCGGGGTGCTTCTTCTTCACCTCGTCCCACAACTCGTCAAGTTCCTCTAGGATGACCGCGTAACCTTCATGTGTCCCGCGCATCGGGGCATGAAACCTGCGTGCCCGACGGAGCTCTGCGGAAGCCTCCAGTGCTACCAAGTCGTACTCCTCCAGCCGCTTGTCCTCGTCGCTCACGGCTTGACTCCAGAATCCGACAGTGCGTCCCATGCCCAATGAACCACCAGACACTCCTCACACATCCAACCACGAATGTACTGCGGGCTGGTGTCCTCACCTGATGTTGGCTCTACGAAGATTCGGTCGTTTAGCTCTCCGACCTGTCTATGTCCTCGGCATATGCAGCATCGAGTGGCTTTCGGTGTCTCGCTCATACGTCGTGCCCGTCCAGGATACGCCTGGTCTTGCATGGCCAGTTGGCTACACATATGCAGCACACTGTCCCGTCATGGCCTTGGTACTCCTGGTGCAAGCTCATCACGTGATTGACTCGATCTGTTATACGAGAAAGCTCGTCACGGAGCTTTGAGAACTCACAAGGCCACGTCTCGTTACAGTTTGCGCAGACTATCTCGACACGATCCTCGCCAGGCAACATTGGGTGCCGGTCGCGTATGAGTGGAAAGTGGCTCATCTGCCTCTCTTCTTTTTCAGGTCTACGGCTTGGACAATGAAAACGCTCTCGTTCCTCGGACCCGGCGTGAGCCGGTCGATCCGCTTCCACTCGTTCCTCAGCTCTATCGCCGTATCCAGTGTAAGGCGGGCTGCGGAATGATCGACGGGTCCGTAGGAGACGCCGCTACCGTCCCACCATCCCTTCCCTATCCAGATGTTGTACTTCTGTACTGTATCAGTCTTCTTATTTGTCTTCGTCATGGCTTCCATGTCTCCAGTGCTTTGGCGAAGGTGTCCGCGTTTGCTCCTGTGCCTGCCGCGAACTCACCACGTCCGACTGGGTCCAGTATCCCTGCGATCCACCCGTTGTACCAGACGTATGTCCGGAATGGCGGCACGCCGATACCGTCTTCCTTGCTCTCGTACGTGTCTCCCCCGTTTACGATCCACTTCCACGGGCCACACGTGCCGATCCACCTTTTTCCTGGCATGTCACTGATCGGCTGTAATCCGTGTTTCTGGTGCGCGTCGATCAAGGCATCCATGGGGTTCGTCATGGGGTTTCGATCTCATTGTTGTCCATCCGGCGCAGCGCCTCGTTCCAGATGTTCATGGCGCTATCGACAGCATACGTGAGATCCATGTTCTGTGAATAGATGATCGTCGCCATGATGGAGACTGTACAAAGGGACGCGACCGTCGTGATTCGCTCTCCCATGTCTTCGAAGTTGTAGGGTGACGGGTCATCCTTTGGGTTGTATTCAGTCAATGGTCGTCCTCCTGGCTTCGGATTGCTATCAGTCATTCGTCGTTCTCCGTGCCCAATATGTCAATCGTGTCTGTTCCAATCCATCTGAAACATCCACGATTGACAACTTTCTGTATAGACTCGACCATGCGATCAACAGGGAACGAGCCCATCTTTGCAGCTTGCCGAACGGTAACGTAACCCAGACTTTTTGTGCTAAAACGAGTGTTAGCATTAACTCGTTGTTTCGTAAGGTCTTCCATCGATTTTATTCTTCCCAATTATGCTTGGCCCCATGCTTGGCCCAACGTGCCGATGCCGCTTTCCTGGCTCGTTCGACGCGGATCGCCTTCTTGGCAATGGCGCTCTCTATCATGCCGGGGTGGTAAAGGTCGTGGTTGCATATACGTACACCCCCAGGGATACGCTCCAAGGTGCGCCCTAAGCCGTCCGGTCCCGGCGTCCGACTCTCTTCGTCTGGACCAAGCAACCTGGCCATCGCGGCCTTCACCTTCTCAACCGGCAAGCCGATCCTGCTCGCTACCCCCGTATCGCCTATGAGAACGGTCCCCGGTATAGGATTCAAAGGGTTTTGAGCCTCCGCAATCAGAAAGATCAACAACTTGATGGTGTCTGAATCCTCGTTGAACCATCGCGACGAGTCGAGCATGCGACGAGAAACCTTAAACCACCCATCGTCGTAGTCGGTCATGCGAGGAAGCATGCATCGGTTTGCTCAGCGGTGTCAAGCATTTCGGGTAAGGCTTTGATTAAAGTGATGTTACGTCGATGTGTGGAAATGCTTGTTATGCTTGTAGCTTGGAGCATTTTCGTTATGCTTGCGATGCTTACCTCTACGTCTCCGTATCCGTGTCCGTATCCGTATATGTTTCCTGGTGTGTAGTTCTACCAGACGGACTGCTATGACTAAACATCAAACGTACTACCAACGAACTACATCCTGGCTAATGGCGTATACCAGCCATGTTTAATCCATTGAGAACAAAGAACCTAGACTATGTTATATCAGAATGCCTTTTGCCCAAGTTTCCTGGGGTTTTTGGCCCGACCCGCGAACGAAATCACCAAGAACACGTGAGCCTATCTGCTTTAGAATGAAGTGTTTGACATGGATATGAACGCGGTGTTTCAGAATAAAAGTGCCAGATTGCCCGGATAGCGCGGGTGGGATGCGCCGCGCTCGCCGTCGTGGTCGGGGGGTATGCCCCGGTAGGGGGGGGCGTAGGGGCCTGGAGCGGCACGGGCGGGCCGGAAGGCCGCAAGGCATGGGCCGTCGTGGCACGTGGTTCGTCGTGCCGCACGTGGCGTCACGTGGCCGCGTGAGCGTGGGGGCGTGGTCGCACGTGGCACGTGGCCGCGCCTAGTGCGGGCGGAACCATCGCGGTCCCAGCATCGGCGCATGCGCACATGCGAATGTCTGAACGTCGGGGCATCCCGACCTTCGGCCCCGATGGCTCTCGCGTGCGGCTCACGTGGCCGCCAAGGCACGCGCGGGGCCTCGGACGGCCTTGGAGCCGCGCGACGGGCGAAGTCTCGCCTACGCGCCCCGTAGGCTCTCAAACGGCCATTGTCAGGCTATCAATCAGGTTTCATTGTTGGCGATAAACACAAATACCCGAGCGGTAGGCATCTCATGATCTAGCGGTGCCACGTGACGCCACGTGATCGAACACGAAGGACGAATCCAGTTCTTCATCGGTCGGACGCTTGACGCCAACGCGAGCACGTGCAACCACGCGACTCCATCGCGCCTCGGCGGCACGACGACGACCACGGACACGCGCACGCTTCGCCTCTTCACCGCGCAGCCCGATCATGGCCTCTGCTTCGGCTTCGGCCTCCCTGAGAATTCCGATCACTAGCGCCGGGTCAACCAGTGTTTCGATTCGCTTCAAGTTGCCCATCGGACCATGATGGTGGCAACCCTTAATCGGCAACTCGTCGCTCCAGCCTGATTCTAGTGGTCCTTCGTTCTCAACTCATGACGTGTCAAGCGTTTAATGCTCATGCTGAGTACATCCTTCCAATAGGGTACTTGACAAGTGGCAATTGCCGGAGTGAAAATGGCACCCTGACCGTAGCGTTAGGGTTCATTGAAAACCGAGTGATGGGACGGACGGGGGGCCGGAAGGCTAGCCTTCGTGAGGGACCGTGACGCGGCAAGCGCGCCGTGATGGCGCATGCGGAGCACGGCATTTCGGAGGGTGGCAAGTAGCCTACGGATTCAACCTTGCAAGCGGCGTCCCATCACGGGGAGCATGCGCACGCAAGCGGCGATAGGTTGCGTGCCTTCCACCATGCGAGCTTCACTAGGACACGTGGTCAACATCTGGCGAGCTAACGTCCTTCGGGATTGGGCGACGACACACACAAGCGGGCCACACACGAACGGGAGCATGGGAGAGCAAGGCACATGCAACGCGAAAGGCCGCACTAAGACGCGGCATGCGAGGTTGAGGACCGGACGAATCAAGGGGCGTGGCCGAAGGGCGCGGCCTCTTGCGCATACGGTGTTCATCGGACGAGCGACACGGTGCCCAAGCGGCACCGATGCACGGACGAGCCTAGTGCCGTGGGATGTGCCTTAGAAGGTGGGCACGTTGACACGCGGCGACGGTGGACACGACCACGTTAGAAGGCGAAGGCCCGAGAGTGCGACACGGCGAGTGTCCCGAGCGAGGCCGAGCGGACGAACCATCCGCGAGTCTTAGGGTTGAGTAGCCTGGAAAAGGCTAATGCGGGAATGGCGGCCGGGAGTAAAACCGAGAGGGAGGCGAAGCACGGGCGCTGAGATGAAACCGAGCACGATCCGCCGTGAGGCGGTTTGCTTCGCATTCTTTCCCGAAGGCTACACACGCCTTGAATGTGTGTGCCGCCTTCGTGAAGGACGTTTGACCAGTCAACCTAACAAGGGAGGACGTTGTGACAAAGCACAAGGTCGGAGACATTCTGGAAGACGGGCGCATCGTGGACGAAGTAGACGAGGACGGGAATCCAACGATCATCCGGCGACCCAAGGGAGCCGTCCCGCCCGCGTCCGGCCCGGTCAAGTGGTCCGACACGTCG
>Ga0180083_1000018_pt1 | contig 13691 bp, 21 predicted proteins | sample EasRiv0_1_16_10D_FD_121792 | JGI IMG/M metagenome (GOLD analysis project Ga0180083, IMG submission 121792) | Soil microbial communities from meander-bound floodplain in the East River, Colorado, USA - East River metaG ERMLT660_1_16_10D | ecosystem: Environmental > Terrestrial > Soil > Floodplain... | reverse complement strand
TTTTCATTTTTTTGACTTAAATTTAATTTTCTTTTTAGGTTTATTTTTCTTTTCACGAATATCTTTATATATACCCAAAACACTGTATCCTGCCAAATCTCCCCAAGGGCTTTCCCCAAGAGCATCTTTTTTTGTAGCTATTCTTTTCATTTTATCAAATACGCGAACTAACAACAATACATCTCCATATTGTTCTACTTTTATTCCATCAGGGTAAAGAATTTCAAAAACTTTTGGAGCATCTAAAACACTATCTCCATAAATTTTATTCTTAAAATCAACCAGCTTACCTACATCTAAACCTATTTTTGCAAACTTACTCATCTATCACTTCTAATTAAATCTTTAAACCTAAGTAGAAACTGTTTTTCAGCTTCTTTAGATGACCACGCTGGTAAAATAAAATCTACATATTCAGAAAATCTTTCAATATTAGCAAATGAACCTATAGACATTAAGTTATATGCCTCAATATATAACGCTATATTATCTGAATTCTTTACACAGGTTTGAATTTCTTTATCAAAAGATACATTATATTTTTTAAAAATAAGCTTACTTATTGCTTCATCCATTTTTCTATATCCACTCATACTAGATAACTGCTTTATGGGACGAGGAATATCTAATATGTAAGCCTCGGCAGCATCATGTAGAAGTCCTGCTAAAGCTGCTCGGCCACTGGATAATTCTGACACCAAAACGCAATGCTGTGCTACTGAATAATACCTTGATGTATGTCCAGAGAATCGCCCTTGCTGTGACAGCGAACGAGCTATATCTGCTATATGGATTGTCTCTTTCGTTGGAGAGAGAGGATAAAACCTAAGACCAGAAAATGTTACTATATATGGATTTTGTTTCACTGTTTCTTCCTTTCAATTTTACCAGTGCCTTCACACCATCTACAATCAGTGTCTTCTTCATCTTTACTTATTCTCATCACAAGTTCTTTTGTTCCACCATTACGTTCAAAAGTTTCTTCTATATAATCATATCTAGGATAATTACCCTTCAAACTAGTACAGTGTCCGCAACAGCTATATAATACTATTTTACCATTATATTTCTTAATTACATAATAATAATCGTCTTCATCTTCATGAAAGCCAATTAATCTCCCCATAACCATATCATATACTAAACAAATGTCATTAAATTTGGATTTAACTTCTTCAATTATCTGCTGTTTTTGCTTTTCGTCTTCTTCAATAGCCCGTTGAATTTCTTCTGGTGTCGCTTCCATGTCTACCTCGTAAGGGTAATATACCATAATTTAGAAAAAAGTCAAGAAAAAAAAGCCCGGACCCCCCGCCAAGAGGATGAGGGCCACAGTTAACCTAACATCAAGAAGTTACTTGCTGTGGAATTGTCGGCTCGTACCGGCGACCTTTCTGATCGGTACAGGCAGTGAAAAAGAGCAGCATGAGGACGAAGATGAAGATTTTCATATCTTAGTCCTGAGCGGCGGGGAGTTTAAGGACGCAGTAGGTGGAGCCGATGTCAACTGTAAAACTGAACGTCGCGCCCCTTCTGAGGCTCTTCGTCAGGGCATTGCCGTCGTAGACGTATGTGACGACGACCGGCCCAGTCGAGGTGTCAATGACTGGCTTACACTGCGCCGGACAGTTAGTGCTGACGCCTTCGCCAAAGGGGGCGTCGCTCGCAACGACGCTGCAAACGTTGCAGCATAGGGGGCAGCATGTTCCATTATCAAAAGGAGCGTAATAACCAAAAACGTCAACCGTGAAATCAACAGTGCCACTAACTTGATTGATTTGAACTATAATTTCATCATAAATGGATAGTGCTACAATTCCAGCATTTCCCCGTTGCGTTTCTTCTAATGGATAATTAATCCACGCAGTTTCAAGTGGTATAGAAGCACCAACCCAAAAAACACCACTTACAGGGCGATAAGGAGGATCAGGTTCCAAAAGACCATGAGGAGCATCAATATTAAAAGCTGTAATATTGACGGCGACGGCCTGTGCCGTTTCAGGAATACCACAAGGACTACCAGACAGAACAACTGTGCGTGGAGTATTTTGTAGAAGCTTTGAAGTTGTTCTTGAGTCATATTGACGACAAGGAGGAATTGCTACCAGAGAGAGAGGGACTGGAAGTGGACCCAAAGTCTTCCTATCACCTACAGATAGGATATCTCGCGTTGGGTGCTTCTTTGCCAGAGGAGCCATCCAATGTAGCGGAGGGGTCCATTCCTTCATAGGAATATCTTGAGCAGCTAGAGGAAATGCGATAACAAGAGCAAATAACGCGAATAGAACTTTTTTCATTTTATATACCTTTCTTTAAATTATACCTTCGTGAGTTTATTTTTAAAGCGAATAATAACTGTTTCTAATATCTCTGTGGCTGTATCTCCTTCCCAATAATGGGTTTCAACTTTTCTAATCGTGTCTTCGATTTCTTTTATGCATTCTTTTACGGCTTCATCATAGGCTTTCTTTCTTTCAATATTAGCCACCATTAACCCCTCACCGAAAATGTTAGAATTATCCATAACCACCTCGGCGCTTAATGTACTACGTCGCTTTGTGATTGTCAAGCACAAAAAGAAACCCACCCTTGGTAGGATGGGTCAAGCCAGTGCGTTACTCACGCATACTGGGGAGGTACTATTAAAGGAGATAACCCGGCCTCTGCCGGGTTATCACCGTAGCTTTCCCATCGGAGAGCTACTACATGAGTTGTTAAAACTCATGATATAAGTGGTAGGAGTTTTCTAGAAAACCCCTACCAGAAAACTTTCCCGATAAAACGGGTTTAAGGTCTATCAGCTTTTGTAACCCCGTACTGCCCAATAAAGGCAGCGGCCAGTCGTTTATGCCTAAGACCCTTATATATCTTGGACGAGAGTAATCACCTTAAAAGGTGGGGAGAAAAGCTGTGTAAAGCTAATCACCAAACTGATGATATGTCTCAAGATATATAAAATTTTTGGTTGCAGCGTCCGGATTCGAACCGGATTCTCTAAGGTTATGGGCCTTAAATACTTGCCAAAGCTCGCTGCTATGTTAAAGAACTCTTCGGCCTTGAACGAGTTGAATAATGATGACCACTACTGCGATAACTAGAAGAACATGAATAGCTCCACCAAGAGCTACTCCTCCTAGTAATCCTAGAAGCCATAGAACCAGAAGAATTAGGACGATTGTCCAGAGCATATTTACTCCTTATTTATGTTTCTTTGGTGATTTCTTATAATCTGTTGCTGTTTTTGGTGCAGCATTTGTTGTCGTAGCTGGTGCCATTGTTGGTGCTGGCGGCGCAACCATAGTGGCCGTAGGCTCCGGTACTGGTGTTGGTTCCGGTGCGGGTTCTGGTTTAGCGCAAGCAACCAACCCAACTAAACTTAAAGCAGCTAAAAATGTTAGAAATTTCATATTGATGTCTCCCTTTTATGGTATAAATATAAAGTCCTTTCTTTCTTAAACATTTATTAGATTTGTTGATTTATCAAACCTTTTTATTTTGCTTCTTTTTATAATCTTCTTCTTTAATTAAGTCATAAGGATCAATAGCATTTTCCCTATTTTCTGCTGCATATTCTGCACTGTAAGGTACTGCTAATCTATTAAGGATATCTTCATCTTCTTCTTTAATTACAATTATATCGTAGCCTTCTCCGTCATTGGTCATTCCTTCACCAAATTCTAGGTGCGAATTATTCTCAATCACTTTTCCAATAGTTTCATGTAAAATCTTTAATCCTTTTAAATTACCTATAATTACAGCTTCGTCATGAAAGGAATACTGACTATACACATGAAGTACTGGATTTAAAAGAAATTTATTCATTGTTTTTCTTCAAATATTTATGAATTTCTATTGATAAACCCTTAGCTGTTTTTGTATAACCAATTACAGAATCTTGTAGCTTATCGTTTACTAAAGAAGTTAATTCGTTGTACTTATTTTCTCTAGTGTCATCGCCAACGCCACTATAAGGTTCGCTAAAACCTACATTGACTTTGATGGACTCATAGTTACCTAGATTGATGGTTAAGGCGGCTGAGACGGTGCATGTTCCGGGTCTGTTCTCTTCTCCTGTGGGTTCAATGTCAGCTACCACAATAGGGAACTCTTCTACTTCTTCTACGGCTTCGGCTGTACCGGGCATGTGTCTCTCCTTCCTTGGATAGTGTAAAGCGTCGTTATGCGTTTGTCAAGTCCCATTTATATCCCGAATAAACAGGTGGATTCTTTCTAATTTACCAGCCTTTTTCTCAAGTTTATCACGTAGCATTTTATATTCTGACTCTTCTAATTCCTCAATTAAAGTTCTCAACTGACGAATGGCATCACCAAGACTGTTAGATATTTCCAGTAAAGTTGCATCGAGTTTAACTGTTTGCATTATTTCCCTCTTTATATTTTCTAACAAAGTCATGCATGACGATAGCTGAAGCACATCCTGTATTGAATGATCTAACACTGCCATACATAGGAATATAAACTCTGTAGTCACACATATCGAGAATACTCTGAGATAATCCCATATTTTCAGAACCAAAAATCAATAAAGGATTATCTGGCCATACAAAAGAATCTAAAGATTTACCATCATTACCTGTTTCAATAGCCACAAAAGTATATTCTTTTTTTAATTTCAAAACATCCTTTCCAGTTCTAATATGTATAGGAACAGTATAATGATCGGTTCCAATAGTACCTCTTTTGTCGTATCTTTTTTTGGCCGAATAATAATAAATATTCTTAGCACCAAGAGCATTAGCATTACGAAGAAAAGTAGCGAAATTGAAATCGTAATTAAGATTTACCATAAGAACAGAATAAGGAAAAGCCTTTAACTCAAGGTCTGTTTTAATAAGGTCATTTTCCCATCCTCTATAATAGTCAATCACATTACGCTTAGAAGAAATGGTAGCAGCACCGGGGTTCGAACCCGGACTCTTCGCCTTGAAAGGGCGGTGTGTTAACCGCTTACACCATGCTGCCATGGATCGGGGTACGGAAATCGCATCCGTTTCATCAGCTTGGAAGGCTGAGGCACACCTTATATACCAACCCCGAACATTATTCACCGTTGATTTTAAATTTACCACGATACTGACACCAATCGAGTATAATACTTAAAAATAAGATTACAATACCAAGCCAAAATAATATCATATATTTAAGAAAAAAACATGGGGAGGGTGAAACCTCAAGAGAGCGTCCGGACACTCTCCCGTGCGAGATCTCAGGTGAATCGAACACCGAGCGGAATTACCCGACGTATCCAACGTAATTAACCTCCCCCGCTTTAAGACAAGGGCTTCTAATAATTATAAATCCACCCTTTATCTCAACCTCAATATACCACTATTTTCTCAAAAGTCAAGACAAAAAGCCCCGGAGCGCGACGGACGTTCCGGGGCCATGTCCCCCTTAACGTGGAGGCTTCGTGCCGGAAGGAAGGACGGGAGGGGAGGGGGCCTACCGTCCACGGCATAGGCTCTACACCCTCTTAAGTAACTTCACAACTCGTACCAGAACAGGCTATGATTTCCTGTCTGGTAGTATTATCCTGTTCTTCCTTAACATCCCGTAAGTCTACGTTTTTCACATACTTAGACGCTTTTTCGAAAGTTTCTTTATCACACTCTTCAAAAGGTGCCTGTTTATAGATATGGTCTGCATAAGGTAACAATGAAATACCACTATATTTTTCTTTATTTTCCCAAAGAGCAACTCTTAATGGTTCCCACTCATTATCCCTTACAGAGATAGTGGCACTTACATTATGATGATTAATACCTTCCTTATGCGAAGGTATGATCCAATTGTTATAATAAACTAAAATTCGATCTAATAAGGATAATGCTGTCTCGTTATTTCTTACTATAGCCGTTTCAGGAGATTCCTGTGGAATAGTAATGATAATAGTATTAGCAGCAGCAACGTCGTCTTCTATTAATTCCGGAACTACATAACTAAGATAAGTAGCTAAGGAATCATTCTTATTCATACGAACACGGCGAAGATAAAAAGGAGAATGGCGAGCGTGTATGCCAGAACTAGACCCCAAAACTGCGCTACAAGTTCCCTCTGGCTTGATGGCACCAATACGGGCTGCACTATTGACACCAATCTTTTTACTATACTTCTCGTTAACCTCTCGCGCATAAGCCGCACCCGATTGAAGCCATTCTGGTTTAATAATATTGCCCTCATCTGCAATGCCTGTAAAGGATACGCCAAGTAAAGCTTCCTTATCAGTCTGCTCCTTCCACCTATCCCGAAGATAGGGAAAATCTGTATAAGCTGCCTGAAGAGTACCAATGAGGGTAGCTGAATAGATACGACTATGTAGTTCTTTTTCAGTAGTTATACCGGTCTGATTAACCGTAGACAGGTTGCAAAATTGATTTGGATTAAGAGAAATCTCGGCACAGGGATTGGTTCCCATGTCTTTGTTTTCATCGTTAGACCAGAAGAATCCGGGTTCACCAGAACCAGACTCCTTGGCTATATCATAAATAGTGTCAAATTGTTCTTTAGTTGTTTTAGACCTGACAAAGTATACGCTGTTGTTGGCTCTTGCACGCCAAGGAGCCGACTCCCACCAAGAACCTGTTTTGCACTTAAGCATCTCTTCATCATCGTAATCGAACAAAGAGATAAGGCTGGAGCGCCGGATACCGCCAGCCAGCACAGCGTCAGATATTATACACACGATATCATGGACCTCAAGTGGGCGTAACTTCCTGCCAGTGGTGGCTTTAAGTCGCGTCTCCACCAAGGTCAGCATGTGCTTGAGGGGTTCGGGGCCGGGGGCCTTGGCCCCGGTGGTGCTTAGTCTACTATCTTTAGAGCGGATCAAAGAGAAGTCAAAAATAGGCCGGATACGATTGTAAAAATAGGCATCTATCAATAGGTCAATAGCCTGTGCCCATCCTTCAATAGAATCATGTACGGCAAAATAATTTTCTTCTTTAGGTTTCTTAATTACTGCAAGCTGTTCTGTATGATGCTTTTGAACAGAGAATCCCACCCCTGCTCCCGAAAGAAGGATATAAAATACCTCTCCAAAACATCTAGAATTATCAATAGGAAGGTAACTACAATTAAATAGTCTAATGGGATTCTTTTGTATCGCTTCACCAGAGAACTGGAGAGAGCGCATTGAAGGCATAATTTTATATTCATGAACTTTTCTGTAAGCTGTAATGATATCTCTAGATAATTTTGGAAACTTATCTAATTGTTGATTCATTGCCCGATTAACAGTTTCCTCAAATGATTCTCGACGTTGTAAATGGGGTAAATATTTGGCATAACTACGAAAAGAGACAATATCACTCAAAAGTTTATTCGATGAATTCATTTTTTCTTGCCTTTATCTTAGTTTTGTTCGTGCCGGAGACGATCTGTACAGGAATCACAAAGGGTATGAAACCAATTTTTGATTTCTACTAAGGATGCTCTGTTGCCACATTCTTCACAAATGTTGCGAGACTCTTCCTCCAGTTTATACACTAAACTATGAAAAAGCTTATAATGATCTTTATATAACTCTGAATTTAATTCTTCATGATATCTTACGAGATCATGATCATAATATACCCTAAGCAAACCAAATTTTTCTTTTACTTGTGTAACTAAAATTTCTGGGTACTTATCTTTTTCTTCAAACAATCTTTTTACAAGACCTGACCAACCTTTACCCACACTGGCTAATCCCAATTCAAGAGTATAACCACTAGGCACATAACGACCAACCATAGGTTCTCCTTCTACGGATCTCCACAAGTGGAGTCCTAAATTTAAACTATACATATTAGTCCAATAAAATAGGATTACCTGTTGTGGGGTTAATTTTATCTTCCACATCCACTACATTACGCTGTACGGTTACAGAAGACATATCTGGAGCAACGGATATAATCCCACAGCCTTCATTAAGAAGGCGCTGGATGGCTTTTGCAGCAGCATCCTTTTCTGGTGGTAACAGGACAGTTTCTATTTTATTCATAATACACCTTAATTTACACTAGATTTATTTGGATTTATATCTATCTGAGAAATTACACGATCATGTCTATGTTCTTTACTAGACAAAACTTTATCCACTACATCAAATAAAATGACTTGGTTTATAAACAAGTCCTTATTAATAGATTCAGTTAAAACCATAAACCAAAAATCTTCCTCTTCTCCAACGACTTCCGGTGGTGGCGCTGGCTTGCTGAGGGTGGATATGCTAAGTGGTGGCGCTTCTTCATTTTCGGCCCACACGATATTCATGTAATAGGCATACTTCTTATCACCAAGACGTTCATTCAAGACATGCCTTACTTCTGCTAGGGCAGCTTGAATCTTGTCTTCGTTTTCTTTGCTAAGATTGGACTGGTTGCTCATTGGTTTCCGCCTGTGGAGTCGCTATAACTTCTTCTTTATTCTGTACTTTAAACTTGAACTCATGTTCTAATCCCGTGAGTTCAGAGGTAGTAAACTCATTAAAATGTTCATTCACATACTCAGGTAAACCAAAATGATATCCTTCAATCTTTAGCGTATCTGGTTGCTTATTCCAGTCTCGTATCAATTCAATACGCTCTTTCATTGGTTTAGCAGCATATTGTCCCTTATCACTAAAATTATCTAAAAATGAAACCATTAAGAAAGTTCTATTTAGTTCATCATCAAATTCATCTCTAAAAGATGTACTTTCATTTTGGAAAAAATGGGGCTTATTAAACATACGAACAAGCGTTTCAAGCTGTAAACCATTAATTCTAGTAAGATGAAATAACTTGTTAATAAGCTGTGCTTGACTATTAAGAACTAACTGTACTGAGCGTAAGTCCTTCTCAAGTTCTTTAACTTCTTCTCTTGTTACTTTGCCTTTAAGCCATTGTTCCGCTTCTTTAACGGATTGAAAATTAGGCATTTCTATAAGACTCATTTTACTCCTCTTTCTTTTCTACAGGTTCTGTAGGTTTAGTTTCATCTACTACGTCTAATTCAAATACAGGGATACCGTCAAGCATTACATTATCAGAATCTCTGCGAGAGATATCTAGAACAGAAGGGTCTACCTTCGGTAAGCTACCCTTAATCATCTTGGATATGAAGTTTATATTGTTATTCTTCATACTAAGAACAGTTAACAAATCAGCCATAAAACGACTGAATCTAGAGGGAGCTATATACTTAAGAAGAACCTCTTGCTGTTCAGGAGTTAGTTCCTTCCAATTCTTTGGACGACCGGGATACTCCTCAAAATTAACATAATGGATAGAACCATCTTTATCTTTCACTATCTTAATTCTGTGAGCATACTGTAAGGTTTCAACAAGAGCCGAGACGTGTTGATGTACATCATTTATCTGTAAAGCGACTTCTTGAATAACTCGATTAAGATGCTTTGTATTAACTTGGGCGTCTTTTATATCTCGTTGATTCAACCAGCCGCTTTTAGTAGCTTTGCTTTCAACTACTGCTAGTGGAATACCCACCATCTGAGAAATCTTAACTAAAGAAACTTCTGGTTTGTTTACAATCAATTCTCGGGCTTTATCCCATTGTTCTTGACTATAGTTACTTTTTACTATTGATGACATATTAATCCAATAACAATGTTGGTTTTTCTATTTCTTGCTGTTGTTGCTCTCTCTTCTTGGCAAACGAAGAAGAGTCATACAAGTATTCCTTGTCAAGATAAACAACCTTATCGGCTTCAGAAGCCAACTGTGCCTGAAGCGAGGAACGGAAAGAAACAACCGTTACTTTCTTATTGTCATTCTTGGCAGCGCGTACTACAGAGCAGAATCCGCCATTACCTGAAACAATAAAAATCTCATCGTAATTGGGAAGAATTTTCATGGCTTCCCACACCATATTATCTGACCAACTACGACTGCGTGTAGTATGGATATTATCATCGTGGGGGCTGGTTGTCAATTGGGCCATCTTGTTGAAAACTATATAACCCTGTTTCTTCAAAAACCTAGAAAAATCTCGCCCATCATGGTATGGAGAAGATAGTACATAGGCTATCTTATCTACAATAACATCTTCACCATGTTCAGATACAAACAAATCCTTTAGCTTTACAAAGTCTACTCTCGCTAATGGTCCGAATTGCTCCCTTGAACTCAAAAACAAATTCTGGATATCTATAATTGCTAACACTCTACTTTCCATTTTCTACTCCTTCTTGCTTTTTCTTTTTTTACGCTTTCGTTTATTAGTTACACGACCAACTCTACCAAATACTTCTCTTCCCAACGCAAAAGTTGCTGGAGGTTTCCTTATATACTCATAAGCATACCATAATTTACTTTCATCATCTTTAAATTTTCCAAGAGCACTGTTGTCTTGCCAACAAAGAAGACCCCTAGTTTGGCCAGATTTGTGGTTATGGTCAACGTGAAGATTTTTGCCTTCCTTTGGGGGTCTTTTACATATAAAACATACTCCGTCTTGATACGCCAAAATTTCTTCATATTCACCGGGGTTAAGACCATACAATCTTTTAAGACGGGCATCGCGTGGCGATAATCTGTCTTTTTTAGTCTTTGTTTTACCCCCTTCTTTTTTCATTTATACTCCTATACTAGATATAGCATTTTCTTTTACTACTGTAATACATGTATCAAAATATTGCTTCAATTCACTATTATGTGAAATGATATAAATACTTTTATCTGTGAAAGACCTGAATAATTCAATGACTAATTGAATACCAGTTGTGTCAAGGGTATCAAACACTTCGTCAAAAATGACTGTGCTCCATACCTTGGAAGCCCGACTTTGAATAAGATCCTGCAACGCTAAGAGGATACAAAGGTCAATTCGGCGGGATTCGCCACTACTATTACCAGCATAGACATCAGCACCTACGGTATTTATAGCTGCTATATGTATTTTCTCTTTGGTGCTATTAGTTGTCTTGGTTGTCGTAGTAGGGGCTATATCAATCTTGACAGTACTACCCGTAAGATGGGTAGAGTAAAAGTTAGCTCTTTCAGTTAGAAAGGGTAAAGCTTGCTCAAATATAAAAGAACGGATACCTTTTGGGCCAAATGCTTCAACCCAAAAAGCTGTCCGTTCTTGAGTAGCCCTTGTCTCCGTGGCTAGGTTGTTATATTTACTTATTTGTTTATTAAATTTAGTTATTGACTCATTTAATGTGGATATCAATCCATCATACTTCTTTATGTCTTCTTTGAGCCGATTAATTTCAAAAACGCTTGAAGTTTTCTTACTTTCTAACTGAAACTTTGTTGAATTAAGGTCTATTAATTTTTCTTTTTCTTTAATGGTGTTATTATTAAATTCAGTAGCTATTTTTTCAAGCTCAATCATCGTAAGTTTACCAATAGCTTCTCTATCTAAGCTAAATCTAGTCTTTTCAGCAAAATACTGTTCTTCCTGTAACGCCTTCTCTTTATCTACATCAGTAGCTTTTTCTATCTCTAGTCCCTTACGCTCTTCGACTACTTGTTTTTTGGATGCTTTAAGTGGATTCACTGCCTCTTCAAGAAATTTGTTATAAATACCTATGGCAGTAGCGATCTGTTCCTCTAAAGTAGCTTTCTTTTCCACTAGGCGCTTCGTAATGGCTTCAACGTGCTTAGAGCCTACTTGCTGAAGACAGGTGGGGCAAGTCGAATCTAGCTCAAGTTTGGAATATTTTTCAGTCTTTACTTTATTTTCATTCAGTTTATTTTGTAGATATTTTATGTTCCCTTCCTGATTAGTTTTTTCAGTAATTACCTGACCTTCAACCTCTAAAAGTTCTGTTTCTTCCTTAGATAAAGCTTCAAATATTTCGCTATATTTACCCTCAATTTCTTTGAGACTAATATTCAATTTCTTTTTTAAACTACCTAAAGTAGAGGATTCAGACTTAAGATTTTTATCTAATAATTCTTTTGAATTATCATCTATTTCTTTCTTTTTAATATCAAGATCATTTTCGTGTTTCTTTAGATAGTCTTTAATTGCACCTATCTTTTTATCTACCGATATTAGTTCAGTATCTATTTCTTTAAGTTCCTTCTTATGAACACTATCCTTATTATTAAATTCTTCTTGAGCAGTTTTCTTTAAAATTTCAAAATTTCTTAGTGATTCTGTTCTCTCTTCAATTCTAGTTTCAGATAATTCTATCTCATTAAGAATACGTTGGTACTTACCTTCGGCTATCTTGTTTCTAGCCTTAGCACGCTCAAGAGCTTCATCAAACGATACTACCTGTAAAATGGTGTCCAGTAAATCTTTACGCTCGGCATCAGTAGACGACATGAAAAACTTAGTCAACCCTTTACCGAAGTAAACAGAATTAATAAAGGTCTTGTAATCCATTCCAAGATAAAGGTTTAGCTCTTTCTGGAAGTCTATATTATTGTTAGCTGGAAATAGTTGAGCACCCGTGGAAGTTATTGCCTCCACTACAGTTCTCTTGTTTCTTAGTCGTAATCTTCTAATTGTAACATTACCACTACCGTCTTCTGGATCTAACTCAACAGAGACAGTAGCAGAATCTTGGTCCTTCCTGACTACCTCATCAACGGCTAAATCCCGAAGAGGAGTGCCAAATAGACACCAAATTATTGCTTCAAATAAACTAGACTTACCAGACCCATTACTATCAAAATTTTGTGAATCGTTATTTTTTCCTAATACTAAATTAAGTCCCTGTCTATCTAAATCTATATGTATATCTCCTATACTCAAAAAATTATTTACATGAAGATGTTTTATACGCATAAATTAAACAAACCTCTTAAGATATTCAACAGCATTTTGTAATGTTTTAATATTATCTCTTGCGTTTCCTAATATTTGCTTCAGTATTTTTTCTGGTTTTTTCACAAGGCTTACACTTATGGTGTAATCCATCTTTAAAAATTTTATTTTTAAAAAACTCTTCAAAAGGCTTTTCTATTTTACAACTATAACAACTTTTAGAATTCAATATTTTCATTATATACTTCATTTCTATAAATACTTAAACCTTCAGTAAAAACACCTTCATTATTTGTACCCAGTTTAGCTGTAACATATTTTTTCATCATGTTTTCAATTGTATCCATATTATTGATATTAGTTCTAGCTTCACGCTTTATCTCTTTAGACTGAATCTCAACGATACTATTTTCCATGTCTTCTCTTACTTCTAAACCCTCTTTTTCATCACCAAGCCACTTGATAACTTTGTAGTCTTGAGGTCTATTTAGGAGCAAATCTTTGCGCGTAACTGCTTCAATTACAACGAACTTAGGAGATACCTCATTAGGTATATGCTTCCAAGTACCATCATCTGACACTATCAATCCACCGGGGCTATAAGTACGCTCCCCAAGGTCATGTTGAACCAGTGATCCAACATATGTTATGCCGCCAAGTGTCTGATGGTGATGGAGATGCCCGCTTAACTTTACATCGAAGGGCGGAACATCGGAAGGTTTTATCTCAGAAGGCATCCTCCAGTTTGTAGGTCCAGTCACAGCGCCTTCAAAACTATGATGAAAAAATACTACAGAAGGTTTTAACCTTTGTTTTGAATTTTCATAGAGTTTTTTAGCATCTGCAATTGTTTTATCTTTGGAAATATTAAAAGGAACAAAACACAAATTAAAACTATATGTGTATGTCATGCAGGGATTATCTATTACATTACAAACTTGTTTTAAAGCATATAGCGAATGAAG
>Ga0180083_1000016_pt1 | contig 14135 bp, 36 predicted proteins | sample EasRiv0_1_16_10D_FD_121792 | JGI IMG/M metagenome (GOLD analysis project Ga0180083, IMG submission 121792) | Soil microbial communities from meander-bound floodplain in the East River, Colorado, USA - East River metaG ERMLT660_1_16_10D | ecosystem: Environmental > Terrestrial > Soil > Floodplain... | reverse complement strand
GTTAGCACCATGCCTGCATACGTAGCGGCTATGCTTCAAGTTAAGGGTCTGACTTTGGAACACCGCTCTTATCGTATCGCTTTTTGGTCTAGTGTGCAATTGGGCGCTACTGTTGGTAACCCCCAAAATCCCACTTACGATGATGACAAAAGTTATTGCTCCTAACTTCAAACCTGTCCTTTCGTGGCTTATATGACTTTGCTCAATAAATAAGGGGAGTGCCACAATTTACTAGAAGTCCGTACAACTTCTCTCAATTGAAACACTCCCCTGAGCGCGAGGCTTAGCCCCGAGCCACGATCCTAGCACAGAACAAGTATGGCGTCAACCCCCTAAGGCTCTAGTATAACCAACGACGGCGCTTTTCTCTTATACAGCTTTTCTAGCCTGTGGAGAATTTTGAGCGACCATAGCCGGCCGATATCATCTGCCTCTTGTTCATCAAATGGAGTATCATTGCGATCTTGTTGCAAATGAGCTAGTTCGTGAGCTAGGATAAATGCACCGTAAAGAGTCGGAGTACGAACCTCTTTACAAACTCTTGGTCCCAACGCAATGAAAGGATCACTAGCATTAGGCTGATAGAATGCAATAGCATTCGGAATTGTGTTTACAACTACTTTAGCTTCCTTCCAAGCTGTAGGTGATTCATAACAACGAACAGGCACCCCAATATTGAGTGCAGCTAGTATAAGAATAAATGTATTCATAATCTAATGAGCTACGTAAGGGACTCTTTGGCTCTAAGGCATTATCCCATTATTCACCGGACTTTTACCGGATGAGCGGTTTCCCACGTAGCTCAATGAGATAGATCGTATTGGCGTGCTTGACCTCCGGGCCTAAACGGAGCGCACTTGGCCTGTAATATTCCTCAACGATCTATCTCATTCAACTACGAAAGTTTGAGGGGGAAAGGCCCGTAGGATACTTACGTTGTTAACACCTTTCCCCATTTCATAACGCTGCATCATATACGAAAGTGTTTGGCAATCGTACTAATGGTATCCGCCTCACGTTAGACAAGTTGAGCTACGTAGCTACTCGGTGATATCACGCTTTTCACTACGTAGCTCAATCAGCTACACCACTTGTGCTAACTATGACGCACGATGAAGGCAACTCACAGAGAGAGGGAGTAACCTTAGTTAGCCTTGAATGATGTAGCTGATTCAACTAAGTAGTTGCCTACCACGACCGCCATAGTCTGTAGGCTCTTGCAGACTGAGGATTTGACGATCCCCTAAGCCGATCAGTTGTACCCAGGTTCGATATGTTACTGGCAATACAACTCAGCAAGCTGTAGTGATTACATCGTAACTAGTACCACTACCTCTGGAATGCTCGCTACAGTTACGTTTTTGAGTACATTCCATATTGACCTAGGCGCTTTCGCTCTTTGGCACGGCCTTGCACCGCTTTGTCTTTTAAGTCTTAGTGTAGGCTACCCTTACTCAGTAGCGACCTACTAAGGTTTGGTACTTACGAGCGTCACGGAAGAGGCACGGCAAGTGCAGTTCCGCTTCTTTTATCCTACCTACACTAAGTTTTCAAAGAACATTTAGAACAGTAACCTGTAGGGTGCCGACTCCTACTACTCTAACTTAGGAGCTAGTGTTATATTACGACGTTAGCGAACTACTTAACTAAGGCTACTGCCTTCTGGCGTCGAACCAGACTTGGCTTATGAACTCTTGGTAGTTTTGCAGGAACGACAAACTCACACTCGATGCAGTAGAAGCAGTTGTGCTCTACTGAATACTGTAGTGTAGTCTCTTCACAATGTGGACAATACCGTTCCATACATAACCTCCTTACCTGAGCGGGGAAGCGGCAAGGAGGTTATGTATGGGGGCTAACTACTAGCCCCCGATACATTAATCCTTACTTACGCGCTAACTGCCTGATTGACAAGGTAGACAGCCTCAACCTTATTGTCGCCCTCACCAGTGGTGCGCTTGACGACCTTAACCTTATCGGAACCTGCAACCGGCTCCTTCGCATTCTTAGCGTTCTCAAAACCAGTCTTAACAGTCTGAGCCTTCTTACCCTCAAACAGACCAGTATCGAGCGGAATCTGTGCAAGACGGATACCAGCCTCAATGAATGCCTTTAGAACCGTCTTGTACTCTCCACGACCACGCGCTCCTGCAAGAATACTTGCAAGCTCCTCTTCACTCTCAATCGGGGTAAACATGTCGCTCATTGTATTACTCTCCTTAGTTGTATCATTTGTGTGTGTACTTCTACTGCGAGGTGCCATGCGCTCTACTTGTCCTTTCTAGAAGCGGCCTCAAGTTTCTTTAGCCTTGCTTCTGTGTTGGCAATGTATTTTGCTACGTCAATCCCTTGGAACCTCCCTTCTAGAACACTTACTCTCTGCGAGAGCTTATCATGGGCTGAGGGGTTTGTCAAGCGCGATTGTAGGCCGTGTGCCGACGCCATAGCCTCGACGGACGGCGGCCGATGCACCGCAATCATGGTAGTAACTCCCCTAGCACCTTTACGAATTTGCGTAATACAACCTAGCTCATAAAGAGTAGTAGTGACTTTAGCATAATGAGCATTAGAAATACGAAGTGTGGAAAATAGCTCTGTAAACTTACCTTCCCACACTCGCCCATGAATCGGATGCTTTTCTGCTGCCCCATCTAACGCCTCGTACAACGTAGTACAATAGCGCAACAAAGTCTCATTAGACACTGGTGGCACTAGTTTCCTCCGTTCTCTCTACAGGAGGTAGATTGTTATTCATAGCAGCAACGTCAGCAGCTACAATATAACACCAGCGGCAGACTTCGTAACCTTCGATAGTAGTACACATACGACTCGGGTACTTATCGTACTTCTCACCAGTGTAGTCTGTATCGGGAACATTGTCATAGTGAGAAGGAACCGTACAGTATGCAGTATGGTGCGGAAGTGTGAACCAGTAGGTAACGGTCCTAATTGAAAAGTCTGGACCTTTCTTCCTCGACTTCTTCTCAGACTCAGCAAGAATCAATGCTTCCTGATTTGTGTCAACCTCCTTAAACACTCTTCCTCCCGTAAAGTTCTTTCACGAAGTCCTTAATGACGTTCGTAGCAATTGTGTTACGATTACCCTTTTCTGTAGCAAGTGCGTTGATGATCTTAACCATCAATTTTCCGGTAGCCAATTCAAACTCGTAGTTGACTTTACGATTTCCTGTACCAATTGCTTCCCATTTGCCTCCTGGGTATGCAACCCAAGTACAATCGTGCTTCTTGCAGTAATACTTGAACATTGCTACTAGCCAGAGACGGCCTGGCCTATGTGGTTCAATAAGGATCAAGCCATACCGCCTCTGTTATCAGGAATTGACAGCCAGAATTCTAGACCAACACGATCTAGACTAACTAGCGACAGTCCAACGCTACTGATAATCTCTTTCGGAATACCAGTTCGGTTAACAAGAGTAGTAACTAGCTTTTCCGTGTGCTCCTGTTCCTGACGCTCCCTAGCCTCTCTAGTAAGGCGCTCCTGCTCATAACGCTCTTCACGCTCTTTACGGATGCGCTCTTGCATTTCACGGCTAATGCGCTCTGCTTCTGCACGTTCACGTCGGATACCTTCGCGCTCGTTACTATAGCTAATCCACTCATCAATCACATCACGCGCTCTAATCACCTGAATAGGTCTTTCGAGGGGCTCACCAGTTTCAGGATGCAACTCTTCAAAATGAACGTATGCCTTTGCGCGTGTTCCACCATAGGTAGGTGTACGCTTCTCAGTTTTGATAACCTTACCGCGCCGAGCGTTCATAATGAAAGTCTTGTTGCCTTTGTAGTCCCAAAAGGCATACTCTTCACCAGCCCAAATTGCATTAACGTTCACTCTACCCTCGATTCATGATATGGGCTGCTTTATGGAGCGTATCCATTGTGGATAGAGCGTGTCCATAACTAGCAGCAAGATGCCCATGACCAGCAGCAGACAACTTATCTACAACCTTTAGACCCTGCTTCATAGCAGCCTGATGATTACGCCAACCAATATCAGCGTTACTCTCAATGACTTCTGCCATTACTTTGCCTCCTTATCGCGCAGTCCCTTGTAATTAAAGACACCACAGGGGAGTCCCGATCTATCTGTCGAAACCACGTAGACGTGATCCTCGCGGTACTTAATGTTCATGGTGTGACGATCCATCTGGACCTGTGGCTTGTGCGCCTTAACTGCCATTGCAAGGGCAACTCTAGCTTCATCGCTGAAAGCACCCTTGGTTAGATTGCGGCGCTCATGTGAACTATGCTCCAAAGTAGCGTTAGGCTCGAGAGGAACGAAGCTCATTGGATTACTAGGCTTAGGTGCGATTGTCATTCTTATTCCTTCGTAGACTACGTGCAATTGACTTAACCTCTGCATCGTATGGAGTAGTAGGCTTATTCTTAATGTCCACCGCTCGTTTACGAATTGCTCGATTACGTGCTCCCTTACCCATGAGACTTCCTCTCACGCTTAATAGCCATAACTGTCATACCAACACGATTGACCCATTCCTCGCGCTTCTCAATAGGAAGTAGATCCATTGCTGCAATCCAAAGAACAAGGCCAACAGTTTCCTCAATCTCACGCCTGCGCTCAATATTGTCTCTTATACTGAGTGATGAACGACCCATTCTACGCAGTTCACTACGCTCAAGATCGAAGATTCTATCTGATAGTCTCTCTAGCTTGTGTTCCATATCTTTACGCATTAACGGTAGCCTCCTTAATAGCCTTAATTGCTCAACTTTTCATCAAAGCGCATACACATCTTTAGGAACTTCTTGAAGTCACCTTCGCTGAAAGCAAAAAATACGATTCCGTTATCATCTGAAATACTTACAACGCCATCTGGATATCCTCTGATAGTAGTTGACCTTCTTCTACCACCGTAGCTAATATATTCAGTCTGTTCACTAACCATACAGCACCTTTCCTAGTTCCTTGTGGAGTTTCTCTGCAACATCACGATGCAACACAAAAACTAGCTTGTTGGTTGGTGGAGACTCTTCGATAGTCTCCTGAAAATCACCATGTAGATGTAGTGTGCAGACTGTACGCTGTGGAATCTCTCCATCTGCATCAATACTGTCTACATCAATCTCTACATCATCAATGGTGTCCATTGTACCTCCGTAGGATTGCTTCGAGTGTATTTAAATCTCTTGCCATTTCTTCGCGCTCTTTACTAAACAGTGGTAACAAATCCATACACAAGCGGAATTGTTTAATTGCTTTCATCAGTAGGTTGCAGAATACCTGCACCATTATCGTCTGCGTTACCTCCTGCTGTTAGATCAAAACCCTTACGCAAGATAACGTGCTGCTTGCGTGTGAACGTGATACCGTACTCCTTAAGCTTTATCTGCAGAAAACCTGCCAACTTATTGACGTGTTCCTCTGCATCAGCCCTAGTACCCTCAAACTCAACACCTGCACCAAATAGGCAGGCAATGTTCCAAGTTTCCTCTTCTGCCATTTCTCTCCTTTGGGGGTTAAGAAACTCTCCCCTAATTCTATCATAGATTTAGCCTAAAGTCAAGTCATGAGTTAACTTAACCTGCGACTTATGCAAATTCCAGCCATCGCTCTTCTTATAGCTCAACGGCTTTCTATGCTCATCATCAGGAAAGACTGCTGAGAACCAGCCATTTCCCAAATCCTCGGTAATGATGACTGATATCCCTAAATATGTTCCTAGCTTCAACATTTATCTACCCTTCGTAATCTGTCTCGTCCCCCGGATCACAATTAGTGAGGTAAGCCGGCAAATGTGACGGAACATCACAGTCTGGACAGTCTACCCCTCTGTAGTAACCATGCTTACAGTAGTAATCGTTGAATTCTGCCCAAGCCTCATCTAAGGTGCTCATCAACATACCTCTCAAGATAAGTTGCTCTACCTCGGATAATATCCACAGCCTCCATATTCTTATTAAGAACCTCAAGCAATTGGACTTGTACCTTTAGAAGATTTCTAGGTTTATCAACACATGATGGAATAAGCTCATTCATCTTCTCTAGAACCTTCATCCCATCATTAAGTAGAGTAAGCGTCTGCTTCCAATACTCCGCTTCAAGCTTGATTTCCTCAAGTCCTTCTCTATCAGGCATTAGCTCTGCTCCACAGTAAGCTTAACTGCTCCAAGCGTGTTGAATGCCTTAATGATCTCATCGCGCCGACTCTCACTAGGAGCGTGACGATTCAACTCAAACTCTCCCGCATCCTCATCGAGGATAGTTGAACCCTTACGAAGAGTTGCAGTAATCTTGTAATGCATGATAAACTCCTTCTTTATAGATTGATAAATGCTGTTGCTCGCGCTCTCTGGATATCGTAGTCTGAATGCAAGACTGCACAGTTGCTATAGAACTCGACACTAGGAAATGCGCGTTCAAGCTCAACCTTACTAGCTCGGAAAACCTTTCCGATATAGTTCTTTGCCAACAGCTTCTTGCTGTAGACGTAATAGGTTTCTCTCGAAAGCTCTAGCTTGGTTAGCTGATTACAAAATCCATCTGTGAAATCACTTTCTGTTATGGAATCGTAACTATAAAGCCCATGCTTAAGAGGCACCCTAATTCTATCTGGCATGGTTTTCCAAGTCGTAACTCTACCGTTGACTTTCCAGCGCTTCTTATTTTCATCAACTAGAATGTCTCCGATCTGTAAATCTCGAGCCTGCTGTAATGTAATCATTTATGTACCCCATGTGGCGAAGTTGTCGATACCATCAATGATACCGTTGAGGTAGCAGAACATCTCATTACGATTAAGTAGTCCACTATTAACAGGATGCTCACTACCATCAGGATTCTTTTCCATAAGCTGAAAACCTGTTCCTCTACCAGCGGCCTGACCCTGTAGGTACAGACTAACTTTAGCCTGCCGCTCAATGTAATTGATCTTAGCCTCTAGGATACTGTTAGTGATTTTCACTACTGTGCCCCCTAATCGTAACTGCACATTCAACACTTTCAGCATTTGTATGTCGATCCAGATAGTTCATATCACTATCAACATTGGTATCGCGCCGAAGGGTGATAACTACTCCCTCAATATTGAAGGAGATACGATAACCATTCGGGCCTAGAAAATCTGCGATACCTTTTCGGATATCATCCGGATGGTACGTATTACCATCAGCGTTTCTAATGTAGGTTTCGTACAAATCCATTGTTACCTCCCCTTGATTTTGAATGCCCGTAGTGGCTGACCACAGCAACGTGATCTGGCACCGATAAGCTTTCGCTTGATTCTGTGTCGATACCACTTGCGCTTACAACCAGGACACTGTAGATAAAATTTTGGCTTAACAGGATCAGCAGTTATGTGTGTGGCGCAGCGTACTGGTCTTGCGCCAATCTCTCTACACTTAGCTTTCCATACGGAATCGTGTCCATGCTTTGCAGGAATCAATGCATGTGCAATCTCATGAAGAATTGTATCAGTAATCTCACTCCAAGGTTGATCCAAGTAGTGACTACTGTATTCAATCATCTTAGTTGAGTGATCGCACGTTCCAAGTGTCCGAATTGCTCTACTGATTCTAAATGTCCAATCGTGCAGACCATGCTGACTCATCAGTTCGCGCGCTAGCATGGTAACAGTCTGCTCGCGGTTTAGATTCTGCGCTACCGGGTGGCTATCATCTAGCGGCGTGAACACTTATGCCTCCAAATTACTCGAAGCATATGGAAATAATACCATCGCTTCATGAGAACTTCATTTCCTTCATCAACTTTTCTGCTCTGTGCTTTTCACCGATGGTCAAAGTATCATAAAGCTTTTCGTAAAGCTCGACGCGCAATGGATCACTAATTCTACCAAGTGCTGCGACTATGTAAACCAAGTCCTCGAGCTCATCTGAGATTTCAATCCTCATCTCTTCTCCTTCTTCTGATAGAGATTGTTAAGCCAGTGAATGTAACGCTCACTACCTTTTATGACAACTGTAGTTCTCGTTTCCTCACCAGTTCGATAGTTAATTGAACCATCAGCAGGATAGCAGAGAATTTCATCTGAGCTCCAGTCGATATTATCCCAACTGTTACTATCTAGTGCGCTCATTGCATCCTGAATGTCGCCAGCCTTAGCCAAACCTTCATCGTATTCGATATTGGGATCTTCACTACCCTCAGTCCATGAAACCTTTTCGTCAATCTCTTGAATTGTAAATCGCTCTTTGTACATTATGAGAACACCTGAATCTCTAGGCTGGAATCGCCAATGTTGATAACGAAGAACGGTGGTTTGTGATCGGGATAGTCTCTAATCTCTACATCGTTCCTGGCCTCTAGCAAGTCACAAAGAGCATTCTTATCAGTGTCTTTGTCCAGATGGAACATCACACTAGTATTGTATGGTTCTCTAGGTGAAATCCAGAGTGTACCAGTACCCGTTGCTCTAAACATCATTACCTCCTATGGTCGCAAGTTATCGTGGACTCTACAAATGTCGTCAATCCAGGCATTACCACGATGCCTGCATTTATGGAGATTGTACTTAATGACGATATGCTTAATCGCAAAACTAACTCCGTAATGCTCAGTGATGTGTTTAGCTAGTTCTGCTTTGAGTGCAAGCACATCAGGCATCGGTGGTTTTGCTACTGGCATTGTCCAACCTTTATCAACGTTCATCCGATAATCCTCCTTAGTGCGGTATCAATGTGAGTATCGTTAATACCTAGAGGGTACAGCGTATCAGTGATCCATCTAGAAGTGTTACCCTCAATTTCCGTAGTCCAGAGAATGTCCCATCGGAATCGTTTGGCCGATAGTCCATGCTTAATGTAAAGCTCTCTAGCGTCAGGATAAGCCACTAGCTTTTCCTTACAGGCTTTCTCTAGAATAGCGAAGTGTTCGGGGCTAATCTTCATTCTAACCTCCTAATAGGGTTAGTGAAGTGTACTAGCTATTGCTGTCGGCAACCTATGGCAGTTAGGTACCAATCACTCCATAGGACTTGACTAGTACACTTCATTAACACTAGTGAAGTTAGATTACTAAGCGGGTAGAACCGGCTATTTGGCTACCGGGCATAACGCCGCCGGATTTGTGGAGTCACTATCTACCCGCTTAGTAACTTACCCGGTAGGGTTAGTGAAGTGTAGCCTTTCTGCTGGTTAGGCACCTAAGTCGCCGGAGAGTAACCAACTCTCTTAAGCTAACGCCTCGTACGCTAGGTCTGTTTCGTTCGGGCTACACTTCACTAACCCTACTTAGGGTTGGCATTCGTTTTGAGCCTAGACCCGCCAAAGTGGTTAAGGCAACCAATCAAGGTTTTCATCTAGGCTCATGGCAGGGCTGTAGTTAGCCCTGCTATCAACCTAGTGCTTTGTTACAGGTGAGCGATGTACAGGTGAGTTGCGGTAACCTCGCCCTTATCATCCTTCTCAGACTTCTTGATGAGCCGCCAATCGTTCTTGAGATTCATAGCGGTAATTCGCTGGTTGAGAGACTGATAGAGCGAGTTAGTCTTCTTACCGTAAAACGGGTCGCTATCCTTCTCGTTCAGAGCGAGCAGGAAAGGCTTACCCTCGTTATCCTTCGTCCAATCCGCATAGAACGGATTGAGGTTATTGAAGAAAGCGATCGTAGCACCGCGCATCCTTGCAGAGTTGATAATCTCCTCTGCCTCGACGCTATCGGTAACAGGCGTGAACATTGTATAACTCCTTAGTTTGTCGCAGAACTCTTGTTCTGCTAGATTTGTTTTACTTTCGCTAAAACTTGGAACACTCGCCATTCGCGCTCTATATTGTTCCAGGGTTTCCATTACTTCACCGTAACTCTACCCTCCTTCTTTACGATTGTGCCGTAGAACTTGCGATTGGTGAAGGGACAAGGGCCAACAAAACTATAGCTGCCATCAGGCGCATTGTCAAGCCCTCCATCGTAGTTTGAGCCGAACATACTAGTACACTCTAGTACGATGTTGCGATTGGCCAAAAGTGTTTCCTTGATTTCTTTCTTGGACTTTGGCCTTTTGTAGCCTGTAAGGAAAATTCCGTAACTCATTATGCAGCTACCAATCCTTCCACGTCTAGACGGCGATACTGTGCGATAGCAAGCTTAGCACCAGTAGAATTTAGTGCAAGTGGGATTCCGACTTGCTTGCTGATTTCATTTACGATTTCTGCATCGCTACAACCTACAGGCAGGAGTCTATACTTCACAACCTCCGCTGTCAAGTCTAGAATTTCATCGGTGAGCTTCATTGTGATTTCACCTCCCTTTTAAGTTAGCACAATGCAGAGTAGAACTCTACCCTGCATTCTACTTACTTCCACATTCCGTTGATTTTGTTTGCCAACTTCCGATAACGCTTATCGGTAACAAAAATGTTAAATCGCCAGAATGTCGCGTATTCGCGCCAATTCCAGTTGTCATTGTGGCAGAATTGGAAAACGATGTTTCCAATTTGAATTTCATACGCCATGAATGGTCGCTTAAACAACGCGCCTCCCCTAAAGTGAAAGAAGACCGCTAAGACAAACAGGCGGTTTTAAATAACTCCCTATTGTCCACTAGGGAGCATTTATTCGGTAGTTCTCTTACACAAGTGTAGGATATAAGTAACTATAGGGAAAGTAGTCATAGAAACAAATCCGATTTTCAAAGGATATGTCCCCTATAGAGCATTCTACGTGCAACTAGTGCAAGTGGTGCAACGATTTAGTGTAGGTGAATGATACACAATAGGGAAGAGTTCCCTACTATGGCTTAACAGTGAAGTTGACAAAGGGCTCGCCACAATGGTAGTTGCCCATAGTGGTACAGTCCCAAAATAGCTCATCTTCCTGTACCTTAGCGCTCTGCTGCGCGTCCTCTTTATCCATCCTGCCCGCAATTCCGAGGATTAGAGCGAACAGCAGCACGACGGCGGCTGTTTTAGCCTTAGCCCTCATCTACCCTCCCCTGTGGTGGTTTACTAGATAAGGGCTGATACTCAGTAAGCCTATGGTACGTTGCCTAGCGCTCTAGTACCCTTATGGGTGGGTTGCTGCCATAGTCGGCACCAGCCCTTATCTAGTGAACCTTACCTATGTGGCGTATAGCCCTTGCATGGTGCATGGTACAGCTACCCTAGTGCTGTGTCAAGTAGGGTATATGGTAGGGCTACCGTGGGGGGTAGTAGCCCTGCCATCTAACCTAGTTGCTATCGTTCGTGTCGTGGATCGTGCCCATTTCGGCCATTAGGGCAATGTCGCTCTTGTGCGGCTCAACAATGGTTGCAGTCTGAACCATGCGCTCTTTCCGCTCGCGGCTGTAGTGCTGCCGTGCGCGCTTGCTAGGCTTCCAGCGCGGAGAGACTCTAACCTCCGTACCGTCTACAATGCCCTTCCAGCGCAACCCTTCGCTAGCTAGCGCGTTCGTCTGCCGCTCAACCAGCGTAGCGCCTAGTTCGCGCTCTTGCGCTTTTGCACGCTCGACTCGTTCGCGCTTGCTCTGCTTGCTACCGCGTGGGTAGTGTGCGCTTGCGATGCCCTGCATGGTGTTCCCTCCCTATGTGGCGCTTGGCCCTTGCTCCTTGCACTAGGTACTTTAGACCCACTAGGCGCGATTCTAGGGCGATAGACCCTCTGTATCTCCAATGTGCTCCAATTGTGGTCGGCACGCCTTACGTACTGGTAAGCTGCTAAATCAAGGAGGTTAGTTATGGACGAATTTGACTTTGAGCCTATCGAAGAAGGTCCAGATAAAGAAGCTCATCAAAAGAGTATGCAGCAGAAGCTTGCTGAGTACAAAGCCGCTCTTGAAGAAGAGTTCGCAAGGGAAGAAGCTTACGAAGAAGGTAAGCTAACGCCAAAAGAGGTTAGAGATAAAACTGACCGAATTTTGACTCAGACTGTTCCGAAAGCTGTTGCCCGTCTAAAGCACGTTATTGAACATTCGACTAACGATGCTTTAGCTCTTAAGGCAAGTCAATACGTTATTGACCGAGCTATGGGTAAAGATGGTGCAAAGCTCGTTGATCCCTTTGCTGAACTGTTTGCCGATCTAGATGCAGCTAAGAAGTAACCTAACACTATATGGAGCGGCAGTTGGCCTTGAGCAATTACCAGGGCTAGTATTTAGACCTGATCGCCCTTATAGTGGCTGTTGCATTTGCGGAGCAGTATTTCAAAGCGACGCTGATCGTAACCCCGTATCAGTGTATCAACGTCAGCCAGCTGACTTTGGCTACAAGCTAGATAACGTTGAACTAATGGCTCTTGCCTTAAGAAAGGAGTGGGCACTTACTCACGCAAAACAGCACAGTGAGCGCGAGCATCGTAACTTGCGCCTGAGCGGTAATCAGTTCACACCCGAAGCAGCACGTAAGTTAGCGGCTTTTGGAGTAATCCCTCTTGGTGATGCTCTTCCTGGTAGTGAGATTGAAGCCGCGCTTAAAGAAAGTTCTCCAATTCCAGCTAACGACTGTGAAGGGACATAGATATGGTCTATGAGATCATTTGGGAGAGTGGTGAACACTCTCTAGCAAATTACGATAGCGAAGAAGAAATGCTATCAGCCGTAGCAGCACACCACAATAGAGCTAAGAGCGGTGAAAAGGCTGGACCTGCTGGTGGGCCTGCTACCCGCGTAGCCAAGGTATTTGCATATAAGAGTGATCCTACCGCTACAGAGGATTCGCTAAGTGCAGACGTACTAAAGGCCGAACTAGCTGCCGCAGTAGATGATATTGCGGATGAGAATGGCGTAGTTGCACTTGGTGATCTATTCGGTGCGGTGCAGAAGCTAAGAAGCTCTACTGTAGCTAGTGGACCACATGAGTCCAACTACAAGGTTAAGGAAGACAAGACCTTCACAATTGCTGATATTGAGAAGGCGGCATAATGATGAATGAATTTGAACCCACTATGCACTTGCACCACCAGGAAGTTCCGCAGGAGCGCTTTAGTGAGCACAACGCTGTTATTGTGTTCCAGCGAATGTCGCAGCTACTTACAGACTACGTACTAGGTGCGTCAGGAACAATTACACCGCCTACTGATTGGCGGGCTGGTCTAGCAACACTAGCAGTAAGCACAATGGCTCGTAACTCGGTTCTAAGCGTTACGGTTTCAGGTACTAACGTTAACGAGCTAGGCAGTACAACACCAGCAGGCTATGCTAGACAGGTAATTGCCAAGTCCATCAACCAGGGAGCAATTGACTGGGGAACCTCAACATTCGATAACACACCGTCAACTGGTGGTCAGTCAAGTGCAGCCGATCAGGTGACGTTTGGGGCATTCAGCGGTGCGCCTAGTCCTAACGGTGCAGATAGCTGGTTCCTATCAGATGGTGCAACACTCAACGCTGGTCAGCTATACGTAGCCGGCGATACAGCAGCAGAACGCATCTTCGCTAACGGTGACACAGAGAAGGTTACAATCACTATTAAGGCGGGCTAAAATGCGAGCTAGACTTGCACTTCTTGTTATCGCAATTTTCGCACTATCAGCAAGTGTTTCATCAGCACGTGTTCCAGGTGGTTTCACTACAGAAGATACGTGTGCTGCAGTACTTATTGATGCAGTATTTACAGAAGATGCTGGTGCCTGTGGTAATCAGTCCTATCGGTGGTACTACCTAGATTCTAGTCCTCCGGGCGGATATTACGTAGGTAGCTTTGGCGATCCCTGCTCATATTCGCAGTACGGCTGGATCACCTACGTCTGGAATGGTCAGTACCGTTACACAGTTCAGTGTAGACAGGCATAAGATGAAGAAGATCCTTGTTACACTAGCAGCTGTAATCACACTAGCACTTGCTCCAACAGCTAACGCACATGGACCTTCCAATACTGGCTGGTCGTGTCAGGGTACTCCGTGGGGAACAATCGTTCCTTATGCACCTTCGTATTACTTGTACTGCGGTCTATCCGGCTCGCAGTTCTATTGGTTCCTCGTTCACGTTCACTAATTCGTGTGTGGCTAAAGCCCCTGTCCTGGCAGTATAGCGGGGCGGGGGCTTTTTACTTACTATGACACAAATCGCTGTAGCAGCGTCAGACATTAATCAGACTGTCAGTGGTAGCGACACTGGTAATAGTGGTTGGTATATTTTCCCATTCTCAGGCGCTACTACCTTCACGGAAGCTATTGAAGCAAGCGGTGGCCGTGCTGCTAGATT
>Ga0180083_1000012_pt1 | contig 15732 bp, 15 predicted proteins | sample EasRiv0_1_16_10D_FD_121792 | JGI IMG/M metagenome (GOLD analysis project Ga0180083, IMG submission 121792) | Soil microbial communities from meander-bound floodplain in the East River, Colorado, USA - East River metaG ERMLT660_1_16_10D | ecosystem: Environmental > Terrestrial > Soil > Floodplain... | reverse complement strand
ATTTCTAACGCCATTGATGGCCTTTGCTAACTTGAGTGCGCCTACAGTAGCGATTGCAAACATTGCTACCCAACCCCAGGCACCCTGATTTGTTAGATCAAAGAAGGCACCGACGATTCCATTTAATGTATCCCACTCACCTGTTAGTAGTCCAATTGCAATTGTGACCGCTGCAACTCCGATACTAACAGCAGCAAAAAGCATACGACCCTTAATGAGAAGTGCGATCAACCGAATGATTGGTCCTAGCAAAAATGCTGCCGCACTTGCAACACCTAGAATCGCTACTGCAATTGCTGCAAAGTGAATAGCGCTTGCCCTAACTTCTGGATTAAGTCCAGTGAACCAATCAACCATTCGTTGAATGTGTGGAGCTAGTTTCAGAATTTCGGGTAGGACTTCTGCACCGATCATTAGTACAGCAGCCCTCATCTGATTCATAAACTTTTCCCACCGAACACCTGTGGTCTGCTCCATAGTCTTAAGGGAGCGATCCATCTCGTTGTTATCGGTTACCGTCTTCTTAAGAATTCTACGGTAACCGTCTAGGTCTTGTGCTAGGAATACGAAAGCACGTCTTGCCTGAATTGTTCCCTCAGTACCGCTTAGCTCCTTGAAGAACTGCATTAGCTTAACGCCACCCTTACGCAGTTCAGGGAACTTCTTAACAATCTTGTCGATTACCTGTGGCATCTGTAGCATCTTACCATTAGTATCGGTAATCTCTACTCCTGCCTTCTTTAGTCCCTCCACAAACTTCTTGCGAGAAAGGATTTCAGTAAGACGTGCAAAGCCTACCGATGCTTTATTAATACCTAGTGGCTTAGAGAGGAATGCAATTGTGCCAGCTAGTGTATCGAATGTCTGACCAGCAGCCCTAGCAGCAGGAGTAGTCGTACCGAGAGTTGCAGCGAATTCAGCAAATGTCATACGACCGAAGCGTACTGCTGCGAACATGCGGTTCAGTAGTTTCCGAACACCGCCCACAGTTTGTGGCATTTCATCAAAGGCAGACAGTGTTGCGATAACACCATCGCCAACTGTGTTAATGTCAGTACCGCCAGCGATAGCAGCATCGGAGAACAGTTTAAGAATACCAACACCGGCTTTAAGCCCCTGTGTGCTCTCACCTAGTTGGTCAATAGTTGAGAATAGATCGTAGCCGGCTTCATTGATTTGTTCCATAGAACTCGTAGAGTCCATCTGGATACCAATAAAAGCCTTCTGCAACATCTGAGAGTTGCGGACGATAGTTGCAGTAGTACGGCCGAAGTTACTATCTACTTTACCAGTCTGTGTAGCAACCTTAGTTACGGCGCTTTCAAACTGTGCCGCTTGATGTGCAGCATAAGCTAGAGCGCCACCAAAGACTAGTGTAGCATATTGTCCAACACGGCCAAGATGCTGTACTGTACGACCTGCTGCTGAAAGTCTATCCCACTTAGCTAAGCGAATCGTTCGCCCTAGTTCCTTCTGTTGGGCGTTGACAATCGCATATCGTTGGCCGATTGAACGTAGCTCGTTCTGTAGCTGCTTTGCTCTGGCAGCTTCTTCTACGTGCTTGGCTGCAAGCTTAGACTTTGCGAGCCTAAGATTGTCTGCATCTTTAGTTGTAGCAACGTAGCGAGTGCCGAGTGTTCTAGCCGTATTAGCAGTTTCCTGCTGACTACGAGATAGCTGACTAGCGGTAGATGCTAGTTCGCGGTTCTTGTCGGCATTGCTAGTGAGAAGTCTATTGATAATGGTCGAACGCTGTCGAGCATTAGCGATAGACTCCTTCGATAGTGCATTTACATCAGCAGGAACATTCTTAAGTCCTCCCCTAGACTTTAGCAGTTCCCTTCGTGTGCGAAGAGCATTAGCTTCATCTACTTGAACACGCTTAAGCTTGTTCGCTAGCTGTAATCGCCTGGTCTCATTACGGAACAGATCATTGTTAACCTTCTGCATACGTTCCGTAGCAGTAGACATTGCATGTGTAAGATTTCGCGCATCAGCAAGAATACCTCTGCGCTTCTGCATAATCGTATTACGCTGACGATCAAGCTGTAGAGCAGCCCGCTGTAGATTGATTGCGCGAGTACCCTGTGTAATAGAATTAAGCTCGTTAAGAGCGCGCTGCCTCTGGCGCATTAGATTCTGCTGGTTTAGTAGTAGTTTCTGCTGACGGATCTGTAATGCACGATGCCGTCCAAGTGCAGACATATCTCTACCAACGCGTCTAAGTGCGCCAGAGGCTTGATTCTGCGCTCTGACAATGAGCATCATTTCTGATAGATGCCTTGCCATTCTTAAGCTTTAATCCTCTTCCCTAGCATTGGGATGATCTGACTTCCATTTGTGGTAATCATTACGTGCTCTTAGTACGATCTGCATGTTGGCAATGTGTCGTGGTAGTTGTTGAAAGATGCCACCTGCATTAGGTAAGCATCCCATCGTTTCACACAAGAACGTAATGTTTATCCATTCTGCTACGTGTGCTACGAATCTTCCGTCGTAGTCGCTTCGCTCAAGTGTGCTCTGTCGTCCTGCGATGATGAGCCAAGCGACTGTGTAAAATCCTCATCATCTTCTGTTTCTTCCGGCTCATTAAGTTCCGTGAGGATACGATCAATCTCGATGCCAACTTTAGGATCGAGCATCTTCACGGCTAGAGCATTGGTGAAGTCTAGCTTTGCACCATTCTTGTCAGTTAGGTTGTGATCGACAATGCAGTATGCAAAGTCATGATTTGCCATCCAACCTGAAAGAGTCTTTAGCTCGATCTTCTGAGTCTCAGGCTCGTCTTGGTGAATAGACCGCTTCTTGCGCCGACCACGCTGTACCTCTAGCTCCATTCCCATCTCAGTACCTCTATCCCTACGCTCTAGTACCATACCATAGGGTAGTGGGCGAGCTACAATAAAGCCACCTTCCTCACCATCTTTTGCGGGAAGGCTCTTTAGGTCGAATCGCTGTGGTTCAGTAGTAACTGTTGCGACGGGTGACATTGTTCTCTCCTTGCTCTCCTGTAGTTGTGCCCCCACCCGCAGGCGGCAGAGTGGGGGCACATTTGTTGAACTAATCTATACGATTGATGTAACCATTGTCTTAACTGTTACTGCATAAGCATCGCCACCTGCGATACCTAGCATTCGCCCTTCGGTTTCAGCCGCGACTAGATCACCCATCCCTTCTAGTGGAATGCTGTACGAGTTGAAGAAGTAGTTGTTAGCCTGTAGCTGTACACCGTGTGATGCTGCTGCTAGTGTTACACCACCTGTTAGCGATTCAACGCGGATGGCTCGCTTGTTTGTAGCCTTGAAGAAGTCGTAGTCAGCGCGGGTTAGGAAGTCAATCTCTGCTGAGACTGTACCTTCCGTAATACCGAAGCTGATGTACGAAGCTGAACGATCAGCCCTAATTCTGTTCTGTGCTTCTGCATTGAAGTTAACACCGAACGTGACACCGTTATGGTTAACGTCAGGTGAGCCTGCGAATGCAGGAGCAATACCAGCAGTATCTAGGCGTAGATAATGTGCATCTGCGCCATATAGCTTAGGTGCAACCCATGCTTCTGTAGGATCGGATGCAACTGCTTCACTTAGACCGAAGATATTGAGCGTAGCCATTAGGACACCTGAATCGGTATCAATGCTAAACTCGAAACCACCTAGAGCGCATCCGGTATAACCAAACACTTCACCGTTACGCACGATAGTAATGCTCATTGTCTTCTGTGCGGACGTACCAGCAGCCGTGCTAGCCGTACCTGCTGAGTTTGGTACGAACTTATACGTCCACGGAGTAGCAGCACCAGTCTTAGTAACTGTATGCCTACCACAGTATAGGAAGTAGACGATAAGCTCAGGATCTACTTCCATCTCAATATCGCCTTCTACATGGTAGTATGAAGGCTTGGCTTCTGTATGAATGCTCTGCTGACGAATCTGCTCTGAGAGATACTTCTCTTCTGTGTACTCTAGAGACTCACTAATGATCGGGACGTAGATTACAGGTGGTACATACGTGCCCATTGTAGTCTCAAAAGCAACACCTACAGAACCGCCACCACCTAGTCCTGGCGTAGTTGCCACTAATTACCACTCCCTTCGCTAACGGGTTCTGCTGGTGCTACTAGACTCTCTGGCTGTTCTGTGGGTGGTTCGGGGAACATTTCCTCTACAGCCTTAGCCCCATACTTAGGACTACCTGATACCTTAACGTACTCACTATCGCCAGCCCAATCCTTAACGGGCTTACGATGCCTAGCAACAAATGCTAGTTCCTGGTCATCATCTAGCTCAACACTTCCACCATTCTCTACTAGAATACCGCCAACATCTAGCTCAGTACCCTTAGCAGTAGTTGGGAAGTTCACACTTAATTTAACTCCCATTGTTCCTCCTATAATGCTGCACGACTTGTACCTGTCCAAAATAGAATGGTAGCTACGTTTGCTCTACCTTTTGCATCCGCTACAATCCCTGGCCTTTCGGACTCTACAAAACCGAAGATCACGCCACCACCTAATCTGTAATCTTCATGCAGTTTGTTGCGAACTGTTGCGGCAATCTGCATATCCTCCTTTGTCCGAGTCCGATGTGAAGCTGTTAATCTTGCATGGTATATAATGATCTGTAGTGCAAACGTTAAGCTAAAAGTTCTCGTTGGTCCTAAATCTCTTTGTACTGGCGCATTGAATGAAACTACTGCTGCCGGGTACTTTGGAAGAAGTGTCTCGTCTGCATAGCCAACAAAACCTAGTCCAAGAGTTGCTTTGTTAGTATTGAGTATATTCCAAACGTAATCTACTACTTCCTCAGGCTCACTAAACATTTAGCCCATCTTTACGAATCGACCACCAGGGCCACGAAGTTTTGATCCTCGTCCGCGCATCTCAATTGCTACTTCACCTTCAAACCAAGCAAAGAATACACTGTCAATCTTTGCCTTTGCTGCATCACTAAGTCCTACGAATGGACGTTCCGGCAGTACGTTACTCTGTCCACCAATTGTTCCGAACTGATCTTCACCTGTGGACGCAGTTTGTCTTTCATACGCGCCAAAGTTGTTCCAGGCCCAATACTCAGGTAGTCCTGATGTATCTAGGAATAGCCCTTCATTGGTTGGCATGTAAGCACCAGGACTAGTTACTGCATCATGCATTGCACCTGTTAGGTGAAGATTTGCTGCACCACCGAAAACTGGACCCCTTGTATTAGCAAGTGCATATGGTTCATAACTATCTGCCCAGGGGTCCCACGGTCTACCCATTGGATCAGTACCAGTATCGAAGTAACCCTTGATTGTCTGACGTGTGATTTCTCCTGCTAACTCCATAGGTGCTAGGAAATCATCGAGTGCATATGATAGACTAATTAATCGTTGTGCTACTACTTCTGGCTCGGGTTCTGCCCAATGATATTCAATGAGTACAGTTTCCACTAGAACTCCGAGTCCATTGCAAACTTAGGATTGGGAAGTGTTACAAAATTACCTTGTGTTAGATGCATTCCAGTGTCTACAATTTCATCGACTTCTGGAAGTACCGTTGCACCTGTTGCGACCATTTCTAGCATTCCCATTGCTTCGTTATACTTCAATCTTGCGTATGCTGCATCTTCTGGATAATCCTCAGCTAGTCTAAGCCGATAGAGCAATGCTGCTGCTAGTCGTCCCCCAATAGCCCTAATTGTCTCGGGAGTTGCACTAGGGGACGACCAGCTAGCAAGCGTAGTAGGTGAGTATACTCCACTCAGACGACCTTTGATTACACGTTCGGTATCTAGAAGTACCTTTGAAACATCATCAGGTGCATCGTTAATATCGAACTTGTCTACAGGTAAATGTACCTGAACGTCGTTTGTAGGATGGAGCATACTAGCCATTGTTACTTCTTGTCCTTATCTGCTTCACTACCAGCAGCAGCTAGTCCAGCATCATCCTGTGTGATGCCCTGGACCATTGCTACTAGACGCTCTTCCTCAGAAGATGCAGCTTCATTAAGCTTCTTCTGCAAGAAGACAATCGGACTATCAGAAGAACCAGCAGGCATATCAGGGAATGGATAATCACGAACAACTCCACCTTCTACCCATTCTGCCCACTGTTCGTCTGATGCCTCTAGCTGCTTCTTTGTTACCTTTTCGCCTACAGCGATGATCTTGCGATTGGTAACAACAGCACGTTCTCCGCCTAGAGCAGTAGGAACCATCATTACGTCGCCACCATTACTAACGGGCGACCATAGAAAACCACTACCACTACTAAGCGCCTTTGGCTCAGGCGGTGCGCCTTCCATCTCAGTTGTAGACACTCTGCTATACCTCCCTTCTACCAGGCCGTTGCGCTGAATGCTGTCTTGATGATATAACCAGCAACGCCGGAAGTGACCTTAGCATCATACCTCATGCTCTTACGTACTAGGTCTGACTTACGGCCTTCCTCACGCCATCTATCGACAGGGCCGATAGTACCGTCAGGATACCTAACAGCAAACGTCTTACCGAATGTAAGAGTCTTGAGAGTAGGCTGTGGTTCTACGTAACCGATCCATACGTCCTTACCCCACAGTGAAGTGATACTTTCAGCAAGGTCGATATGGTTCGCAGCATTGTACTTGGAGCTAACTAGCACGACTCTACCTTCAAAGCCGATTAGCTTACGCCAAGCTTCTGGATCAGTTAGTGAGAAGTTAATGAAACGAGCAACCATATCGGGATGGTTTTCTAGCCACGGAACGCCCTCTAGTGGCATTGCAATTGTATTCGGAGGACGACCAATTAGTGCTTCGATCTTCTGAACAGCAGCCCGCATAATGTCAATCGGGTTGCTTGTTGCACCTGCGTAGTTATCCCACTGATCTGCTGCTGCTAGCGTAATAGTATTGCCAACAGGATACAAAGCAGTATTCCGCATTGTATCTGCTACTAGCTTTTCATGCTTTAGCAGAATAGCAGTAGTAACAGCTTCGGTTGCATCCTCTGCAGGATCAAGCCCAAGAGGGCCACCGAATGCTTCACTTGCAAGACCACCCTGTGAGTTGAGGAACTGCTCCTCTTCATCGTATACGGGTGCCTGTAGTGAATGCTCCTGAGTCTTGTAAGTATCTTCACTCCACTTACGACCGGAGATTTCGTTAGCAACCGTACCAGGCTCACGGCGGTCAGCATACATCAACCAGTGTGACCTATCGAATACCCTATATCGTCCAGAGGGTGAAGTTACTTCGACAAACGGCATTAGTTCCTGACCATGTAGCTGCTGTGGTGCATATCCGATACTAAAATCGGTTAGCAGCGGATCAGCGTATAGTGTACCGGGATCATACATTTAGTTCATTCACCCCCTCTTATGCTAGAATAAAGCCGGGTAGACTGAGTGTGACACGAATGCGCTCACCTGCGTTAGCAGCGCCTTCATCACACACGCCAATTACACGTTCTGTTGCTACTGCAACCTGCGCCCGACCATCAGCAGTAATACTAACTAGCTGACCAGGGTTAATAGCAATGGATGCTTCCATTTCACTTGCACCGAAACGACGTACTGAAACACCCTTACCTCTAACGATTTCGCCAGCAGATACGGCTACCTGTGCAATACCACAAGGTACATCGACCTCTGCTGTAATAGGGGTAACGGTTTCTAGTGCGGAAAACTTAACTGCACGGAACTTAGTAATAGCTGCGGCAGCATTGTATCCCTTATCCTGTAGGTAGTTCCCTGTTGCCATTCTCTACGTCACCCCCTTACTTAGCGTTCATGTAGGCAGCAGCTAGCTGCGGGAAACGCTTAGCAGCTTCGTCCATTGCTGCTTCGCGGGTCATGTTATCGTTCTTCATTAGATCACTAACCTTCGTAGCAAACGACTTGCGGATTTCAGGAAGAGTAGGCGGTACTGTCTCTTCATTCCCCACAGTGTCATCATACCGCGACGACCCAACTTCACCCTTCTGTACTCCACTAGCTGCGACAACCTGAATAAGCTGCTTTAGGCCATCATGGTCTAGCTCACCATTGGAGAGCTTAAGGTGTGAATCCTTTACGACTTCCTGCGCCCTAGTAGATAGACGGAACTCTGTCGTCTTGGCTTCTTCACCTTCACCTTCCGTAAGGCTAAAGTCTGCAAGACTGTTGGCAAAAGCTGTAGCCTCATGTGTTCTATCCCTTGCCTCTAGCTTTGCTAGTCGGTCAGCCTGCTCAGGATACTTCTGAGCAAACTCTACTTCTTCTGCTGCAATTGCTGTAGCATTCTGTAGCTCACCAACAAGCTCCATAGTGCTATCTAGCTTTGCACTAACTGCTGACCCTAGTGCTTCATCATCAAGATCAGCAGCACCACTGATGCCGAGCTTACTGGCATAAGCCAATAGCTGCTCACGGTCCATGTTAACTCCTTCTTCTAGTTCTGGAATACCCGGTGGGCGTTGTAGTCTGCCTCCATTTGCCTTCCAATCGTCAACGTGTTCATCTTCGGGATCAGGACGAGGTTGTGGTGGTGAACCAGTACCCGGCTCTGAATGTTCTAGTTCTTTGTCTAGGCTAGCGCGAAGAGAGAATCCACCGCTAGAACCATTACCTGATACAACAACAGTACCATTGCCGTCTAATAGCGATGCAAGCACTTCATCAAACGTGCTTACCCCATCTACCATACCTGCATCTAGCGCTCTCTTCGCAGTAACTACCCCTCCTTCTCCATAATTGGCTGTAACGTCTTCTACTGTAGTATAGCGGCCAAGAGCAACCGCTTCTACAAAGGAATCTTGTGTATCCGATACCATCTGCTGAATGTGCTCTCTTGTTTCAGGAGTAAGGGGAGTCATCAAAGCAGCTTTAAACTTGCCCTCATGGATGACCGTTTCCTTTATCCCGATCTTCTCCTTAAGCTCACTATCGTCGGTATGAACATAGTATGTTCCTACGCTACCTACGAATGCAGACGGTGAAGCGTATAACTCACTAGCGGAGCTAGCAATCATGTATGCTGCTGATGCAGCCATTGCATTCGCAACTGCGTAAATGGGCTTAACTTCTCGAGCTTCTCTAATCTCATCAGCCATTTCTCTAACTAGGAACGAGGAACCACCAGGACTATCAACATCAAGCAGAATACTAGTTACACGATCGTTTCGCATTAGTGCTCGAAAATCCTGCTGGAACTGTTCCATTGATGTAGCTCCACTTAGCTCCGTCATTAGATTAGCTTTAGGGAAGATCGGACCATGTAGAGGTAGTAGTCCTACAGCACCTTCCTGTCTTGGAATAGAACCCCTGTTGCGCTTGCCACCTTCTGTACGCTGTCGGATTTCTTCTAGAGATACCTTTCCCTCTAGATGTGAATTTACAATCTGTAGGATCATTCGTAGACCACCCTCGGTAATCATCCAGGGTGTGTCTTGAATCTTAGTTACGATCTGTCCGTAATCACTCATTAATTACCTGCCGGTGGTGTACCTTCATTACCAGCATCACCCTTGCCAGCTTCTACATTACCCTTCTTTTCCACAGTACCTCCTGTATTGCCAGCATTAGCTTCGGGAGTCTGCTTTCCACCTAGCTTAAGCGGGGAATCAATCTTTGAGCGCACCCAATTCTCTGTATCAATATCGAGAGTAATGAGATTCTGCGCTGCAAGATTAGCTAGTGCAGCTGCCCACTGTTGCAAGTCTTTGGTTTCCCCGATGTTTCGTACCTTCATCTGTGGGAAAGAATCGGTATTGAAATTGTAAGCTACTAGCTGCGGAATGACGTATAGATTGAACATGTCACAAATGAGATTGGCCATGTAACGTAGACTCTTTGTAAACATATCCTGATGTGAACCAGCAGTAGCTCTACCTCCACCTTCTGCAATACCCATGAGTAGGAACTGTACCATGACGTTTAGCATAATCATTCCGTTATGGTGGTCGATCGAACTCATGATGTTAACAGGCTGACCAGGCATATCGGCAAACCGTAGTACCCAACCAGCAGGTAGTACGGCACCAGCGCGCTCGTTCGTTCTAATGTTACTGATTAGTGCTAGTCCTGCCGCAATGTCTTCTGTGGTCGCAGTTGCCGGTAGTTCAAGAATGGGGAACCCCATACCATGACGTTCTTTCTGAATGCCGTCAATCTTATAGAGGTTCTCTTTGTAGTACCAATGCTTGTATGCTGTACGGAAGAGCGACTTTCCGTCAAGGTTCCCACCCTTTTTATTGTGAGTGCAGATGATGAGCTTGTTAATTGGAATTTCTACTTCTTCCGGCTTATTGTCTGCACGGATAGCATTGTGAACAACACCCGCCGGCCCACCATTATCATCATACTTGAAGTCTTTAATGGTAGGAGCCAAACGTGGTGCGATCTTTCGTAGCATAGTATACATGCGACGATTAGCACCTGTGCGTGGTGATGCCCACTCGCGCTCTTCAAAGACTTTCTCTCCAACAGCAAAACCATGTTCCATCATGCGGAGTAGGTCTTGTAGAACATTTAGGAACGGAGAGGTCTGAGAGCGAAGTAGGTTGAATTCCGTAAAAGATGCAATATCCTGATTTTCAGGCTTACTGTCCCAAGGCTCAATAAAGAAGTCAGCGCCGACAATGGGCATTTTGCCGGCTCTAAGGCTAACATCGGCAGCGGCATCATTATTGCTCATTCGCTCATATACGCCAATTGCCTGTGAGCGATTCTGTAGCTCAGGCACAATATCTCTAACCGGAGCTACACGACCGGAACCCTGTTCGATAAGAGCACCAGCATCTACAGGAATAGCACCTTTATCCTTAGTGGTGTAAGTAGTCCCTGTTTGCCGTCTACGAGGATCAGGGTCAGCGATAGCAATTCCAAGACCGTCAGCTAAGACTGCTAGCTCATCATAGCTTGCGTATGGAATTGGGGCTTGTTTACGACTAAGCCCTAATGACTGTGCTAAACCCAATTTGCCTCGTCCCTTACCATAGTGGCTTCTTGCGTAAAGAATGCATACGCTTCACTTCTTTGTTGGTGGGGATTGTAAATGTCGGACAGGCGTGGGCCTACACCAAGAACGAACATATGGTTAAAGAAGTATCGAAGCGCATCTGGACCATGATCGTCAAAGTCGTGTTGCATTTCCTTATTGTTCACACCGTCCTTACTATCCTTAAAGTGCAGACGCTCGATCTGCCTAATCAGGTGCTCACAGGAAGGATCAATTTTCAGCTTAGTCGTACCATCGGGCTGAATCTTCATATGTGACTTAACAGCTTCGATCCCTAATTTCCAACCTACAGGCTCACTAATTACGGCTCCAAGAATAAGAGCAAGAGTTGCAGCTTCATCGGCTCCGCGAGGATCGCCAAACATTGCCTCTACGTGGTAACCTTCGGGATTCTTTCGTGCTTTGATGATTTGACCATGTTCATACGTAGTCAAACTAGTTACTTGGTATTCTCTCCAAACGTATACATTATCTGAGGGGTCGACCATAATGTCCAGACACACAAATGGGTCTGCGAATCCGTAGTCGAATACGATATAATTACGCCATTGTGGATTGTATCTGATGTGTTCCACATGAGTCTTAGGGTTGAACTCGGTATAGATTTTTCCTGCATATGCAACAAAGTCAGCAGCATACTCTTGCTGCCACGTAACTTCTGGCGTAACTCTCTTAAGTTCCATAATCTCTTTATTCTTCTCACCCCCAGGGAATCGAGCAGAGTTAGTCCATGTTGGTAATCTCCATGATTCATAATCAGTGAAGTCTGGAAGTTGACCCATCATCCACATACCTTGATACCAGTTATAACCACGCGGAGTAGATGGAAAGATTGCCCAACCATTACGATCAGAGAGTGCAGGACGCACATACATATCCCATGTATCTTTGTCATGCGATGCTGCCTCTGCCATTACTACACCATCTAGACCTTCACCAACCAATCCGTCTTTACGATCGGCTGACTTGACTTCCACGACAGTACCCCAAGGCATTTCGATACGCATGTTACCTTGATTGACATTGTACTGTTTCTTGATTTTTGAACCCAAGCCCAACTTGTTAACGAGATTGTAATAGAGGACACGGAACTCCTTTTCACCCAATGAGTAGTTAGGCCCGACAATCCAGTACATTGGAGGCTGTGTGCTATCTTCAATTTCAGTATCTAGTGCGGCTGCTGTTAGCTCATTTCCCCCAAACGTCGTCTTTCCCCAACGACGCCCACAGCAGGGGATTTTGAATCGAGCTAGCGATAGATGACAGTCCCACTGTTCAGGACCATGTGGCTCGTAGTTGAGCTTCTTGAACAGTAGTCTTTTCCGAGCATTATCCATTATGCCTGTACCCACTTACCTTCGGTAATAAAGCCGTGACAGCTACATTCTCTTCTTAGGATAGAAGGTGTCATAGTGAGAGGTTCCCATGAGCTAACAGTCCATCCCATCTTCTCACCGGGCATTTGTCCTTGAATGGGGATTGCACCTTCTCCATGCGGACACGCTAGAAGTAGCATTGCCTTGTCAGTATCAGGCCAATCTCCATACTGCGGATTAAGTTCACGATCAGGACTCCAACTAATCCAACGACCAGTAAAGCCTGAACCAAAGTCTAGATTGTTTTCATCCATTATGGTGCTTCTACATCAAACTCGAATGGACCAAGCCACGGCAACTCAGGTGCAGTTGTAAAGCGAAGGTAGAGTCTATATGCTCCACCATCCCATAACGTTGGTAACTGCGTATCAATCATGCATCGAGCTTTCATTAGTGTTACGACGGCTGCTGTCCATGTTAGCTGTTCTGCATCAGTGGCATCTAGAACACGATACTGTGGAGTTGTTCCTGCAAGATCAACGAGCGTATTTAGCTCATCTGCAACATCAACAACAACGTATTCCTTTGTTCCCTGTGGTAGTGTAACCGGCATTACTTCCTCCCTAGAATTCCGCTAAACCGACGTGTTAGAATACCTACCCATCTTCCTGTTCCAAGAGTTCCTACCCAACGTCTGTCTCCGATTGTAGCAGACCAATTCCTATTTTGCAAGACCGCATTGTACCTTCTACTAATTGTGGCAGTTAGTAGCACATCATACGGATAGTAGATATCGTAGATTGCAGCTGGTGTAATAGCAACGTAGACTGTGGCCGCATCTGTATAGGATGCTGTAGTGAAGACTTCACTGGCACTTGGCGTGATAGTAACGTAAGCCGTGGTTGCCTCTACGCCGGCTAGTGTATCCGTACTACTCGGAGTAATGGTAAATGGGATCGTTACAGCATCAGTGTAACCACTACCGTAAATTTCCACACCCGATGGTGTGATAGCTACCGGAATTGTGGTACTGTCAACACTGTCCGCAAATTCGGTCGTGCTTGGAGTAATAACTACTACAGCAGTATTTGCATCAATGTACTCTTGTGTTCGGTATTCTGTTCCACTAGCATCTAGATCGACATAGATGGTATTGGCATCAACTCCCGCAAAAACGTCGTCAGAGCTTGGTGTGATTACTAGATCGACTGTGCCGCTATCGACAAAAGTAGCACCGATATCTTCTGTAGCACTAGTGGTGATATCGACGTAGACTGTATTGCTATCAACACTATCAGCAACATCTGCTGAGCTAGGAGTAAGCGTTATAGCTACTGTACTGGCATCGTACCGTTCTCGCGTCTCAGTTGCACTTGGAGTAATAGCAACTCCAACTGTGTCAGCGTCAGCAAAAGCTGCAACATCGCTAGTTGTGACTTGGAGATCCACGTATACTGTATTGGCATCTGTATATTCCTTACCCTCTATGACTGACGGCGTGATAACAATTGCTACGGTGTTGGCATCAACACGTTCCGCAATCTCACTACTACTTACGCTTAGATCAATATATACTGTACCGGCATCGGTGCGTTCTAGACCATCACTACCACTAGGCGTGATATCTACGTAGGCGGTGTTAGCGTCCGTATACTCTTTCGCAAGAAATTCTGTGCCAGAAGGTGTGAGAGCAATAACAACTGTGGCTGCATCAGTATAGATAGTTCCGCTAGGCGCTTCCTTCAACGTAATAGTAATTGCGCCCCATGCTTTAGTTGTTAATCCAGTCCAAGTACCTGTAGCACTCTGTGTACCCGTAGCTGTAACTGCCTTCCATTCAGTAGTCCAATGAATCCAGTTACTTTCATCCCGATCGTGTAGTTCTGTAAAATCTGTTCCAGGTGTCGATGCACAGGCAGTACCATCGCTGGCCAATCCTTGAGCAGCTGCACCAAAGACAATTTCGTTAGCTACTGCTGTTACGGCAGTCGTGCCTCCGTTCCACGCAGCGCCAGTTGTATTGTTTCCAGTAGCAGTTTTATCAATTCGGTTAACGTCCCATGATCCTGTAATTTTGTAAACGCCACTAAATTTATCCCAGTTACCTCCACCACCATTGACTGTAGCTGTAACAGTATCACCATTAACAAGAGCGGTGGTAAGAATCGAAGTAAAAATTCGTAGAGTATATCTATCAGCTACACGAATACCAGCTTGAGCAGCAACATAAGTGTTACCTTTGCTATCCGTAACTCCTGACGGAATATTTGCACCGCCGTCATCACCACAGACAACTACAACTAGATCTCCTACAGCTGCACCAGTTGCTCCAATGGTAGCAACAACTGTCGTAGCTGCATTACTTATATACCCGTTGGTCAGGATCGTAGGTGTACCAGCCATTACTTCCTACCTAACGTTCCGAGCCAACGACGCATTACACTACCGCTAAAGCGATTGCTAGCCATTATACCAGCAAAACGATTGCCCGTTAGAATTCCACTCCAACGTCCTGTAGCTGTAGCTGACCAACGCCTATTACCAATTATACCACTGAATCTATTACTAGCCATAACAGCAGAGAAGTGACGAGATAATGTCCCAACCAGCAATACGTCGTAGTAGTATTGGGCTTCGACTACTACTCCAGGTGTGATTCTAACGTAGACTGTTGCAGCATCTACATTACTTGCACTGAAATATTCCTCGGTCCCTGATGGTGTTAAAACCACCACAGGGGTAGCAGTATCAATTCCTTGGAATGCATGAAGTGACGACGGTGTGATAGTAACTGGAATTGTTGCTACGTCACCGGCGGATTCGTAGGTATCTACTCCACTAGGCGTTAGATCAATATACGCGGTTCCGCTGTCAACGCTCTCTTGAACGTCTGTAGAGCTAGGTACGACGAAGACTGGTACGATTGCACTATCTGCGAACTGTGTAGTGTCAACAGAGGATGGAGTGATTGCGAGATAAACGCTTTGTGCATCAATAGCCTCTATTAGATCGCTGCTCGATGGCGTTAGCGTTATAGTAACGGTAGCCGCATCGGTATAAGTTGATGATCCCGCAAATTCATCGACGGAACTCGGTGTAATCACTACTGGAACTGTGCTTAGGTCTGCTGAAGTTCTTTCTTCTACACCACTTGGAGTAACTACAACTGATACCGTAGCAGCGTCAAAGATTTCCCGAAACTCGCTAGAACTTGCTTGAAGGTCAACGTAGATTGTCGCGCTGTCAGTACGCTCAGTACCATCAGTTGCAGATGGCGTAATAGCTATAGCTACAGTTGTGGCATCTAAGATCTCTCGAGCAAAGGCTGCACTAGGTGTGACAATAACTGAAACGGTGTTGGCTTCAACATATGCCGCAACGTCGGTACTACTGACTTCTAAGTCAATGTATACCGTATTGGAATCAACACTATCTTTACTATCCGTGGAGCTAGGTGTGATT
>Ga0180083_1000009_pt1 | contig 17760 bp, 21 predicted proteins | sample EasRiv0_1_16_10D_FD_121792 | JGI IMG/M metagenome (GOLD analysis project Ga0180083, IMG submission 121792) | Soil microbial communities from meander-bound floodplain in the East River, Colorado, USA - East River metaG ERMLT660_1_16_10D | ecosystem: Environmental > Terrestrial > Soil > Floodplain... | reverse complement strand
TGCTCGTTCTGGTACGTGGGGATGATGATGTCAACCTTGTTATCCACAAAGCAGCTCCTCGGCGTTGAATCCTTCGCCGCGGAATGAGTTAGCCAGGGCGTGCCGTCTCTTGCCCATGCTCGATACGATCCCGGTGTGCTGGACCAGGCTGGGGTTGTGGACGTACTCGGTCCAGCCTGCGGCCTTCATCGCCTCGACAATCCCGCCGTCGATGAACTGCCAGCCGCGTTGGGGATTCAGCATCCGGTCGATCATCCGTTGGTGCCCCAGCAGAATCCGGGTCGCCTCGTTATTGAAGACGAGAGCGACGGCTCCCTTGCCGAGCTGGTTGGAAGGATACCATCCTCGTCGACCCTTGCTTAAGGCTTGGTTCTCCGGAAACGTGTAGAGGTTCCAGTATCCCCGTGCCGGATATGGGCAGCGGTCGAGGTATCCACGAAGGTTCCGGTAGGTCACAAAGTCGTCCTGGAACATAGCAAAGCGTTCGGCGTGTGGGTCGCGCAAGTACAGCTCGGCAAGCGCCAGCATCCAGTTCCCGGATGTCCGCAAGGAAGGATATCGGGCGGTCACTTCCAGGCCGAAGTGAGCGTACTCGCCTGGGTCGCGGCAGCCGTCCACGAACAGCCTGGGGCATGGAAAGCCCGCCTTCGATAGAGACTCCAGCGTTCGAGGCAAGAGCGTGGTCTTTCTCTGCGGACAGGTCGTGACCCCTGTTGCCCAGCTAGGCATTGACAAAAAACCATAGAGTTAGTATATTAGTTGCAAAGGAGACAAACATGAAAGCACAAAACCTATTGGGGCTCACTTTCGGGCGCCTCACGGTAGTTAAGTTCATCGGCAAAATCAATACACACAGAATGTGGTTGTGTCGCTGCCAATGCGGAAATGAAATTAAAGCCAACGTGGGCAACTTGAAGTCCGGGCAAATTCTTAGCTGCAAATGCCTCTCCAGGGAGAACTTTATTAAGCGGGTTACGAAACACGGCTATGCAAGAAAGAAGTCACGTGAGTATTCATCCTGGAAGAACATGCGTAATAGATGCAACAATAAGCATAACCCAAGATGGATGGATTACGGGGGACGCGGAATTGGGATTTGCGAAAGATGGGATAATTTCCACAATTTTCGGGAAGACATGGGCCCTGTACCCGACGGTAGAAGGTGGATGATCGAACGAAAGGACAATGATCCTGGATACACACCAGAGAATTGTTGTTGGGCACTCGCACTTCAGCAATCTTGCAATAAAAGAAACAACCATTTTCTAACACACGATGGCGTTACACAACATCTTGCTGCATGGGCAAGACAACTCAAGATGAATCACGTCAAGATTATCAAGCGGTTGAATCGAGGATGGTCAGTTGAGAAAGCCCTCACAGCGCCATAGGCATTCACTTCGCCTTTTCCTTCCGCTTGGCGTTGCTGATCGCACGGCGGACGAGCACCTTGCCTGCCAGTCTCACAAACGGTAGACGCCGTCGCGTTGCCTCCTCTTCCAGCCAGTCAACGATTTCTTCGAGATGATCCTCGCACCACTCAATCCCGTTGGAGTCCATTTCCCGGGCCCGCTGTCCGCATCGGCAGTTTGGCTGGGAGACAATTCCGAACCGTGCGAGAATGGTCTTTAGCTCGGTGCCTGCGCCACCGGAAGACGGCGGTAGGGTCCATTGAATAGTCGCTTGTTCTTCCCTGGGTGCCGCCCGGGGGCGGATGGTCGGTCTGGAAGCCGTCCGCTGGCCGTTGCATCCGCCGCAAGTTTTGCCAGCGGGGACGCCGGCGTTACGCGTTTCCATTGGAGACTTTGGCGGGTGCAGCTTTTCCCAAAACGCCCGCGATTCCTCCGCTGTGTAGCGAACCAAGGATTGACGAGTAGTGATCTTGTCAGGCATCGGGACACCCATCGGTAAACACGGTCGGCACACTGCCGTCAACCTCTTCCAGCGTCCATGTTTCGGTGGGCCCCAGGCATAGGCAGCCTCCACCATGCGAGAAGATGCCGGTTGCCATATTGGTTTCGACGTGCGTGATTAAATCTTCGCAATCGGCCGGTGGGGGGACAGAGATAAATGATAGGTTGTTTGGGACGCCGTTTTCGTACATCTTGAAATTCAGGCCGTTGGCGATGCAGTTCATCTCAAAGTACACTTCCTGCCCGCAAATCGTCATCGGGTCGGTGTACCAGCGGTTGCCCGTCAGTTGGCAGTGTTCTTCGTCTGTCTGAAGGAAAATTTCCAGATGGAAGCACGTCGGGTCAAGCGGGCCGTTCTCGCAGGTCGCGTCGATGGTTAGCTTCCACGGGCCGTAGATCCTGTACCAGCCATCGGGATTGTCGCATGTGCATTTGGTACACATCGGGCAAGGCAGGTCTCGCCGACTGGGATAGACGCTCTGCTTGGCCCAGTAGACGTTATCGAAAATCGCCGTCTCACCGTTGTTGACAATCTTGAATTTCTTCCCCACACCGGCCGAGCATGAGTACAGAGGCGGGAGCGTCGTGACGGCGCGACCAAAAGAAACGCACGTAAGCCCCTGCCAGCCGTTCACGGCGATAGTGAGGCTGTAGCGGCCTGTCGGCGTCATCGGGTTCCACGGGGCATGATAGACCGTGATCGACTTGGTTTCGGTCGCGTTGGTAAGTGAGACTGTTACCTCGTTTCCGCCCTGCATTGGGTCGTAAGCGCCCACGCTGTAGTTGACGGTCGTCGCTGGCCCCTCGCTGTCCGGCCCGTCGTCGAAAACAAATGACACACTGGTGCCGACTTCCTCGTTGACGATATCCACCATGAAGACAAAACCGTCTTGCTCCCAACCGATCTTACAGCGGAGCGCACCCGCTGTGTCGGCAAACAGAGCCCCATCGTTACAGGGAGAAGTGTATATATCGTACTGGGCGTCAGGCGAAAGCCCCTTGTGCCACTCGCCGCTCTCGACTTCCCACGCCGGCCGAAGGTCAGTCGTGTCGAGGGTAATGAGCCCGTGCTCCTGATCGAAGCAACAGGCCATGCTGCCCGTGAACTCCGGATTCTCCCCGGTGTTCTCGCAGTATTCGATCGGGGCGAAGTTGCCGGGGTCCCAGCCGAGCCCCTGGCAGCAATCGAAGTGGTCCTCGAACGTGTCGCAGTCAGGGCAGCAGCACTCCAACCCGTTGACCGGCTGTGTCGATGCCATTACGTCCCCGTTCCAGTTCCTGTCCCCGTTCCTGTCCCCGTTCCTGTTCCTGTCCCCGTCTCACTCGGACACAGAACGCAGTTGAATAGTGGGCAGGTCACATAGACGATATCCGCGCGGCCCAGCGGGTCGGCGGGGTCCATCTGAAACCGGCAACAATTGATCCCCGCCGTGGCCTGCTTGTCGCCGATAGCTGACCACGCATCGAGGGAGGAACCGACCGTACACATTTGGCCGAGGGCGTCGAGGGTGTACTCTTGAATTTGGCAGTCGCCGCCGAGGTCGAGATCGGTCAGGAAGATGGCTGTGCGGAGGCTGACAGAGCCGCCTGCGTCCGCTAGACGAATCGACGCCCAGCTATCGCCGCTTTCCATTTCCTCGATGGCGAGTATTTGCGCCGAGCCGCTGCTGCCGGCTTGCAGCTTCGTCGCGTCGCCCGCGATAACTTCCGCTCGCGAAAGAGTACCGCCGCCGCTCGCGTCCACCTTGACCTGCGCCACGCCGGAGAACACTGCCCGGGCTAACTTGCCCGCCGCGCACGGCTCGATCAAGACACAGAACTTTCCGGCGTGGTCCGCAGTTGGTACGACGCCCTTGAACGTCGGCGCCCGCCAGAATTGCGGTTCGTTGTCGCTGGGCAGGTAGAGAAATCCCGGCTCAACCCCGAGCACGCCGCCGCGTGGCACGTCCGTCTCGCTGTCATTTTTGATCCAACGAATGTTATTGAGGTTCAACGCCTCTTTCGGCAGCGCCCCGCTGTTTTCTTTAATCGCCCGCACGTATCGAACGGTATCAAGAATCTCGTTCCAGACCGCCGACTTGAAGATTGCGGAAATCGGATCGCCTTTGGCGAGCTTCTTAAAATCGTCGCCCATGGCTACGCCCCGATCAGGAGAAGGCCGAATTCGGCAGCGTTGTAAATTCGTTCAACGTGAACTGCAATCGGCCGAGAAGCGTTTCTTTTTGCGTCTTGATCTTCTTCTTGAGCATATTCGAGCCAAAGATAGTGCCAAGCGCCTTTGTTCACCCCGGTGATATCGCCGTAGAACGTTCCCACGATGTCAACGCTTTGCGTGAAGTGGAATGTGACTTCGACGATATTCGGATCTTTATTCGAGCCGCTGCCCTGTGCCCCGTCGAAGCGAACCGTACCGGGCGACTTGCCTCGAAACTGGTAGAGGTTCACCGTCCCCGTCAACGCCGTCAACGTGTCCTGGTAAATGAAGGACGCCGCCGCTGCCGGCATATCCCATGTCTCTGTCCACTTCGGCGCAGGCACGACTTTCTCGCAGCCTTCCACGTCGCCGTTTTGATTGACGCCGATCGAGCCCTTATGATCTGGCGGGTCTTCTAGATTTGATGGAGAATTGTAGCTCTGGATATGCTCCAACGCGTGGGTGATCTTCGCCGTGCCGCCGGTCGTATCAAATGCCCACTTGTAATTGCCCGGCGAGGGTGGCTGTCGAGGGCTATACGGCACGTCCACTCGCCAAAGCATGTGGCCGTCGGGGGTGATCTGGATATCCTGACGCCAGAGGCCGTCATAGATAGCCGGCGTGGCCGAGAGCGCGTAGGCTTTGACATACAGGTTGTTGGTCGTGCCCTCGGCCGTGTATCCGAACGTAAATGACCGCGGGTTCTCCGTCGATTTGCGGCTATCAGGACGCTCGTAGAACTTGAAGGCCATACCCGCCTCAACTCATTGTTAATCCGTCGGCGATTCGTTCCCACATCCGCTCGTTGCGTTCCTGCATTTTGCGAAGCATCCTTTGTTCGGCAAGCATCTGCTTGCGGGTCGTTTGTGCAGCGTCTTCCCCGCCACCGCCTTGCATTGCCGCGGCGGCCCAGCCGGTTTGGGCACCGACTGACTTGGCTGTCCCGGTCGCGGCCATTTCCTGAATCGCAGACGGGACGGCAGGGGCACCTGGGATAGGCTTGCCGGCCTTCGCTGCATCGCCCGCGGCTTGTGCCTTGGTCGCCGCCGCTAGAAAATCCGCTTTCGCAGCATCAACGGCTGCCTGTGCTTCTCCGACCGCGCCTTCACCGGACGCCTTGCGTGTCGTCGCGCCGGCCCCGAGGTTCGCTTCCATTTCCGATCGCTGTGATTCAATTGCCGCCTTCGCGGCGGCCGTCTGGGCGTCGATGTCCGCCGCCCGATTCGGCCGGGCGGCTCGCGAAACCTCAAAGCCCTCTTTGAGATTTTTTTGCACGTCGGCAACGTCAAGCCCCTGAAGTTTGGCGATAACCCACGCGATTGGTCCGGAAATCGCCTCGACGAAACTAGACGAGGCCCACTGGTCCCACGCCTTCTCGATGAACCCGATCGCTTCTGCCCATGCGCCCTTCAGTTTTGCAGTCACGTTGTTGACAACAACCAAGATTCCGGTTCCGAGTTCAATCCAGAAGCCGCGAAAGCCGTCCCACTTTTCCGTGAGCCAGGCCACAAGGCGGGCCCATTCAAGGCGGACAAAAGAAAGGGCGACGTTGGCAGCCGCACCGATATCACCGGCGGAAAGCGCTTCGGTGATTGCCCCAAACGCTTTCTGTCCATCCTGTGCTACGTTGGCGAAGGCACTGGATAGGTACGCAAACAACCTTTGAAACGTGTCACCGAGCATCGTCCCAACGGGAGTCAGCTTAAAAAGCGCATACCCAAGTCCAACTACCGCAGCAGTCACGAGCGTTATGGGTGACATCAGCACTTTGAGCAACCCAAGCGACGTCAGCAGTCCTTGGGAAGCAAACGCCACGGCCTTGAACGCAATCCCCAGGCTAAAGAGCGACGCCCCGAGAGCGCCAACCACAATTGCCCCGATTGCGAGCCGCTGAAACAGTGTCTTGTTGTTGTCGATGAACGTAACCAACATCCGGCCGGCAACCATCAAGACGCTGCCGACTTTTTTCAGCGGCTCAGCGATCGTTTCACCGATCGCAACCATAACCGCGATCGCGGACTGCCACGCCTTCTCAAACGCGCCAAGAATGCCGCCCTTCATTTTATCAAAGGCGGCATTCGCCGAGCCGGCCTTTTTCCCCATCAGGTCAATATCCGTCGCGAACCCTTTGAGGTCTCCGGCCAGCGGGAACGCACCTCGCAGCCCGCGAATGTTGGGGAAGATCTTAGCCATCGCCTCGGGTGAGGCCCCGGCCAGCTTACGCATGACCCCAAGCAGACCTTCGGATCGAAGGGTTGCAGAGGTTAGCTCGATACCGTACTTACGAGCAGCCGCCGATGCGTCGTCCGTTGGGGCCAGGAATTCCTTGAGAATGTTGGTTAGGGCCGTGACGGCCATGTCCGTTTTCAGGCCGTTGCGTGTCATCGTAGCGATTGCCGCGCCAGCCTCTTCCATACTGATCCCGGCTGCTGCCGCCGTCGAAGTGACTTCGCCGAAATACTGCGCGAGTTCCGGGAACGTAGTGACGCCTCGCTTGACCGTCATAAACAGCATGTCAGTCACGTCAGCGGCGTTTTCTGCGGGAATTTTGAAGGCGTTGAGAACATTGATAATCGCTTGCGTGGATACGGCCGCATCGGTCAGGCCGGCCTTGGCGGCTTTCATGCTTTCGCGCAGGACATGCATTGCCTTATCCGGTGCGACGCTTGCGGAGAGAAGATCGTACAGACCCTTGGCAAGTGTCGCCGTGCTCTCGCCGAATTCAACCGATATATCCTTGATCTGGGCGGTAAAACGGGCCATGTGTTTTTCCGGCTCGTCCAGCATCGTGCTGACCATCTTCATCTGCCGCTCGAAGTCGCCGGCAAACTTAGCCCCGATCGCAAAAGGAACCGCCATCACGGCTGACATGCGCATGAACGTGCCGCCAAGAGCCTGAAGATCATTGCCGATTTGCTCGAAATCAGAACGAATGGACTTCAACCCGCGAACAAGCGCAGACTTATCGGCCCAGATTTTGATGTGGGCTTTTCCGGCCTCGATGTCCGCGCGTCCGGCCATCCTACTTGCCCTCGTATTCTTTCACGATCGCCGCCCGCACGTTTTCGTTGTACGGCAAAATCTCACTTCGGCTGTCCGCAGCGTCGCCTCCGAAGTTTGGCATAATCTCGTGTATCGGCTCCCCGGTCCACGCCGAGATGAGTTTGGCCGCCCGCTCCCACGCGTCGCGCCGCCGCCCAATGGTCATCCAGCAGAGTTGTCGGAGACTGAAAGGCCGGGGGTCGGTTCCAACGATGCCGCCAAGCTCCCAAACGAGTCGTTCAGAATCGTCTCGATCTTGTCGTTGACCAGCATGTCCATCCGTTGTAGTTCCGGGCCTGCGATTCTCGCCTTCATTAGCCCCACGGCCTTCGCCTTGTAGCTCGCCAGCTTTTCCATCGCGACGGCCTGGTCCGGCCGCCGCAACTGGCGGAAAAAACTTTGCCACTCAATGAAGAACAGGTCTTGGGCTTCAACGAGGGCATCGCCGGCAAGGAGCTCGCCGAACGTCGCGGCAGTCAATCCACGGTCAGCGATCTCGGGGGCCAAGAGGTGGGCGAGCGTCTCCCAGAATTCAACTACGTCGAACTGGAGTACCTCGAAAAGTGCCCGCGGTTTTCCGTTGCCGTTGGAAGCAAACGCCTCGCCCGGCTCCAGCAGATTAAACCGCCCATCGGAATCCCGCTTGACTCGCAACACGGCCCCGATCGTGAGCGGCTCGATGTGCCACTCGCCGCCCTTGATGTCCTTGAATGTTCCCGCCACAGGGCCTCCTTTACGGCGTGCTGTCTTCCAGGCTGAGGACCGTCATTGTCACCGTCTCCGACGTGCCGCTGTCGCCGTTCGTCGCGTGGGCGTGGGTAATCAGGTTGCCGGTCAGTAGGTTGGCGTCTCCGCCGGTAACGTCCATGACCCGCGGTGCATTGGCCACAAGGTCGTATTCCTCGATCGACGCATGAGAGGCGTCGTGGAACACGATATGCCCGAGCGAATCCGAATTGGCATCGCTGGATTCCATGCAGATCGCGAAAAGTTTGACGGCATCGCCGTCGATCTGCGTATTGATGATAACCTGGACCGCGGCCGTGATCGCGGTGGCTTGCGAGGGCAACACGTCGCCGCTGGCTCCCGTGAACGGGACGGCGTTGGTGGCAACGGTTCCCACGGTCGCGCCGTAGGCAACTCCACCGGTCCAATAGATGTCGATGATTTGCCCGGTGGTGATCCCGTGCCCGGCCGTCATGGTCAGCTCGCCGTCGGTGTCGTTCGTGCGCGTTGACAGCGTACCGGTCTTCGCCGCCGGAAGGCTCACGCCGGAATAAGGATTTGGGTGGTCGGCTGTGCGGCTGATCTGCTTATTGATCGTGATCCCGCCGATTGACACCACGATGTTGTATGTTCCGATAGCCATGAATCAGGCTCCTTTCGTTTTGCTCAGACGTTAACTTGCGGGTCACGGTCTTCGGCGTTCGGGTCCGCGGTGAATTGGATTGTTTGCTCGCCGAGGTACGGCGTGCCAAACTTCCAAGCGATATTACAGTCGCCGTCATAGCCAAGCCCAGACGAATAGGATTTGGTTCGGATGGCGACGGCCGTTCCAGCCGCCGCAGCGACAAGCAACGCCGCAAGGGAGCTGTCCGTAGTCTTATTGAGCATCGTCCATTCGATGCTGTACTTCCGCTTCGTGACGCGATTCGTCTCAATTGGCGGCGACGTGCCGGCTCCTCGCACTGTGGTCTCGCCTTTGTCCACGTCGAAGGTCTCGTTGATGTCGCGGCTGTTGGTCAACTCCGTGGCCGCGGTGGAGCCTTTGACTCCGTAGTAGATTTTCCCCTCAAACCCCATCTTCGTAGCCATGAGTCGCGCTCCTTGTTAACTGTGAACCGAGCCGGCCCACGCCTGTGCGAACCGGCTAAGATTACGTTGCAATGCCGGGAACATCGTTTGCCGTGGCGGAAACCGCTGGCCCCTGTAGACGCGGACGCCCTCGTGCTCGTGCGCTTGCAGGGCTATGCCGAAGCGGGAGTATCGCGGGCCGATGACGGCACTCTGCTTGTCGGCGTCGTAGACGATTGCCCGCTTCAGCCGCCCGCGGGTGTGTGGAGGAGTCCCGGCAGCGGATGGGCCGGCGGTCTTTTCCAGGCTGGCAATCGCCGCCTTGCGGATCGACGCCGCAGCGTGCGAAAGCGAGCGGTAGGCCGCCTTGTCAACGGCCTCTTCGACCCGCTTCGTCGTGTCGGTGTATTCGACCTTCGCGCCGATCATGCCCCATCCACCCTGTAATCGAGCCGCACGATGCCTGTGAATTGGTTGTGCGAGTGGAGGTAATCAGGCAGGACGACCACCGGGGCTTCGGCCGCGTTGTCTGGGAAGTCAAGCACGGCGTCGGCGTAGCCTTCAAGGCTTCGCGGCGATCCGTTGTTGCTCGCCATGTAATCCCAAATTTCGCCGGTCAACTTTGTCAGTGCGTCACAGGCGGCAACGCTACTCTCCGAGCACTGCTTGCGAACGGCGATGAAGATCGGCACAAGACACTTCCACGTCGCGCGTGTCTCGCGATGGACGACGACCGGTTCCGCTTGGAGCACGTCCACCCGCAGCGTCGTGTTGCCCTCCAGCGTGATTGAGGTGTCCCAAATCCGTTGGGCAGTGAACCCGTCGGCCCAATAGGACGCAAACGCATCGGCCTCCTCGCCCGCGTTGAGCGTGACTACTACGGCGTCGGCAACGGCAAGTCCTATCTCAGTCGGGTTCATTCCGTGCCTGTTTCCTTGGCGTACACCAAAAGCTGATAGCCGTCGGCGTCCAGCTTTTCAAACGTCTTCTTTCCCTTGGGAGGCAAGGCGGTATACACGGTGGCAGTTCCGTCGGCGTTGTGATGAACAAACTCATCGCCCTTAGCTGGCGTACACAGGTCCGAACCGATCACGTAATCGCTGGCTGTCACGGTGAACCGCACGCCGCGCCAAGCCGTGCGGAAGTTGCGATCGTCGGTTTCCTCCTCTTCATGGAGCGACATTTCCGCGATGATCGTGGTCGTCAAGCTGCCGCGGCGTAGGGCGAACGATTCCCCGAACTGGCTTTGCAGTACCGGGATCGCCTGGTCGCGGAACATCGTGTCGAAGTCGCTCGCCATGCTGAGTTCCCAAGTCCCGAGAGGGCCGCGCCCGCGGGACGAGAGTCGCGGGACGCGGCCGTCACCTCGGGAGACGCTCTGTTACGCAGTTTCGGCTTGCGATTCCTCGGTCGAGGCAACCTTCAGCTCAACCGCTGCCACACTCCACCCGTCGGCGGTCATCGTCACGTTGTCGAGTGTGATCTCGCCCGCTTTCAGGGCCCGCAGGAGGGCCAATGTTTTCGCGTAATCCGATCGGACCTGTGCGGTGGCTTGAATTTCCGCCAACTCTCTCAATAGTTCATCCATGCGATTCTCCGTGGAGCTTGTGTTGCCGACCGACCTTGGGGCCTGGGTGTCGAAGCCAAGCCCCAAGGTCGAAATGATTGACTCGATCATCCCACGCGGTAGGAAACCCAGGTGTTGCCGGACGTCTTGCGCGAGTACCACCGGCTGGAGGCAACACCCTGCGAAGTGATCGCGCCTCCCGTCGAAGCATGAGCGGAAATCACTATCGCATTACCGACGATGGTGTGATCTGCGCCGGCTGTTACGGTGATCGAATCCGCCGCAGCGGCCGACAGGTTGACCAAAATCCACTCGAAGCCTTCGCCGTCTCCGCACGCGCAGCCGGCTGACATATCAGTCCCTGTCGGAAGCGTGTAGGCTTGGGTGGCACCTGCCGCATGCGTCCCGGTCAGAAATCCGGTCAGCAGTTCGGCGATGGTCAGCGTCGCAGCGGTTGTCTTGGCCGTAACTGTGACCTTGGACGACATGCGGCTTTGGACGCGAACCATGCCCTGGACGCCGGCCGTTCCGCCGCCCGCCGCCGATGCACCTGCCGTGATGACGACGTTACCGCCAGCCCCGGAAGTCCCGGCGCCCGAAGCAGTCCCACCGGCCCCGGCCGTGATAGTGACCGATGATCCGGCACCGCCCGTGCCTGTGGCAGTAGCACCACCGGCAGCACCGAGGACGTTGACGGCTCCACCAGCGCCGCCCGTACCCGTCGTCCCGGCTGCACCACCGACGCCGGCGGTCAGGTTCGCAGCTCCACCCGCGGCCCCGGTCCCACCGGCCCCGGCGGCTCCACCGGCTCCGGCAGTGCAACCAGTCGCACCGCCGACACCGCCCGTGCCCGTCGTGGCCGCCGTGCCACCAGCCCCGGCGGTATAGGCGGCCGCACCGCCGACGCCTCCGGTCCCGGCACCCGTGGCCGCACCACCGGCCCCGGCCGTGCCGCTGATCGCACCACCGGCTCCGCCCGTGCCCGTGGTGGAGGTTGCCCCGCCGACGCCCCCGGTCAATCCGGCCGCGCCGCCGGCCCCGCCAGTACCAGCCCCGGTCACGGCACCGCCGACGCCTCCCGTGCTGTTGGCGGCACAACCAACTCCACCCGTTCCTGCCTTCGTATCGGCCGCCCCAGCCCCGCCCGTGCGAGACACAGCACCACCGGCACCCCCAACAGCCCCGGCCGCTGCTGCTCCGGCGCCACCGGTCGTCGTCCAAGCGCCGCCCGCGTTGCCCGCGCCATCGCCGGCACCGCCAACGGCCGCTACGGCTCCGCCAGCACTCGCGGCCCCGGCCATCCCGTTGATGCCCATCGAGGAATCGGACCCGGTGATATCGTCAGCAGTCACGGAGCCAGCGATCGTTGCGGTCCGCTTGGCCGCCGTGAGAATACCGCGGACATAGCTGTCCGTGGCCGTCGTCGCCGTCGTGCCATTGGGCTGCGTCGGGGCGGCCAGACCAAGCAGGTTGTTTCCGGACGCCGTTCCGGTCGCACAGCCGCTCAGGGCCGTGCCTCCATACGGGCTCCCGTTGTTGTCCCAGTAGACCGCGTCGCCGGCCGTAACGACTCCGGCGACTTGGGGAATATCCCACATTCCGCTGAAGTCCAGGGTACCGACCGGTTCTTCGCTGTAATCGACCGCGTCGGCGACGACTGCGGGAATGGTCCCGATTTCGATCACGTCGCCAACAGCGGCATCGGCCGAAAAGGTATGCGGAACCCTCAAGCCTTCGCTGACTCGAATGCAAGGCGTTTGTGCCATATTCTGTTTTCCTTTGCGAAAAGTGTGATTCTGTTATTCCGATTCGAGTTGAGGACTGTTGAGGGCTTACGCCGCGCCTTTGCTCTTCACCGCGCCGCGATAGTCCTGCTTGTTCACGCCGAAGTCGTGGTAGCCGCGCATCTGAATGCCGAGCGTGTTGAAGTCGGCGTCGGCCGTTTCGATCGTGGGGGACTCCTGACCGTTCAGGAAGCAGGTCTCGATGACCGACACTTCGGACGGCGAACACAGCATGTACCACGCGGTAATGCTGTAGCCGGTGTAACTCGAATTGCCGAGGTAGCGGCTGACTTCCGGCCGGAACTTCCCGGTGTGCGGATTCTGCGTCGGGTACTTCGTGGAACTGGTCGTATCCCGAATCTCGATCGACTTGAACAATGCCGCGGCGGTCGCACTGATAGCCGTGGGCGTCAACAGAATCGTCGGCATGTGGCCGATCGGCTTGTTGTCGGCGTCCTTCAGGTCCATGAACAGCGTCTCGACCGCCGTCAGCGAGTCGATGCTGAGATTGGTCAAGGCTCCGGACGTGTAGTTGCCGCGGGCCCCGGTGAAGAAACTCGCGTTGTCCATGAACTCCGTCCAGAAAATATCGTTGATCTTCAAGCCGGATCCGCGGCCGAGCATCTTCGGGACAGTCGTGATCGCCCCGAGGTCGTCATTGATGATGTCCGGCCGCGTAATCGCCAGCATCCGAGCGTAGGTGTCGGCCTTGTTGGTGTAACTCTCTTCTCCGAGAGTTCCGTGTGTGATCTCGCCGGCGGGAGGGACCTTGCGATACTGGATGTCGCCGGTCATCCGGTAGCTGGTAGCGGTCTTGAAGTCGTTGACCGAGCGAATGGAGGAAATGGCCCGCCACGTCTGCTCGACCATGTTGAAGCCTTCCAAGAGGAACTTGTTGGCGACGTTGCCGAGGATGCCGGTGATCGCAACAGTCGAAAATCCTCCGGCCTGAATCGGCTGAAAGGCGAATCGCAAGACAGCCTCGGGATCCTGACGGAAACCGCGGCCCTGATAGCCGTTTGCCCACGCAGCTTCGAGGAAAAGCTCTTGGAGCCCGATCCCGCGACGGAAGCGACTGTGCGCGGCTTGCAGCGCCTCCGGCTTGGCGTGATCCTCTGGCTTGGCAATCTTCCCATGAAGCAGACATGCCGCGGCGAGAATCTCGCTGTTGACCCCATCCTTTGTGCTGGCGTAAATCGCCGGAGCCCTCGGCCGCTCGGCCCGCATCAGTTCCGCCTCAAAGAGCGCGGCGGCCTTAATGTGCTCGGCTTCCAGCCGCAACGCCGGCCACTGCTCTTTGAGGGCCTTGACCTTCAGTTCCACAGCCGCCTTACGCCCGGCGGCCTGGATCTCCACCAGCTTGACGGTATCGAGCTTGGGGGCCCATTCGGCGGCCTTGGCTTCGATCGTGGTCTCGTGCGTGGCGTGGGCCAACAGCACGCCGTCGAGGTCAAACTTGGGGGCCTCGATCTTCGGCGGCTCGACGGGCCTGGCCTCGCCTTTCGCCGCCGCTTCGATGACGGCCTTGTCGGCCGCAGCCTTTACCTCGCCGTCGTACTTGGCTTGCAGCTTGGCTTTCTGGTCGTCGCGCAGATCCGCCAGAACAAGGCCCATTGCCTCGATCCACTGTTGAAACTCCATATCATGCTCCTTTGATTGAGCGGCGGACGCCGCGACTTTGACGGACGTGCGACCATCGGCCGCGACCGCCACGAAAGAAACCTCTTTGAGTTCGCTTTTGCGGGCCACGTAGAGCGGGCCCTTAAATGACTTGCCGTTGACCTTGGTGGTCGTGCCGTCGCCGACCCACTCCAATTCGAGCGGCATAGCGCCGACGCTGGCTCGCCACGGGAAGCCATTGGCGGCCATCATGAGCATCTTGTCAGCACACTCGCCGCCGACGCCGGAAACCACGCCGGCGAGCTTGAGCGATGCTTCAGCCTTATCTGCCTCATCGCAGTGCCCGACGATCATCGCGTGGTCGTGGTCCATCAGAGCCGGCAGCGGCATCTCCGCAGACATTCCCGCCAGGTCGATGACCACGGGCGTGTCATAGCGGCTGACACGGAGCATGCCGCCGGTGTATGCGGTGATCTTGAATCGCTTGGGGCTGGCGGATTGGCCTTCGGCCGGGGCCTGGGCTTCAACCCATTCGATCCCGCCGGCTTCGGCTTGGATGACCTCGGCTTTGCCTTTGGCGGCTGCATGAATCATGCGGGCCCGGCGGTGTCGCTGCGTGTGATCTCTCATTAGGCCCTCCCGTTTCCGTTGGGCTTGGCAAGCCGCTTGATTCGATTCACGCGGTTGGCTTTCCCGGGCGGGGAATCCTCGGTCTTTTCCGTGGGCTGGGGCTGGGCGAAAGAGCCCGCCTTAGAAAGGACGTTGACTCGGAAGAGGGCCTGCTTGATTTCTTCAACGCCCACGCCGTAGTCGCTGGCAAGCCGCTGGACGTGATCCTCGTAGTCGTAGCCGTTTTCGTTGGCGATATTCGAGGGCGTCTCCGTGCCTGTGGCGAGATTCGTCTGTCGGGCACGGGCGGTCTTCTCATCGTCGATCTGCGGTCGCGGCGGCCATGCCCAGGAGTGTGCGGGCGTGCTGCCGGTGTCGTTCCAGCCGTACTCCAGCACGGCCTCGGCGAACCAGATCTCAAAGAGCGGATCGAGCACCGTGTCCTCGATGTCTGCCTGGTCCACATCGACGGACACGAAATAGGTGAGGTGATCCAGCCGGCCGCCGCTGAACGAATAGTCCGACGAATCGCAGGCTGCGATGTTGTAGGGCATGTTCAGCGGCCGGGCTTCTTCGCGAAGCTGCGACCGCGTGAACTCGGAGTAGGTCGCCGACGGCTGCTCGGCTTTCGGCTGGAAGGCATCGCCGCCGCCGGGCAGGGCGACCATCATGCCCTTCTGAACCGGGAGCGTGCTGAAAGTCGTGAGTTGGTCGGGCCCCTCGTCCAGGCTCGCGCCGGTCTTCACCAGCACGGAGAAGTTGGCGATGTTTTCCGCGGCGGAAATGACCGCTTCACGGAAGCGGCGATTCTGGGCGAAGTTGCCGAGCGTGGAGGTAATCTCGGGAACCGCTCGGTGCTGGCCGGGTCGATCTTCGCGGAAGAGGTGGAGCATGAACTTCGCGGGTACCCGCTCGGGATCGACCAGCAGTTGCGCCCACTGCCCGCCGGGATGGTACTTGAGCATGTCGTACCAAAGCGGGTTGCCCCACTCGTCAAATTTGATTCCGTCAATCCGGTTGGACTCACGGTAGGGCAGATAGGGCGTGGTGATTTGCTCGCACTCGATTCCCACCACGTCCAACCTGACCTTCTCAGGGAGCGTGGGGTTGCTGGTGATAAACAAGAACGCTTCGCCGTCACGGACCCGCGCCTTGACCATCGTGCGGAGTTTGCGGGCCAACTTCACCAGCTTGGCCCACCGCTTCCAAACGGCCTCCACGGCATCGTTAAATCCCTTGTTGCCGCTTTCCATGCGGAGGACCGGACCGCGGCCGACCACGTAATTGGCGTGGGTGAGATTGATTCCCTTGGCGTCGCCGTTGTTCTCGGTTTCGTAGCGCGAGCGTTTGGCGAGCGTGCTGCGGACGGCCTTGGAGTTGGCGCTGTCGGCGTCGTAGCTGTCAGCCGATGCCCAGTGATAGGCGTTGTTGTCGGTGGTCTGGGCGTTGTCGTATTTGGCGCGGATCGGTAGAGGCGAATCGCCAGCAAGACGGGGCTTGCTGCCGCCGGTGAAGAATCGTCGCACTCTGCCGAGCAGGCTCATTGAAACCCCGCGGGGCCGCAGTTGTAGGGGCGGACGAATCGCAGCCCGAAGTGATTCTTCGTGACGGCTTCCTTGGCGGCCAAGTGCTCCTCGGCCTTGATTACCGCGTCGATGTCTTGAGCGGTCAGAGAGCGGCCGTCGGCGTGGCTGGCCTCTTTCGGGCCGTTGGCAATCTCTTCGATGCGGTCGGAAAAATCCGTGGGCATAACGTGGCTCTCCAGTTGCCGCCATGCGAGTCGCACGCATCGTCCTCGGGTTATGGGCCCGGGGTGGACACTGGCCCGGCGGCTGTTAGCCGGCGAAGCGCAACAAAAAAGGCGGCATCGTAGGTCGTGGCCCACGAGCCGCCTTGGTTGGCTTGGTTTCGACGCAGGGGATCAGCCCGCGCCGTCGCCGGTTTTCGGATTGTCAGTGTTTTTGTCTTACCATGTTTTTGGGGACACGCAAGAGCGTAGGAAAAGACTTCCTATATGCGGCAGTTGGGCGCAAAAAAAGAGGGCGGCCTGCGCTGGGCAAGCCGCCCTTACCGTTGCCTCGCCTCACCACGCCAAGCCGTACCCAGCCAAGCCACGCATCGCCTTGCCAGGCCTTGCCAGGCCGCGCCGCGCCCCATCTTGTATTGACTTGTTTTCTCTGTTCAAAAACCTTGCCTTGCCGAGCCCCGCCTCGCCACGCCCCGCCTCACCTGGCCTCGCCGAGTGTGATTTGCTATTTGTTCCTAAAAGTCCATGCCATGCCGCGCCTGACCCGGCCATATTTGCTTTCATAGAGACCTTGCCAAGCCATGCCGCGCCTCGCCAGGCCGTGCCACGCCATGCCGCGCCTCGCCAGGCCGTGCCAAGCCATGCCACGATATGCCATTTAGTTCACACTGCCGCCAGCAGCCAATCCAGCAACTCATGCAACTTTCGCAGCCGTTCCAAAAGCTTCCCATCTTCCTTGTCGAGAAGGTTGCTTTCGATCAAGTCGATAAGCTGGTTCGCGTAGAACGTCTGATTCATTCCCGACGACCGATCGTTAACTTGACACTGGGCCTTTGTCAGCCGTCGCCCGGCCATGTGTCGAATCGTCCGCTTCAGCGGGATTTCCAGCCCGGCGGAAGTCGTTGCGGTTCGCGTCTGCCGCAACTCGCCCAGCTTCCCCTCCGAAACGTGCAAGGCACCTGCCACGGCCTCGATGGGGATGCTCAGCCGTTCTGAAATCAATAGGCAGCGAGTGCGGTCGCAAGGGTCAAGCCTCGCCCCGTGGGCTGCGTTGTACCGCATCGCGTCAAGGAACAACTCCGCCTCGGTTCGGTACATCTTGAAGATGACCGTAACCGTTCCGTCCGGGTCACGCTTGAGCGCAGCCCTGACGCGGTGGAAGCCGTCTACTACTCGCTTTGTCTTCCGGTCCGCGATGACCGGCGGCATCTCGATGGCTAGTTCCATCGCATCCATGATGCAGCGGACATTGTGCTGGTCGATGTTGTTTCGCGGGTACAGGTCAAAGTCTAAGACCAGTTCCGCGGCCTTGATTGTTTGCATTGGGATTCTCCGTTTGAGTGAAAAACCTTGCCTTGCCTCGCCGCGCCGTACCAAGCCCGGCCTCGCCACGCCAAGCCCCGCCTCACCTGGCCTCGCCGAGTGTGATTTGCTATTTGTTCCTAAAAGTCCATGCCATGCCGCGCCTGACCCGGCCATATTTGCTTTCA
>Ga0180083_1000008_pt1 | contig 18355 bp, 31 predicted proteins | sample EasRiv0_1_16_10D_FD_121792 | JGI IMG/M metagenome (GOLD analysis project Ga0180083, IMG submission 121792) | Soil microbial communities from meander-bound floodplain in the East River, Colorado, USA - East River metaG ERMLT660_1_16_10D | ecosystem: Environmental > Terrestrial > Soil > Floodplain... | reverse complement strand
GCGCCTGACCCGGCCATATTTGCTTTCATAGAGACCTTGCCAAGCCATGCCGCGCCTCGCCAGGCCGTGCCACGCCATGCCGCGCCTCGCCAGGCCGTGCCAAGCCATGCCGCGCCTCGCCAAACTTTGCCTCTAACTCAGTAGTTTGGCATGAAATCTTCCGAACCCGCCGCCCTTCTCGGGCCGATAGTCCCCGATGCCGACGATCCGCCCAGCCAAGCAGAGCGACTGCTCCACTTGCTCGGGCCTCAGAATCGCCGTGTCGATCTCCAGCGCAACCCGCATCCGCCACGGCTTCCAGCACGGCCGGCAACGCAGCACGCGGGCCTTTCCGACAACCACGGGCCTCCGGTCAATCGTGTACTTCGCCGCCGGCTTGCCGCTGGCGTCCTCGATCAGAGCGTAGGGCTCCGTGATGAAGACCGCCCCTTTGATTGCCGACGTGGCGAACACCTTGCCGAACTTCTTGCCCGCCACGGCCTTGACCATCGCCTTGGTGAACGCCTCGCACGGATGGCAGAATGCGCCGTCTGGATCGAGGTACAGCCGGAGCCGGGCCTCCTCCTCGTCGTTGTACTTTTTTTTCCCGGTGTTGATTTCGGTGTCGTCGGCCACCCCGATAAATGCCGCTGGGTTGTTCTGGAGCAATGGGGAAATTCCCGTCACCAGAAAGGTGACGATCTCCGGCTTCATCGTCGCCGGCGCCCCGATCATGCCTTCATTGTCATCGCCCACCGCATTCTTCGCCTTGTCCTTCGCCATGATACGTTCTCCCGAGTGTGAAAGTGAAAAAAACCTTGCCTTGCCATACCGCGACAGGCCATGCCTCGCCGCGCCATGCCAGGCCTTGCCCGGCCAGACCCTGCCGCGACTCAACGACAAAACCCCGCAGCCGCACGCGAGACTTGCCGGTCAGAGCGCACAGCCTTGGGGCTGTAGAATGTCGGTTTTGAGCGGCAAGTCTCAGATGTTCTTATAATACCCTCCGGCCAAAACCTTTGCAATAGGGCTATTCGGATTTTTTCTCGTCCGGCTTTTCCGCCGAATTGTACCCGTCCTGACCGCAATGCCTGCAGACCCGCTTCCTCCGGATCGTGCCGTCGTTGTTGTGCCAGGTGCTCATGACCCGAAAGTCCTGACACCCGCAATGCCGGCAGACCCGCCCGTTGTCCTGCATCGTCGCTCGCTCGAATAGCTCTTGCATCGTCGGCCGCGGCTTAGGCATCGCGTCTTGCGGGATGTCGGGGTTTTCGGCCACGGAGATCATGCCTCATTCTTTCTTCTGCGCGTCTCGCCACTCCTGCAATTCGACCATGAACCGCGTCGCCTGTGGAATGCCGTACCAACATGTCCGATCCTCCGCAAGGAGCCGCGTCATGACTTCCTCATACGGCGCACCATAGCCAGCCTTGATGGGGACGCCGTAGATGTAGGCGATCACTTGGCACTGCAACCGTTGCCCTATTTCCATCAGTTCGCAGGCCATCTCGGCTAACGTGTCTTTTTCAAGGTCAACGACAACCATGGCCATCCTGCAATCCTCCGGTTTCAAGGCTCCGCGAATACCCGCGTCACCGACCCGCCCCACTCGTTAAAGTCTACCGAACGGCCCTTGATGTGCGGATGGGAAATTTTGCCGACAATAAACTCCGCATGAATCTCGCTCGCGGTCCAGCTCCACCCCGTACACTGGACGGTCCCGGCGGGGTGGCCTCGAAACGGGCGGCTATTGAGGGGGCCGCACGCTTGCCTTAACGCCACTCGCATCCATTCATGTGTGAGCGGATACGGAAAGCTCGCAAGCTTTTCCCACCAAGTGCCGCCGTTCGGCGCGACGATGATTGGCTTCCGCTTTGGAATAAATCGCCCAACAAACGGCAAGGCTCCGAACATTGGGAGCCACTTCAGTAGGTCTCTTCGGTTCATTGGAAATCCTCCGGGGTTAAAAGCTAGAATCGCCTGCACGTTGTTCCGGTGCCGCTTCCTGATCTCTTCTCCGTAACACCACATCGGGTTCATTCCTGCAATCCTCACTTTCCCGCCGCCATCGCGGCTAACTCGGACATGCTCTTACGCGGACCCTTCGGGCCGGCCGCGGCTCTTGCCACCGCCCCAGTCAGCGGAATCCCGCACATTGAAGCTGCCACCGTCGCCATGCGGCTGGCATCGAAATAGTGGTTGTTGTCGCTCTTGGGCTTCCAGTAGCGTTTTAGCACGCCCTTGACCGGTTCCTCAACTTCAATCTCGGCGACAATATGCTTGGCGTAGCTGAAGTGTCCCTTTTGGTCCGCTGACAGGCGGGCCGGATTGTCGGAAGGGTAGCCGAAATTTAACAGGGCCCCGGCCTTTTCTGGATCGCGCATCCAGTGATCGTGCTCCCACGCCTTCCAGTGGTCGGTGTCATCCATGACTAGCCACACGCCGTTAGGCTGGCGGGAGAGAAACCAGCGATGGCCAATCCGTCTGTCGGTTGTTGGTCGCACCGGGGCGCGGAACGTGTGGCCGACGCAACCAGCCGACTTGCCGAGTCCCATCATTGGCCGCCAGCCAAGCCCCGCCTCTCGGCAGAACCGATAGATCGTCTCCGTCCGCCAGCCGGCGTCCACGAGGGTTTGGTCAACGACTGCCGGCCGGCCATCCTCAAACGTGTAGGGGTTGCTGGCGATGGCATCCTGTCGGGACCGCAAGGCCCGCAAAAGCGCCTCGTCGAGCCCCTCATCACTTCCGACCACGGTGCCGTATACATCTTCCACGCCGTAGTCGATGTTATAGCCGGTGCCGTCCTCTTTCCATGCGCGGACAACAAAATGCAGGGCCACCTTTTTGCAGTCGATTCCCTGGGTGAGCCGGACGCAGCCCTGAGGGATTGTTCGCCGCGGATAGCCGGAGACTTGGGTCTGAATTCGGTAGGCGCTGATGCCCGATTCCTGGGGTGCGGATTCCTCGGGCGGATCATTCTGTAATTCTGACAGGGCGGAATCTAAGCCGTTGTCGGCCACGAAATCATAGAACCGCTGAAACGCCGACACCTGTAGCTGTGAGCCATCGGGGAGTGTTCGGCCGTCGTAAGAAGACGGGTACGGATTGGCCGCCTCGCCTCCGGCATCCATCGCCTCGCGACGTTCCAGATAGAATCGGTGGGCCCTCCGGGCAAAGGGATCTTGCTGTTTGCCGCTGGCATCGATCTCCCGAAGGGCCGCCTGCCGTGTGGACTCGTATTCCTCCCATAGGTCCTCGCGGTCGGGCTTCTTCTTCAAAAAGGAGAACCGTTTGCCACCCCAGGACGGCTTGGTTGTCGGGTCGGTGTAGCGGAAGGAAACGCAGGTGCGGTTTCGCGTGGTCGTGAGCATGACGCGAATCATTCGCTTCCCGCGTGGGGCCAGCCCGGCAATCGCCCGGTCGATGCGGTCCTCGAGTTTCTGTCCTTGCTCCGGATTGCGGATCGTGTCTTCTGTGTCTGGATCGTCGATCAGGGCAAGCTGCGGGCGCCGCGTTCCCTTCTTGAGCCCCAAGACAGCCGAGTCAAGCCCGCGGGTGGCGATGATCGAGCCGGCACACCGCGAGCCTGGAACGGCCGGCATGGTGACTTCATCGCCCGACCACTGAAAGCCGATCTCCGTCAGCGGGAAATCGTCGCCATAGGCAACCATCGAGTGAGCGAGCTGCGGGCGGGCGTCAGCTTGGGCAACCGGATACCAGACTTCGGGATAGTCGGCCGCGATCCGGTCGCTGTCAACGAGGTACTGCTTCATCGACTTCAGCGAGTTGCCGGCATGGTAGCTCGTTGCGGCAAACAGCACAGAGAAGGAAATCACGCCGGCGAGGACTTTGGCGAGGGTGACGCATTCTGCGATGGTGGTCTTCGCCTCACCGCGAGGCGCGGCAATCGCCTGGTCGCCTCCGTAGGTCGTCGCTCGATCGATGGCGTCGATCATGGCTTCGTGGTGGTCGCAAAACGGCTCGGTGAAAATCTCATTGAAATACCAGCGGAGCCACTTCCGGGTGTTCTTCTCGAATCGGGTCCGGCGGGATTTGTTTTTGGGTCGCGGGATATAGAGCGCGGCGGCTTGACGCCGGGCCTGCTTGTGCTGGAGCAGGTCGGCCGCCCGGATTTCCTCGATCGATCGCACCGGCCCCTTGCCACCGACCAATCCCTCCGCCTGTCGCACCGTTGCCCGCAGCTTGGCGAGTTTGGGACTGCTCATAACCGAAACTCAAAACCACATTTCGGACAGAACACTGGCTCACTGTCGCCTCCTTCGTCTGGCGGCGATGGCGTCAAATCCACGGCCTCGCCGTCTTTCTTTTCCCCCGGCACGATCCCCGCCCCGGCCGCCAGCTCGTCCAGCATCGCCTGCACCGCCGCGTCGCCCGTCTCCACCTCCGCAAGCAACGCCGCCAGGGCCTCGGCGTTCGCGGTCGCAAGGGCCGCTAGCGGATCGAGGGTGAGCATTAGCTTGTGACCCTCGGCCTCGTCCAGGTCCAGGACCAGCACGGGGACGACCTGCTCGGGATCGAGGCTCTGGCGCATGTGCCCGTCCAGGAGAGCGAGGCGGCCGTCTGGTAGCTCGCGGGCGAGGAGGGCATCGGCATACCCAATCTCCTTCAGCACGCCGCGTAGGGCATCCTGCTGGCTCTGGGGATGCGTCCGCCAGTTCTCGGGCGACGGGACAAGATCCCCGGCACGAACACGGCGGAGGTCTCGCACGCGGTCGCGCACGACTGAACCGCTGGGCGGATTTGTGGTTTTGGGCGATTTTGGCTGTTTACGCGGCATCGAAAGAAAGACTGTGTGTAATTAAAGGATGCTCCGGGTGGGAAACCTCGGCCTAATCGCCCCGAAAGAACCTAACACCCTGGGGGGGTGCTGGTAGTGTACCATACCGCTACACTCTGCGGAGGGGGTATATCTAGTGTACAATTATGCATCACCCCCCTGCCTAGCTATGTCTCGTCTCATCCCGTTTCACCGTCAGCGCGCCTTCACGCACGAGCGTACAGTAGTCGCTCATGCCAAAGTCCGCCTCGATATCGAAATACCCCACAGCAACGCCTACAGGTAGGCTCGCTGTATTGGCCGCTGTCAGACTGAGGTCAAGGATCTGTGTCCCTGCCCCCGCCTGAGTCACTGTAGCGGGCGTGGCAGCGATGAGTACGCTATCATCAGCCTTGTCTCGAGCCGTGAACCGAACGGCCACAACGCCCGTCAGGTTGCGCACGACGCCCGCGGCGAACGTCCACCTGATCGCGGTCCCCGATGCGAACAGGTACGCATCGCCGCGGGTGAGCGTGAGTCGCTGGCCATCGCTGGACAGGCCAGACTGGACTGTCACCTCGCCTGTGCCGAGCAGGTCGGTTTTCGCCTTGATGCCATCGGCCACGGTGTCGATCGTATCGAGCTTCGCTTGGACGCTGCCCGCCGCTGCTGCCCCTGCCGCCGGCGCAAGCTTCATGGCGTTTGCCACGTCCTCGTCCGTTAGGAGTCCGCCGGCGATTACTCCGTCCACGATATCCTGAATGTCTTGTGCATCCAGGGCTACGTCGGCCGTGGCGTCCACTTTGAGCGGTGCGGTGAACGTCAGGCTCGTGAGCTTCGCCAGCCGCGCCTCGGTGCAAACAGAGGCAAGTGCCGCGTTGTCTGTTCCTCGCATTGCCGTCCCAAGAGGTTCGGTATCGCGAATCGCCTGAAGGCTATCCGTCGTTCGGTCGTAAATCTCTGTTCCATCGCTCCGCAGAATGTCCAACCATGTTCCAACGGGCAATGCAGGAATGCCTGTCGCTGTGCCAACTAGATGGTCAAGGTTAATCGCAACCAATGCATCTGTAACCTTGCTCTCCACTTCAGCATCCCAGGCTGTGTTGTTCCACGGAATGGCCGTCAGCAGCGAGCCTGTTCCAATGCCCTCGCTCTGGAGTGTGCCGTAGTACGAGGTGTTGTCGGGCTGCACCGTCCACGCCGGTGACACCGTGGCAACTTTACTGGTGCCGTTGTAGGCCGTGATCTGCCGGATTTGATCGTCGCCGGTCCCGGCGAGAATACGGATCAGTTGATCGACGTAGATGTTGTCCGTCACCGAGGCGGTCGATTGGAGCGTGATGGTCGACGCCCCGCCGGCCGACGCCAGACCCATGTGAATGAAAAGCACCTGATTATCGCCATAGAGTGCGTAAGTGCTCGTGTTATCCGGAGCCACGGTCCAGTGACGCGCGACGTAGGCGACGCGCCCCGCCGTGTAGCCGACGATATAGCGAGATTGTCCTGCGCCGGTTCCACTCTCAATAACGATCAGACACCCGACGTATATCCCCGCCGTCGCCAAAGCGGATGTCGCCAGGGCGATAGAGTCGGCACCTCCAGCCTGTGCAGTGCCATCATCCAATGTGATGGCCCCCAGTGTCCTCAGTCTTCGGCCGGCAGACGAACCGACGTTATGTGTCGCGGCGGTGAGCACCTCGTCCCACACAAGGTCCACCAAGGCTGCCGGGGTCATCAATCGCAAAGAGTCCCCAACCGCGACCACCCTGAACGATCCACAGAACCCCGCCGGGTTGACGGTCGAAATGGTCAGCGTGCAGAACACCGCGTACTCGCCAGCAGCGTAGCCCGTCGTATCAATGTCGATCTCGTGGAGCCCGTCCGTGTAGTTCGCGTGAGTCAGCAGCGTCGGCGTGCCGCTCGCCGTTGGGATAGCACCAGCCGCGGCCCCGGCAAGTCGAACGTCGTAGAGCGGTGTCGCCCCGTCGCCCGCAGCCCCGGTGGTGAGGTTCGCGGCAAACCAAAAATAGACATGGCTTCCAACTTCAACGTCTTTGAACTGACTCATGCTGAGAGGCTCCCGTTGAAGAGGCCGGTGTTGATGGGGCCGCCGTTGATAAGACGATCAATTATGGTGGCAGATTGGTAATCGCACGCCCCAATCGTCGCGCTGTCATGCCCGGCGTTGTTGAGTGAAGCATTTTGAACCTTGAATCCATTCTTCACCCACGTCAGCAATGCCGCAATGCGTGTGCGATCTTCTCGGATTCGATACGCGCTTTGAAGTTCCCAGTTCGTTCGCCAACTGGCACCGACGCCCGGCTCCGTTGACGCACCCGACGTATGGCCCACGATACAGCGGTAATTGACCGAGGCGCCTGAATAGAATCCAGCGTCGGTATTCGACACTACATCATCGGCCACATAGGCCGTGCTGGTAGCCCACGCCGTTCCCGCCGCGTTGTTGAGCCCAGTCGCCGCCGTATCGAACGTAGCGAGGTTCCTGGTCGCGTCCACAAATTGCGGATCGCCGCTCCCGCCGTTGGCGTCGATGTTAGTGTCGTCGTCGGAAAATAACGCAGACGCCTGATAGCCAGTCCAGCAATGATATCCGTTTCCTTCGCTGCCTGCCCCAAGATTCCAGCCCCAGTTGTAGTTGCAGTTTGCGACGGTTACAAAGTTTTGCTTCGCGGACTGCTGCCGAACGAGCTTGAAACCATCGGCAACCGCAGACGGGGCCGTCCAAATAAGATTGCTTTTAAATGCCGTAATTTCCCCCGCTGTCCCGATGTCGTTCTCTCCCACGCCGACGCCCGCTTCGACTTGGTTTCCGCCCTGGGTGGCGTAGGTGTTGTGGTTGATGGCTACCTGGGTCAACGAGGTCTTGTCTATGGTGTATGAAACCGCTGACGTGGAATCAGCGTATGCAGAATCGAGCGTTAGGTGCGTGTTGTCGGTGACGGCAGCGATTCTTACCTCCGTGCCGGTCGAGTTGATTTTGAAATACTCTCCGACACGAGCATTGGTGAGCCACGAAGTGCCCGTCCCGACGACTGCCGTCGTCCCGTCAGTCCGGGCTGTCCCCGTGGTGTAGCGGTCATAGAACGATAAAATCTTCCCGACGTTTTTTCCGGCAGCCTGCGGCAGCAGAAGGTTGTTGTGAAAGCTGAGCGTCGTCCCGGTAGCACCGCGGGGGAATATGAGGTCCACGCCTTCCTGGGTGCTGGTGTTGTCGAAGATGCAGCCGGACATCTCCTGGCTGGCTAGCAACGACATCCATTGCCCGACACCCGTGGCGACCGACGCATCCTGACAATAGTAGCAATCAGCCGGACTCAGCTCAAAGTTATTCATCACCGTCGTGCGCGTCAGCACGAGGTTGCCGCTGAACTCTGCCGCCAGATTCGTCGCCGCCGAAATGTTCGCCGTGATGCCGCCGCCAAAGTAGTTGTCGGTTATGCTCCACCCTGAGAGGTTCGGCGTCGACACACCCTTGTCGAACGAGCACATCAACATGGCACTTGACGTGCTGCTGCTGGCCTTGCTCGTCACGATCGCGCACGAGGATGCCAGCGACGATACCCATACACAGTCTTGCAGCGTACTGACCGACGTAGCGTGATTGTGTGTGACATCAGTTCGCCCGCATGAGGTGAGCGTGCAATTGACAAGGCTGGTGGTCGTAGAGTAGGTCGAGCTATCCGGGTTCGTCGTGAACGCCGCGTTGCTGGCGTCTCCTATGCGAAGGAAGTCGAGGTACGTGGCGTCGAAGAAAGTTCCTCGATTGGCCGACTCATTCGTGAACTTCGCATTTCCTCCACCGGCATTGCTCCTGACAATCGCGTGACTACCGCTCGTTCCGGGGGCGTAAATCTTAGCATACTGGCCGCCTTTTAGAACGTATATCTGCGTTGTTGGAGTCGTTGCGCTGGCGTCAAATTCCAGGACAGACCCAGCCCCAAGTTGGATTCCGTTTTGCGGCGAACCCGATCCACCAGCATTATTATAGAGATTTCCGCGATGGGTCAGCGTGACACCGGCAGCAATGATCAGCCGCCCATTCGCCCCGATAGTTCCGACCATCGTAGTCTGGTCAGCGGGCGAGGAGCCAACGGTCGTGTTGGCGTCAACCGTGACGGCGTGGCTGAGTGTGTAGGTATCGCCATTGCCCGGCACGCCTGCCTCGTTCCAGGTCGTCTGACCGGACGCGGACCAGTTGCCCTCGGCTTTGGATGTAAATGCTGCCATCGCTCAACTACTACCGCATTTATTCTTCTTCCCGCTCGCCCGCGGGCTGGGTTGCTATCCGCCCATCTGCCCGACGAGGCGGAACAAAAATATCAGGGCCACGATGCCCACGAAGGCAAACAGCAAGATCCAGAAAATCTTGGCGAACTCTGGAGGAATCGCAACCCCCATCGCACGCAGCACGACCACCGTGATGGCCACGGCCGCAGCGACGGCGATGACGATTATCAGGAGTTGCAGAAAACTGTAGCCGAACATGGGTGGTTCCTTTCGCTATTCGTGCTTGCCCGGAATTTTTCCGAGCAAGCACGGCTTGGTCCGCAGTTGCTCCGATAGGTCGTCGATGGACTCGCAGACCTTGTTGACTCGATCATTAGCTTCGTCCTGAAGCTTAGAATGGTGGGCCCGCTCCGCTGCCATCTCCTGCCGAAAGTCTTCCCGAATCTTCGGGAAGGCGGCGCTGGTCGTGTAATACAGATACCAGACCAGAACTCCCGTGACGCCCATCGTGCCAATCACAGCCTGCCAATCGACTACGAACGAGTTAGGCGCGCCACCACCATCCGCAGCAAGCATGAGGTTGGTTGGTGACAAAAAAGCGTGCGTGTTTGGGATGAGCCCGAACACCACAAGAACAATCACTGGCAGGGTTCTCAGTAGTCCAATCGTCATTTGTCGGCCCTTGTCAGCTTGTACAACATAGCCCCGCAATAGGCTAGGGCTAGAATCTCTAGCGCGTTCAAAACGAAATTCCACCACGGCCAATTCACCCCGCTCGGAACCGAGCTCAAGAATGGGTTAATCATCGCCATGCCTCGTCACGTTTTATGGTTATCGGAGCCATCCGGTTAATCATCCCCTGTCAATTGTGACACCATGGCCGCACGTTGGTAAGGCATCGGCGAGTGTTGCTCAAATTTCCTGTGCGGCATTCGGCGGCCGACTGCGGCTGCCTCGCAGTGCCCCAAAATTGTTTTGCACGTTTATCATTCCGACCGCTAGGCATCGCATTTCTTCGTACCGCCGAATCTGCTCCTCGATAGACAGGATCAATTCTTTGCCCGCCTCCCCGTACAGCAGAGATACCCCCGGTCTCTCGCACTCGGGGCACGAGTAGCCGACGCCACAACGGATGCCATCGCCACATCGTGAGCATATTTCCCTCATCGCCGCCCCTTAATCACGCCGCCTTCGACGGCTTCGGGATAATTTCCACGTCCGCGAGGGCCGTAAGCAGCCTGCCAACCTCACCGACCATCGCCCGGTATCCGATTTCATGGTACTGAGGCGAGTCGCCCTTCTCTTCGCACCCAGCCGCTTGCTGAATCACGATTTCAAGCATCCCGTGGACGACTTTCATTTGCTCGCTTAGTTTCATAACGATCTCCTTAGTTGGTGGCTGTTACCTGCCTCTGATTACCTTGCCGATTACCTTGCCGATGATCTTGCCGGGATACCAGCCCGAGCCGCCTGTCGGGGTTCCAGTAGCCTCCGGCGTGCCCGTGGATGGCTCCACGCTGCCATCGTCGTAGACCGTGTACGCTCGACTCCCGTGGGCTGTACAAATCATGCCGCAGGTCCCGAGCGACCACTCTTGTCTAAGAGCCTTTTTAAGGGCCGGCGCATTCACAATCGCCTCCAGCCGCTTGACTTCGTCGGCCGGAAGTTCCCTCCACCGCTCCAGCTTTCTCGCCGCCTGATCCACAGTCAACTCTGCCTCGATCCAGCCGTACTCCGGAGTCGATGGGCAGGTCGGGCAGGGGCCAGGCCGCCACGCTACGATGCCCCAGACCATCGCGGGCTCGGGCTCGGCAACTTCGACGGTGGCGGGGACTTCGACCACGGAGAACTTCGGCACCGGCACGAATTGCGGAATGGGAACGAACTGGGGCGCGGGGGCCGCACTGAGGATCAGGGCTACGAGAATCGTCTGCATGGTTCACCTCGCTAAAGCGCCGCCCGTACTGCAGCGTCCTTGGATTCCAAAAGTTTACGGAGGGCGACAGTCGTTTCTGGGTTGTCGGCCCTTCCGGCGACTTGGTGAGCGAGTTCCGAGAACGGCTTGGAGATTTCCTGTAGCCGTGGCGGAAGGTGCTCGTAAGCGAAAAACTTTAGAACGTGTTCAATGGATTGATTCATGGTTCACCTCACGTCGATAGAGTGAATGCCGGATACTTCTCGGCCATCGAAGTCATGCCAGCAACACGCACCACGAAAGCACCGTAGCCCCAGTTTATGGCATTGTACGAGGACCAATAACCAAAACCGCCGTCCTCCCAATCGTCGCCCCATGAGTTCTCGATGAGTGGCTTGGTGCCCATATGTTGGATTCCGAGGATCGAATGCCCGTTGGCCCCGAACACCACGCCCGCGTAGCCGTACAGCAGGGCCGAAACAAATTCGTTCACGTTGGCCACGTCGTAGAACTCTTCGATCCTGAACGCCTTGGCCGCCTCAACCGCCTCATCGCTTGGCTTCGCGCGCCAGCCGAGCGAACGCGGGTGGAGAGATTCGGGGGCAATGCCGTGCTCGCGGACGAAAGCGAGGTTGTCGTCGATGCTGCTGCCTTGGTCTCGCCCGCCGGACGTGACGCAATAGATATACCAGGGGTTTAGCAAGACGCGCTCTTGGCCGGCGATGGACCGGGCCAGCATGACCGAGGCCGCTGTGCTCTCGGTAGCGCAGGAGCCCACGGACCCCTGGTTGAGAATAACCGGGACTTTCTTCCGCAACGAGTCTCCCAACTCTTCCGCCACTGCGTTCCATTCGCCGCTGGGGATGATCTTGATTCTCTCGCCAAGCATCGGGCAGAACTCGCCGGGGCGGCTCTTACGGGGCAGACAGCCGGGGATTCGGTCTGGCGGATAAATGACGGTGGGGTTGGTGGAGTTGATCATGTACTAAACCTTTCGCCAGGAGTGGCCTTCGTCGAGGTATCCGTGCCACTGGCCGTGGTGGCTGGTGTGTAGAATGGATTCGCGGATTTCTACACTTCCGTCGGCACACTCTCGGAATTTATGAGGTGGTGATGCACAGTGTCCGAAAGACATATACTCGGTTGGCAGCCGGTAAAAAATGACGGGCACACCAGCAGTGTACGTCGTGACCGGGCCGCAATAGTCTCCCGGCTGAAAGTCCGTCAATGGGGGAAGTTGACCGTCAATGGGCTGAAGCCTACGACCGATCATGGCTTCTCTCCCTTGCGAATTTTCCCCACGAGCGTCTCCACGTCCGCCACCTTCCCGGGCAGCTTGCCCTCGTAGAAAATTGCTCCCTTCGGGTCCACGACGAAAAGCATCGGCCGCAGCTTGGTCTTGGCGGCGGCTTCCAACTCTTCAACGCGGTCGGCGTAAGGGTCCAACGGGCCAAGTGGCCTGCGCGTGCCGTCTTCTTTCCACGCATCGCCCACTTGGATTTTGCCATCGAAGAGAGCGGCCACCTTGGGGCTAAGAATTACGACCGCTTGACCAGCCGTCCGTTCTGCCGACTCCTCGATTACCACGCCCCAGAGCGTCGTAGGCGTCGGCAACGGGTCCGGCTTCGGCTTGGGCTCAGGCTCGGGCTTCGGGTCCGGTCGCGGTTGGTCCCCGAACGTGACGAGCAACTGCCAGTCGAGCAGGTCCGCCACGCCATCGACAATTGCCGGCGCCACGCCGCTTGCGGAATTGGGCCCCGATTGGATCAGGCGGAACTTGAGTGGGGCGATCGGAGTGAGGATGAGGATTCGGCCGTCCGTCGAAACAGAGAACGCGGGCTTGGCAGTTTCCGCCCCGCATAACAGCCCAGTCGCGAGAAACACCGTCGCGATAACCACCGCGACGGCGATGAGTCTGATGTAGGGCCAAGCTGGACGTAAGCGATGTAGAGAGAGAGTCATGGCTTCTCCTTTGGGATGATTTCGACCTCGGCAAGTTCAGCCAGCAGCTTGCCGGTCTCACCGACCAGCGCCGTGAAAGCTGGCTCATGGTACTGAGGCACGTTGCCGTCCGCCTGCCAGGCTTCCAGTTGCTCGATGTCGATATTGAGCATTCCGCGAACGACCTTCATTTGTTCAAGCAGTTTCATGTCGCTTCTCCTTTCCTGCCGCGATGAAAAGATCCGATCTACTGCTTTCATCGCCTCAAGATAGTTATTTGACGTGACATTCACGTCTTCACCCGTCCCTTCTCCACTGCGCTCAACGGCAGGCAAATCAAGCTCCCGTTCCGCCTCTCATCCTCCGGCCGCAGCCCCGTCCCGCTGAATCGCCCAGACAGCACGAACATATCCACCAGCGGCTCCGCGTTCGTGCGGCTGACCAATCGCAGTGCGTTGACTTTGCCCACGCCGCGCGGGATGGCCAGACGGAAGGTGTCGCCGGGTGAAAGACTCACGCGAACGCCTCCTCTCGCTTCCAGGCGTACCGATACACCATTACATAAGCGTCCTCGCTCGTTTCCTCGTAGAATTGCCGCAGCACGATCACGGCCCGGAAGCCCATATCCCGAAAGAACAGTTGGGCGGGAAGGTTTCGTTCTCGGACTTCTATCGCGATTCGTTTTCGTCGCTGGGGAGACAACTTGCCGGCCAGATTCAACGCCATTGCGGTGCCGATGCCATTCCGCCGCATGTCCGGGGCGACTGCGAAGTTGAGCACGCGCAATCGGCTCTTATGGAGTTCGTAGATCATGTAGCCCACGACACGCTCGTTGCGCTCGGCCACCATGCCAAGGCAGTTCCGTTGCCGGAGACAGTTGACGAAATCCTCCTCCACCCACGGAAACTCGAAGCTGGCCTTTTCGATATCGAGCACCTTAAGCATGTCTCGGCGGATCATCCACCGGATATTGTACTGCGATCGAAAGGTGTCGCCGGGGGGCAACATGGCCTACAGCTCCCATCCTCGATAGGCTCCATACGCTGGCTGGCATTCCGGTTGTTGCTTCGCACGTCGCCTCTCCAGTCGCCGCTTAGACAACTTCAAGTGCCGATGGTAGTTGCGCCCGTGCTTGTTGTCGATGCCCTTTCCATCGGCCTTTTCGAGCAGCTTCATGCCTTCACCCTCGCAATCAAGAGGCCCGGCCGGCGTGAGGAAACGTGGTTCGCCGGCCGGGCGCACACCAAGGAGGTCAACACCCGGCAAACGCCGAAAGTATCAGCGGCAATACCCGCTCGATGAAGTCCGCAATCTTGTCCCAGTCAACCGCCCGTGGTGCTGGCCCAAACACGCTGGCCGCGTTTTTCTTCGCCAGGGCCAGCCAAGCCCGTTGTGATTCGGGATGTTCGCCGGGCACGCCAAACGCCTTGTGAAGGGCTCGCATATCCCGCCAGTCCACCCCGGCGTTACGGGCCTCTACTTTCGCCCGCTTGATAATCCGCCGCCATCGTCGGCCGTCTACGAGGGCCAATCCGGTTTCGTCTGCCATGGGGCTCTCCTTAGTTCTGGTTCGTTTCGTCCGGGTTCGCTTCCGCGTCTTCCGGCAGTTGCACACGCAATTTCAACGGGATTTCCCTCTCGCCCCAAACCACCGACAGGTCCAGTCCATCGCCGGTCAGCCGCGACAGCAGGTAAGACAGCCAGTTGGCGGCATTCTCGGTCGCGTTGGCGGCGAACGAGACGGAGAAGGCGGCGTTGCGGATTGGCCTTGGCATGGGGCGAGTCTCCAGTCCCGTATCTACCACATTTCCGGATTTCCGCAAGGGGTGCGAGAGAGGAAAGCGAAACAAAATAGTTAGTCGAGCGTTTTTTTTATCCCATCGCCTTCGTCCCAAATCTCCACCCCCGCCCTCACCCTCGCCGCCATCGCCTCCACCTTCTCCAGCGAGCCAGGCCACGCCCTGACGGGCTCAGGCGTCCCGGCGGGCTCCCAGTCCCAATTGAGCACGCGGTGATCAATCGCCTTTTGCACAGCGTCTAAAAACGTAGTGGCTTTGATGAGCACGCAGGGCGGATGCGGCTTGTGGGTCCTCTCCCGCTTTGGCTTCGGTTTGCGGCCCTTGAGCCTTCCGGACGCCAGCCTCGACAGACGGCAGTAGATCGAACACCGGGAGCGGTTGAGAATTTCCGCGATGGCCTTGATCTCATTGCCGGCCTTGAATAAGTCGAGCAGACGGCGCGTATCGGCCTCCGTCCAGCGGTCTGCGGTATGGGCCTGGGCTAGGGGCGGTTCGGGCATGGCGTGGGCTCTCCGTGGATTCTCAACCGCTCTGTTTCCGCTGCGGCCCAGCCGGCCGTTTGCTGAACTGCACTCGATCAGAGTGGCAGTCGCATGGGCATGGTCCCATCGGTGCGTGCGTGCCATCGCAATCCTTGTGTCGGCCCTCAAAACACGCCCATGATTTGAATGTCCCTGCCGTATCGCCGACTATTATGCGGGCGGGCCGAAAACCACCAGATTTCCTCGCTGATCTATTCCAATGAGACATTTCCTGCTCCTTTCTTCACCTCCGCCGCCAGCGCAGCCTCGGCCTCGTGAATGCAGGACATTTTTAGGGACGCAATGCAATCATCTACCGACCTATCCCACGCCGGCCACGGGGGCGTGCAGGCAAGGCGGAGGGCCTCCCATAGCCGGGCGTTCTCCGCCTCCGCCTTCTCTGCCCGCCTCCGGTCTGTTGCCATGATCACGCTGGCTGCGAGTGTGGCCGTCTCGGTGTCGTGCCGCCATTTGGCCAGCCGCTCGATCTCGTCCCACGGGCCACACCACACCGCGTACACATTCTCCTGCCACGCGCCATCGTCGCCAAGTTCGTCCCAGGCGTTCTGAGCGTATTCCGGCATCTGGCTCAGTAGCCACGACTTCCATGCGGAGTAATCCGCCCACGGGCCATCCCGGTCGTGGTTGGCTAGGTCGGCCCACGGTGGCTTGGCGCACGTCAGCCGCTCGATCTCGTCCGCCGCGCGACGCATGAGGTCCGAGCATTCGCGGCATGAATTGCACCATTGGCACTTGATTCGCAGTTCGTCGGCTAGTTCACTCATCGCTCTTGGTCTCCGTGGATTCTCAACCTCTCCATCGTCCCTACACACCTCGCCGCTTCCACCAGCCACGCGGAAAACGCGGGCACTGTAGCCGATCGCTGCTGGTGCGACATAACCTGCCATCGGCGACGGTCTCCGAAATCGCTAGCACGCAGGCAAAACGGGATGACGATTGCGGACTTCTCGACTCCTGAAAAGCACAGCCAAGTTGCCTTGCGCCGGGTGTCGCCCCAATAGGCTTGCAGCACGGCAATGGACCATAGGCCATCACGTTCCGGCTCCCCAGGCTTAGGCAGATCGGCCGCAGCAAATAGTCTGGAGTGTGCCGGATGTTCCAGCACACCGCCCCATGTCCGCAACTGTTCACAGCACCACAAGCCTAGTTCTTTCTCTCCGGGTTCCGGCTTCGCCTGGTGAGCACAGTACGCGGACCACGAGCGGCACGGCGGATGGGCGATAACGGGCATCCCGCCGGGGAACGTGCGGGCGTCCCGGTTGCGGTCGTAGATTTCCACGCCCTCCATCCCACGATAGGAGGTTTTCACTGCGGCGCATAGTACGGCTATCGTCCTCACTCCGTTATCCTCCCTCTCAGCCGCTCCATCGTCCGCCGCGCGTCGTCGATGCGGTACTCTCGTCCGATCTCTTTCGCAAACGCCATCGCGGCTAGATGCACATCGGCGTCAGCTTGCGTCTTGCATCGGAAGCAAATCTTGCGGCCTGGGTTCATCGCGATGAATAAGCGGCCACAACGTAAGCAGGTTTGAGTTTTCATCTGCGAGGTCTCCCAAAATAGATTTGCAGCCGCCACAGATGGAGAGTCCACCCCAGCGACTTGAATGTCGCATCGGGGTACACATCGCTTCCGGCATCTGGCCACGAATGCCAGCAGATGAGAGCATGTCTTCCGCACCGATGCCAACCGAGCGAAACGGGCCAGTAGCGGTATGTCTTCTTCACGTTTCACCCCGAGGCGTCGCCGCCGTCCACGTAGGTCTTTCGCATTACTGGACGCACCCGCGCGGATGCAATAAAGTCAGTCGGCTCGGAGTCCCATCCCCACGGTTCCGCGTGCTTGGTGCCCGTGCGGTTCGTGCTTTGGAGTTGCCAGAATGTACCTTCGATGCACTCGAATACGTCACCCAGCCGCAGGCTGTCCAGCGGGACAAGACCGCTCGACTCCCACTGTTGCTTCGCTTCCTGGTTGTTGCAGCGTTCCTTGTAGGTGTTCATGGTTAATCCTCAATCGTTTCATCACGGTTAGGCTGTCCTGGATTCTGTCTAGAGCCGCCAAATACAGAGCCCGGTCGTAGCTCACCGGGGCTTCGCTCACGATCGCCATCAGCTTGTGGCACGTCTCGGCTAGGCGGGCTTCACACTGTTGCCTGCCCTGGGCATGGTAAGGCGGGGGTTTACAGCCGAAGCATCCCATGACTGTCGCTCCCATCGCACTAGAATTTCCTCACGCACCAGTCGGGGCGTCCGGAATCGAACCGAATGCCTCCGGCCCCTGGGAGTGCATCCCCGATAACCGGCGTGCAACCATTGCACCTCACCCCGGAAAGCACTTGCGACACAGTTTCAACGGTGCCCGCACGACGGGCACGCCGTTCTTTGCCTTCGCCTCGAAATATTCCCACTCATAATACAATCCGGGCTGGTTGCACCAGGTCTTGCCGGTGTACGCGATTCGGTGGACGGTTTTCAAGCCGGTCTTCTGCATGAGTTTCATACGCCCTTCCCCTCTTTTACTTCAGCGAGCCTTTCTTCGAGCCACTCCCGCTGCCGAACTAACAACGCTTTTTCCGCCTCGTCCTTATAGGCGTACAACTCGTCAATTGAAATGCGCCGGCCGTAGCTCTTGTCCATTACTTCACCCGCATCATCCCGGTACGACAGCAGGACCAGCGTAGTAGATTCCTTAGGTGCCTCTTCCCAATTCCAATTCGTGCCCCAGAAATCCACCTTCAGGAGTCGTGGGACAGTGAAATAACCCGGCGTAATCCAGTAGTAATCACGCAAGCCGATCTCGAATTTGTAACCGTCTGCTGTAGCGAAGTTCTCGGCGAGAATTCTACCCAGCGTTGCCTTTGCCTCCTCAAAATCCCGCTTCGCAACAACGAGGGCCTCATGTTTCTTTGCGGCCTTCTCGCTCTCAAATTCGCGTCCGTCTTCAGTTTTGAATGTGGTCTTTTCTTTGATCGTTCTCATGACTTCGCATCCTCCTTCCACGCCCGCCACGCTTCCTGGATGCGGTCGATGTCGCTTTCCTCCACCAACACCAATCCGAGCGGTTGGTGGGCGTACAGTGGCTCATGGTCCGCATTCAATGCTCCCGCGGCGTCGGCGATGGCGCGCAGCAGCGGGAGTTGGTTCAATGCATCGACGAT
>Ga0180083_1000007_pt1 | contig 21157 bp, 48 predicted proteins | sample EasRiv0_1_16_10D_FD_121792 | JGI IMG/M metagenome (GOLD analysis project Ga0180083, IMG submission 121792) | Soil microbial communities from meander-bound floodplain in the East River, Colorado, USA - East River metaG ERMLT660_1_16_10D | ecosystem: Environmental > Terrestrial > Soil > Floodplain... | reverse complement strand
GATGCCGCACTTCCTTGGCCCTTGCCTGAGCCGTCGGAGCTCGTCACGTCGTCTAGTGACCACGTCTCTCTGCCTTCTCTCGTGCCTCCTGTTCAGCCCACATCTGATCCTCCCAGCTTTTGGTCGTCATGTGGTGGGCTCGGCTCTTTGTCTGGGTACGCTCCCTTGCCGCTGACTTCTGTGCTCCGTACCGTTGCGCGATCGTCGGCTTGCGGAGCGCGGCCGGGGTCGGAGGTGGTCGCTGCCACTGCGGCGGCCGGTGCCCGGCGGGGTGTCCAGACACACGCCCACACCGAACCCCGGACGTCTTCGAGCTGCACCGATCCCAACTAGTCATGTGTGCGTGTTCAAGATCTCGATCAGCGTGACGATGGCGATCGTTGCCGAGGCGATCGACGTGCCCAGCGTGATCTTGACGAGCTTCATGGCCCCGCGTAGCTCGGTTCGCCACTCTTCCATCATCGAGAGCCGGTGCTCGTGGTCAAGTACCATCTCCCGCATGGTGATGGCCGGTGGGTCGTCTGACCAGCGTTGGTGGTGCTCTTGGGTCACGTTCCCCACCTCACTGTTCCGTTGGCGTGCTTGCCGGTGTGACCAGCCGTCAGGACGCACCGCTGTGGTTTTCCGTGGAAGGTTCGTTGGGAGGCGCAGCGCTTCTTGTGAGCCGACCCTTCGCTTAGGTACCCCGGCACGGTCCGTGGCGCCTGATCCCCTGTCGGCCGGTGTGCCCCCATACGGTGGGTTGGCTTGGCCCTGAGCTTGTGCGCTCCGGGACCGCTGAGAGGCCGTCGGATGTGCGGCATCAGCCGTGTGCCCAGTTCGATCGAACGTAGCCGCACCGATCACAGTAGTCGCCCCTCGTTGTGCCCTCCCACTGTGCTGTGCCCTTCTTGGCGCGCATGGCCTTGAACGGGTGCTTGTGTTCCTGATAGTACCGCCGTGTGTAGCCCTTGCCCATCTGTCCTGCGGCGGTTGGGTTTGACGCCTTGTTTCGGCTGCCGACCACCGTGGTGATGCGCTTGCGGCTGGACGGCGTGATCACGCCCTTTCGTTTCATCAGCGTGTCTTCGACCAGCGGGACTTGCGAACCTGCTCGGCTCGCGAAAGCTCTCTGCTATAGGCGCCCGGCCCCCTCTTTGAAGCCTTGTCAAGCCGCTGAAGGGTCTTGGCGTTGCCAGCCTTGTGTCCCGCTGAGGAGAGGTGTTGGTCAACACGGGAGGAGGCGAACCAGCGCCCACAGCCACCGCACTTGAGCTTGGTCGATGCCATTACACGTCCCTGTTCTTGCGGTACCACGCGTTGGAGTGCTCGCCGCTGTGGCCCCGCACACGGTCACAGAAACCCACGTCGTTGGCAAGCCGTCGCCCGCACTTCGGACCCTTTGCCGCCGGGGTCGGGTGACCCACCCTTTGGGTGAAGCCATGCTCCGCAGACGCCTTGCTCGTCTTGCCGAGGCCCATTCGGCTGCGGACACCGGCGTTGCCGTGTGAGCTCTTCTTTCGCGTTGGAAACCCCGGCATCAGCGCTTCTCCCCGTCTACTACCCGCTTGATGGTCTCCGCGTCGAGGTCGTCAAGGCTCCCCCGCCGTGGCAGGAGCGACCCCAGAAGCAGGAGCACTGTGAAGAAGATGATCAGGAACCCGACGAGTCGTGCCGTCGTCCCGAGGAACAGGTCTAGCTTGTCGATCATGTCCGCTACCCCAGCGTGTTTTCGTCGCCGTTGACGACGATCGTCAGGACGTTGTTGGTTCCGGCTGCCGCCTGAAGGACTTCGGCTGCCTCCATGACGTAGTAGGCAAAGTAGTCGATGACCGACCCTGTGACACCGGCTGCCGCTGCCGGGACGCTGTAGGTGCTCAGGATGCGGGTGCCCGCCGCGTCGGCGCCGATCGACAGGGTGAGCGTGACCGGGCTGGCCGAGGGGTTCTGGATGTGGATGTGGCGGATGATCGTCTTGGTCAGGGCCGGGACCGTGTAGATCGTGGCCGGTCCGGTTGCAACCAGTGCTGGTCCGGCGAGTCGCTTTGGTGTGCGTGGCATTTGCTTCCTCCTGCTAGAAGGCTGTAACCTCAGCCCAGATGATGCTGAACCGCGCGACGTAGGTTAGCGCCGCGACTCCAACGTGGCTGGTCGTGAGGACAAACCCCTCTTGGTTGCCGAGCACCAGCGGCTGCTGTCCCTCGCCGTCAGCATCGAAGAGTCCGACTTTTCCGAGCTTCATGAGCAGTTGTGCCGACGTGATCGCGCCGGTTCCCTGCCCCCAAAGGACGCCTCCCTGAGCGTTTGCGTCGAGGGTCTTTGTTCCGGCGGTGAGCGCCCCGGTGGTCGATATGCCGATGTCGCTGACCTGTGACGTGCTGAGACCGGTCTCCGTCTTGAGGTTATTCGCGCTGGGAACGATCCGGGTGCCGCCGGACCCGATGACGGTCCACGACCGTGCCGGGATAAGGTTGAAGCCCATGGGACCGGCGGCGGTCGCAACCGCAACGATCCCGACGCCCTCAAGGACTACCTTGTAGACGAGTGCCTTGGTCTTTGCTCCGCCAAGGAAGCGAAACTGTAGCACTTCCGAGTTTGCCGCAAGCGCTGCACCGATGGTTCCTGTGAAGCCAGAGTAGCGGTACCACATGCCCGACACCGCGAGACGCGAGGTCTGAAGCGGCATCCGGGTGACTTCACCTACCCCGGCGATGTTTGCCGCAACGGTTGCGTCGTTGATGACCGCCATGTGTGTGCCTCCTACGGTGCGATGAGTCGGTAGCTGATTGCGGCGGTCACACCGGCCGTCGGGCCGGGGGTACCGACCTTATCCATGTCAACACGGAGGTAGTTGATGTAGTCGTCGGACCCCGGCGCGTAGTCCGGGCTAAACACTGTGTTGACCGCCACAGACAGGATGTTCGGACGGTCCGCCAGCACGAGGCTCGTGTTGACTTCCTGAAGAAAGATCGGATCAAAGAACTGCCAGTAGTTGAGTGTGTTGTTCGGGGTGCTGACGTGAACCGTTACCCAGAAGTCCTCAACCCAAACGGAGAGGGTAGGGTGCGGCATGGCGCCGTACATCCATGTGGTCCCGGATAGGGGGATCAGGTTGCGCTGAACCGCTATCGGCATCACGTACAGCGTTGCACTTAGCCACCGTGTCCCGTCCCAGAAGACCATCATTCGAAGCGTGGCGTCCCAGCGGGTTGGGAAGCCGATGTCGGTGAGCGTCGTGCCGATGATGTAGGCGAAGTTGTAGTCTCCCACCACCACGCTGGGCGCCCACCAGTAGACCCTGATCGTTGTGGCATCCACGACGAAGCCGGTTGCGATGATGGGGTCGAGCTCTGGCTCATCGCGTGCGTTGCCTTTCGACGTGATCGGCTCGGCTGTCTGCACCACCATGACCGGCCTGTTGGGGTCGAGTCCTGACAGGCCGGTTAGGTCGAATGTTCCAGACCTGTCACCGGCACCGAGGTTGCGGGTGAAGGAGACGCGAACTAGGGTCGGTCCGGCTGGTCCCGGTGGTCCGGGGATCATCCACTCGTAGCCGTCTAGGCCGTCCCAACCCGGTGGTCCCATGGACGTGCCGCCACTGCCGCCGCTGCCCGGCGGGCCGGTCTGCCCCTGTGGTCCCGGTGGCCCCGGCGGCCCCGGAACGAGGCTGTCGAGGCCATCCGTGCCGTCGAGGCCGGGCTGTCCCGCGCCTCCCGCAGCCCCCGCCGTCCCGGCCGTGCCCGGCGCACCGGGGAAGCCGGGGAGGCCGTCGAGGCCGTCCGTGCCGTCGAGGCCGGGCTGTCCCGCGCTGCCCGCAGCCCCTGCCGTCCCGGCTGTGCCCGGCGTACCGGGGAAGCCGGGGAGGCCGTCGAGGCCGTCCGTGCCGTCCCATCCCGGCGAACCGGCCGGTCCTTGTGGCCCGATTGCTCCCTGAAGCGCCATGACCAGTAGGTCGAACCGCTCCACCTGTGGTATTCCTACCCCTGAGACACGTCGGAAGCGACCCTTGATTGTGTGGGCACCGGCTGCCACGGGTGCATTGGTACGGTGAACGAGCGCGATCGTTGTCGTGTCGCCGGATGCGAGGTCGTTGTGCACCTCGTCGTGGTCCGTTCCGTCGAACTGAAGGGCAATGCCGATGGTAGCCTGAACCGGGCTGGTCAGGGACACCTCTACCGTTAGCCACGCCGCGATGTTGACCGGCTCCGCCAGCACGATGACGGCAACGCAACCGGGAATGTCCTCTAGGACTGCGGAGGTTGTGCTGTTGGGTGTGTCGTCCTCTACGTACACCGTCGTCAACTCGCCAGCCACTGCCGCTGGTCCCGGTAGCCCCTGCGGGCCGACCGCGCCCGGTGGTCCGGGGATGCCGTCGAAGCCGTCGAGTCCGTCCGTGCCGTTCCAGCCGTCCGCCCCCGGTGACCCGGCTGGTCCCGGCGTGGGGCCGGGTGCGAGCGGCCACGGCTGGTCGTAGGTCGGAGGGGTGACCCGTGGCTCTGTCACCGGTAGTAGCCCTCGCGCGTTAGCTCGTAGCCGTAGACGATGCCCTTGACCCTGACCGTGGCTCCGCCGACCGGGTCCATCAGGATCAGACGCGAGTTGGTGTACGATGCGGACCTGACGCGTCCGGTTCCGAGGTTGAGCGGGAGGTAGCTGCCGGGGAGTAGCTGAAGAAACCCGATGGGGATGCCGGGGGACGTGTCGCAGACGTTGAGGTCCATCGGCACGTCGCACCGAACGGAGAGCGCCGAGAGCTCGAACGCGCCGCTCTCTACGACCCAGACGGAGTACGCCTCTCCCTGAGCACCCGAGAACGTGAGCTCAAAGGGGATGATCCGTGAGTAGATCGGTGGCAGCGCGAGGACGAGCGGTTCAGACATCGACCACCACGTAGAAGATGGTGACTTCGAGGGTCCCGGTGCCGAGGGTGGGGTTGGCGGTGTCGTTGCTGATGACGAGCGGCTTGTCTTCGAGGTCGGAGACCACGCCCCAGTTGATCGCCGTCTCGAAGGCGGCGTGGGCCAACGCGTCCATGGCCGAGTCCCAGAACCCAGCGCTCGTGAGGGTCACCTCTTTGATCGCCGCCTGTCCGTGCCCGACGACCAGCAGCCCACCCCCGTCGGTGTAGGGTACGACCCCGGCTCGAAGGAGGATGACTGCGTCGAGGCCGATGACAACCCTGTCCGGTCCCGGAGTTGGTACCAGCTCAACCGGGGTCGTGAAGAGCGCGAGGATCTGGGCGCTCGTCACCGTCACCCTGACGGCTCGTACCTGTGGCTGGACGAAGGCCGCGCTGCTCGACTGCGGAAACCGTGGTTGGATCTTGCCCATGGGGGTCTCTCCCTACCTGTCGATGGTGGCCCAGAGGTCTGTTGGTGTTGCGTACTGCCATGGAAGGTAGAACCTTCCCTTGTTTCCCCACAACAGCCCCCACGACTGCTCGCATCGTAGGCCCGTGGCGCCGTTGCTCCCGTCAGCGTAGCCGTAGACCCAGTAGGCGTGGAACCCAGCGAGCCCTCCGGAGGGAGCGCGAAGAGTGTAGTTGCGCCCGAGGGTCCACCAGTTCTCGTACCACGGCGTTACGATGAGGACCGGTCTCTTGTAGTAGACGAGCGTCGTCTTGATGTTCGTCAGGGGATCACCGTCGGCCAGAAGGTTGTAGTAGCTGCCGATGAGGTAGCGGTGACCGTTCGCGGCCACGACGCCGTAGCTCTGCGCGACCTGAAGGCCGGTGCGCAGGAAGGTGCCGTCTCCCGCCCAGCCGTCAACCTGCTTGCAGCGGTAGTACACGCGGTCGGCAGAGGCATCGTCGTACAGCCACTTGCCGGTCTGAAGGTGCTCTTGGTAGTTCTTGACACCCGTCACCGCGTAGCCGACGCAGTAGGGGAAGCCGTTCTGGTTGAGCGGGAGGGGGATCGTGTTGGGGAGCATGTACGTGGGTGGAAAGGCCGTCGGTGCAGTTGCGATGCCCGGCGCGCGGGACAGCGGGTAGTCCTGACTGTCCACCGGGGAGGGGACCGCCCCGAGGCCGTAGGTGCTGGTCATGCTAGGTCCACCACTTTCCAAGGAAGTTTCCGGCGCCGGGCCTGATCGAGCAGGTGAGGCCGACCGGGTTGACCGTTACCCCGAGGAAGTAAAGCTGAAGGTAGCCTCCGGCCGTGACCGGAAACACCGCGACGTTTCGCAGCACATCGGTGCTCCAAGGAAAGCCGCCGCTCGTCAGTAGCGGGTCGCTCTCTCCGGTTGCGTAGGCCGGGGTCCCGACCCCGTAGGAGCTTCTATGTAGCTCCCAGTTGTAGGACTCCGTGTTGTGGGCCACGTTGTCGCCCGTCGTTGGGGTGAAGGCAAGGCTTGCGAACCTGACGAGCGCCGGTACGACCCACGAGACGTAGCGGCGAGAGCGCAGGTTGGGGTCTGGGTTCCACGTTTGGTTGAGGGGCTGGGTGATGGTCTTGTCCGTCGCAGAGCCGTCGCTGTAGGCTTGCCAGCTCGTGGCCACGTCCCTGCTGGTGTAGTCAAAGTTAGCCGAGAAGACGGGAGGGGCAACGGTGTTGCCGAGGTAGAGCGTCGAGCGGCCGTCGCCTCGTCCCCCGACGAGGGTTGGGATCTCTAGGCCACCGGCCGAGCCAGCGGGGGGTGCCACGAAGATCACCGGGTCATCGATGCTGGGATCGCCCGGCCCACGAAGGCCGGGGGACGAGCCGCCGCCGCCGACCCCGGCGTAGGCGGCTTGCTCCATCTGCTGCCGTTCGAGCTTTTTGATGAGCTCGTCCTTTTCGGGTGTCCCGTTACCCCCAATGCTCTCCCAGATCAGGCCGTTCCACTGGTGGATGTGCCCTGTGTCGTCGTTGAGAAAGTAGAGGCCAAGCGCGGGGTGCAGGGACCGCATAGCAGCCGTGTTGCCGTGCTGGATCCGTGGCGCTCCAAACCCCGGTCTCACCGGTAGTTGCCCTCCTGCGTAACCTCCCAGCCGTAGACGACACCCTTGATGGTCGCGGCGATGGCGAGAGGGGAGAGCAGGATCAGGGTCGCGTTGTTGAGCCTGTTCGAGCGGATTCCGGCCATGCCGAGGTCCAGCCGTGAGTAGTTGGTGCCGTCGAACTGGATGTATCCGATGATGTTGGACGGGTCGGTGTCGCAGATCGCGTACTCACCGGCAGCCGTGGACTTGGCTAGCAGCAGGGCCAACTCAAAGTAGGCACCCTTTGGTTGCCAGATCTGCTGCGTCTGTCCGGCCACCGCCGTAAAGGTCTTGGCGAACGGCACCGCCTTGGTGTAGGGCCGTCCCTGAAAGGTCGTCATCCAGTCTTCTCCTGAAGGCCCATCGCCTGTCGCTCTTGCCGCCACTCTGCGATCGTTCGGAACCGAAGGGTGTGGCCCTTTGAGCACGACGTCTTGTGCTCTCGCTTCCCCTCGTGCTCTACGAACGGGGTCACGTCAACCGGGTTCTCTACCCCTCCAACCTTGTCTCCCCGAGGCCCGATGAGGCAGTACGGACACCTGACGGTAACGCGTCCGGCCTTCAGGTCTAGGTCGGCCGTCATCAGGGCGCGCGCCGGTCTACTCTGTGGGAGCGACACTTTTGTCTCCGCCTCTGCTGTAAAGGTAGACGCCAAGCCCGAAGAGAACCAGTGCGGCCAAGTAGGCGACGAGTCCTGTCACGGCCCCCATGACCCCACCGATGGCGTCTCCGGCGGCCGAGACGGGGTCCGGGGAGCGGGTCTCGCCTCCTGCAAGAGTGCCCGCAGGGACGACACCGCCCGCACCGGTAGTCAACGGGACGTCTCCTGCCCTCTGGCCGATGAAGTCGAAGTAGTAGCCAAAGTAGTTGAAGTCCTTTGGCAGCTTCGCCGTGGCTTGCTTTACCATGTCGAGCGTTACCACGGTGCTAGCGGGAACGCCGAGGAACCCTGCCAGCGTCGTGCTTCCCCCGGAGCTACCCGTCGTCGGGGGTGGTGTGGCGGTCCCGCCCAGAAGTCCTGCGGCCGTGAAGACCTTGGTGTAGTAGGGGCTGCCGGGGTGGTTCCACGGACTCGCGATGAGCGCTAGCGCTTGCTGTCTGAGGTTTCCACCAGCGATGGCGGTGCGAACCCCGGAGTAGTTAGAGCTCGACTTCAGCAGCCGGACGGCGGCGCTAATGCCCTCCGCCCGGCTGCTGTAGGTACTGAGCTTGCTGACACCGTTCTCGACGTGCGTGACCCCGAGCGGGTTGTTTCCGGTGCCGCTCTCCGACTTGATCCAGACACGAGCCAGCCGGATGTCGAAGCCCGGTAGCTCGTGAACGAGCTGTTGGGCCAGCGGCTCGACTTCGGCGTCCGTGTAGCTCATCGCTGAAGGGCTGCGAGCTCTGCGGTGAACTTGTTGAGGGACGTCTGGGCAACCTGTGCGCTTGCCGTGTTGCCTCTCGCGGTGTTGACGTTGAGGCTGTTCGTCTGAACCGCAATGGCGTTCTGAAGGGTTGCGATACGAGCCGCCGTGGCCCCCGTGTTGCTGGTGCCCCCGACCGAGACCGACGTGCTGCCGCCGCTCGTCAGTCGGGCTAGCTCTGCTTGGAACTTGGCAAGCGACGCCTGATCGGTCGCCAAGGCGCTCCGCTGGGCCGCCGTGGGGCTCGTTACGGCCTTCAGGTTTGCGATGTAGCCTTGCTGCTTTGCGATCGCGGTTTGGAGAACGCTGACCCTTGCCGCGTCCGTTCCGGAGGCCGCTGGCCCCTTTGCCGCCAGAGCGTCTAGGATCTGTTGTGCCCAAGCCGCGTTGGCGTCTTGCTGTCCTTGGAAGAGCGCCGCGAAGTCCGGGAGCGCGGGCTGCTCCGGAGAGAGCGGAGACAGCCCCGCCAGCCCGGTCTCGCCGGTTGCCCCGGTGCTACCGCCGCCGCCGGAGCCGCCCCCGGCCCCGCCGATGCCGCTGAGACCGCTTGCCCCGGTGGCCCCAGTTGAGCCGCTCTTTGTCTTCAGGAAGAGGACCGCGAGCACGACCCCCCCGATGACGACCCACGCCAACGGAGGGATCCGCTTGAGTGCTGCGGGAAGCTTGATCTTTGGCATGTGATGCCTCTAGGGGTTTTTGCCGCTCAGGATGGTTCCCCGGAGGTACTCTGGCTGTTGGATCGTGAGGATCCCCCGCTGAAGGACGACCGGTTTTGCGGAGTCACGCTGTGCTTGCGCGGCGCGGTTGTACTGACTCAGCCGCCACGCCGCCATCTGCCGTAGGTAGGGTAGGGCGTTGTCCTGACGCTTTCCCGCTGCGACGTTGAAGGAGTAGCGCTCCGCCCCGTAGTTGCGCAGGAAGCCGGTTGCCGAGCTCATGCTTGGTGGGGTGTTGGAGTTGCTCCCGGTCTTCGGCAACCGAAGGTCCTGCTGAATCGTCTTTAGCTGGTACGGAGCCGACAGGCTGACCCGAGGCGCCGACACGCTAGGGACGGTTGGGTTGCTCACGAGCTCTCTGACGCTGTTCCAGACGCCCACGTCATCGTCCCTTCGCTGGGTCGCCGATGCCGGTCACCTGTCGGATCAACGTCTGTGGGGTAGGTACGTCGGACATGCTGCCGCGCTGCCGGGTCCCAAAGACCTTGGTGGCCGTTGGCCCTCCGCGTTGCTCGTACTGTTCCACACGGCTAAAGGTGAGACCCGCTTCTGCTTCGACTCCACGGGTCTCATTGATGGTGTTGACGTGCTTCCGCTGGAAGACGTCGAAGATCAGTCGAAGCCAACCCGAGTGCTCGCGCACGTCAACCGGCGCGAGGTTCTGGCGGTCCGCAGGGCTGGCACCCATTGCTACCTCCCCTGAAGTGTCTTGGACACCTGTGAGAGCGTGGTGCCGCCCTGCTTCATGATCTCCGTCATCCCCTTGTAGTTGGTCACGATGAGGAAGACGAGGATCAGGAGGAAGATCGAATAGGCAACGTTGCTGACGATGCCACCGCCCATCAGCTACCTAGCCCTTCTTGACGAAGCCGAAGATGAAGAGGCCGACCACGACCGCTGCCACGACGAGCGCAAATGCCTTCATGTTCTTAGCGACCCTTCTTGATGACGAAGTTGTAGACGAGGAACGCGGCGACGATGAACACGATGGCCCAGCCGAGCGTCGGCAGGTGCGTGTTCTGGGGGTTCATCCCACCCGGTGTGAGCGGGTTCATCGCGTTCGTGACGTTTCGAGCGCCAGCGCTGGTCGAGAAACCAGCGTTGCCGAAGTCCTTCAAGGCTATCCTCCTACTGTGGTTTTGCCCCGCTACCACCGCCGGTGGCCGGGGGAGGCTGGCTGACCGCGTTGCCGAACTGCGTGAGGAACGGGAGCCACTTGTCGCTGTTGAGCAGGAGCGCCCCTAGAAGGATCAAGAGCAACAGCCCGTTCACAACCTCTGGGGCGGCCCCTGCTACCGTCGGTACGAGGAAGAACCCAACGGCGAGGCCACCGATAACCACGGCGTCGTTGCTCCACATTACCGTGCGCCCTGAGCCGGGGTCGCCGCCGACTTTGTCTTGGCGAGCGTACCGGCCGTAGCGATTGCCTCTCGTACCCGCTGCCAGCGCTTGCCAAACGCAAAGCCGACTAGGATGAGTACGACGTACAACGTTAGTGCCGTGTCAGGGTTGCGGAGCATTGATGACCGCCGCTACGACTGGTCCGGTGGACCCCGTGTACGTCAGGAAGGCAAGCAGAACGCCCACCAGCATGAGCAGCACACCGAGACCACGCATCCCTAGAACCTCGTTGGACGCTTTGTCGTAAGGGCAAACGTCTTAGCGGTCGTCGGGTCGGCGCTGTTTGCGAGAATCCCGACGACGGCAAAGGCGAATGCGTTGAGAGCGATGATCTGGTCCGCCGTGAGCGCGACGTTGAGCACGACGACCGCCACGTTCAGGACGGCGGCCACGAGCGCAAGCCAAAGCGCGGGGTTTCGACCGAGGATCATCGGAGTGTCTGGAAGACGAGAACGTAGCCGACGACGAGGAACACGATGACCCAGAACGGGCCGGACTCGTAGAACTTCACGTCGCCGGGGCTGTTGGAGACCCGGTTGCTCCCTCCGGGGGCGGACGAGTTGACCGGACCGGCCACGCCGAACCGGCTGATCCCGTTGCCGATGCCCACCTGACCCATGACGAGCCTAACCCGTCGTGTTCAGGACGACCGGCAGAAGCCGCTCACGAATGGTGCGGATCCGAGATCCAGCCGCGAGGGACTTGCCGAAGCGGAAGCGGGTCTTCACGTTGATGTACGACTCCGTATTGTAGCTGTCCTGAAGCGTCTTGGTCTGGCTGAAGAAGTCGTGGGTGAACGTGCCCTGTGGCAGATCACGCCCGTACAGCTCGCGCTGGCGCTCAAGGATGCTTGTCACGTCCTCGTCGAACGGGGTGTCGTTGGCGTCGTACTTGAACTCGATGGACGTGACGTCCGCGTTGGGGATGCCGACGAGCGCCGTGGCCCCGGCCGCCGCGTCATCGATCTGGTAGATCAGGCGAAGCAGAACGCCGCCTCGCTGGTGGTCGATGTCGATCTGGGAGCCGGTGACGGAGTTGAACTGCTCTTCCCACTGGTGAACGTAGCCCAGCGGCGGCATGTCCTCCTGTCGCTGAGGCACACCGTAGAACTCACGCCAGAGCGCTGTTGCACCGGAGTTGACGACCGCCGTCGCGGCGCCCGTGAGGACGTACGGCTGCTGGTGTGTACTGAGCCCACCGAGAGCGTTGTAGGTCGGAACCACCTCCATGTTGACGGTCTCGTTTTGGATGAGCCAGAGGCCAAGGTCCTCGAACCCAAGCAGCGGTGCCGTGAACGGCAGGTCAAGGCTGAACAGAAGGGTTGCCCCCACCTGCGCGCCCGCGATCGGATAGTTGTAGAGGCTTGCCGTCGTCGTCTGCTGGTTCGCCGTGTTGACGGTGACGACACCAGACGAGTTCGGTGCGTACTGGTAGCTGTTGATGAGGTTGATCAGGTACAACCCCCAGCCCGAGACCTGATAGAGCAGGTCGAGACCGGACACCCGGATGAGCAGGTTCGCGAAGAGGTTCCACGGACCCTGTGCGTCCTGAACGGACGTGCCACCGTTGAGGGTGTTCGAGATGTTCAGGCTGGTGATGAGGCGCAGCCGCTTCAGGAGGCCGACGTGCTGAAGCGTCTGGGGGGTGTTGACACCCGTGGCGTACGTGATGGACTGGTCGGCCTGACGGCGGAGCCGTGTGACCGCAGGATCGCCCCAAGGCATTCTTTCTGCTCTCCTACTACGCTGTTCGAAGCAGGTCACCCGGACCTGCCAAGATGCCGTCTGTCGGGAGCTTTGCCCCGATCAGCTTTGCGGCGCCGAGGATGCCGACGATCAGGATCATCCAAGAGAAGATGATCACAACCGGCTCCTCGAACGCCCGAGTCATCCGACCCAACCCTAGCCTCCGTTCCTGCTACTAGGCTGCCTTTGATGAACGAGCAGCGGGTCCCGCATGTGCGGTGCCATGTACCAGAAGGCGTACTGCTCGTATAGTCGATCGCGTACGGTGTCGCCCATGTACCCGGCCACCTTGTCGCGATCGTCCTGCGTTAGCAGGTCAAACACACACCAGTGCTCTGCCTCCGTGAAGAACAGAGACGGCACGTCCTTTGGGCGCTGGCTCGCGTACCACGTCCCGAAGCCGCGCTGCCGTCCGAGCCGGACCAGCGTGGCGAGCACACGCGGTGCCCGCCGCGAGGTCGTCACGCTGGTTAGCTCGTCGATGTAGACAACGGTAGGCACGTCGTAACCCCAAACGTCGCCGAGGTAGTCAACGAGGTCTGCCCAGCCGTCGTCGGCGTCGTCGCGGGGCCGGAAGACCTGACGGAGCGTCTCCGGGTGGTGGTCGTAGCGCTGGCTCCGCACGTAGCCGGGGTAGTCCCAAGAGTGCTTCGGGTCGATCACGACCGTCCGGTAGCCGAGCTTGCGGATCAGCCGGTCCGCAAGCGTTGTCTTCCCGCTGCCGGTGCGTCCACCAAAGAAGACGCGCTCGTCGCGGCTGATCCGCAGCTCACGCGAGGACGTAGGCGTCGTCGTCGTAGAGCGCTCCCTCGTCTGAGCTGTCACCGATCAGCCACGGTAGGACCGTCTCCTGAAGGTAGGTGAGTGCCGCCGTCAAAGATTCCGAGTCCAAAGCTTCGAGCTTTGGCAAGAGCATTGAACGGATCAGCGGCCGTACCATAGGCGGTGTCTTGCCCGTTGCCTTGCCCAGAAGCCATGCCGTACGGTCCTTCACCGTGGGAAGGCTCGGCAGGTCGTCCGACTCCATCCCTAGAAACTCGCTCACGTTGTCGTTGCTCAAGGCTGCCGCGTACCCTTTCTGTTGCCAACGGGACGACCCGGAAGGAGTAGGCCAGCAGCGCCACGACGAGAGCGATGGTGTCGCTGGCGTCCCGACCGAGCTTTGCGGCGAGGTCGATGCGCCGCGCCACGATGTTTGCCAACGGCACCGCGATGGCGTTTGCCTCGTCTGCCGTTGGTGCTGCCCAGCCACCGATCGCAAATGTCGTCAGAAGAACCAGACCCGTTGCAAAGAGCGGGGTCAGGTCCTCCGCCCCGGAGGGACGCCCGCGCGGTGCCCGAGGCCGCGCACGCGCCGAGCCGTCGCCGCCGACCGGGACCGGGTTGCGGGGCCAGACGGGCGGGCTGTCGTCACCGAGGTCGAGCATCACGCCGTCGAAGGACGAGGCCACGGTCGGCTCCGGGGGCTGCTTGCCGCGTAGCACGTCGGCCATCCGGTGCAGCGTCGAGCGCACCGGCTCCTGCGGCGGCTCGACGAGCTGAAGCGGAGCCACCGGGGGTGGGGCCACGGTCTGCCCAGCCATCGCCGCCGCGTGCCGCTTGGTCCGCTGGTGCTGTCTCAGGTGCCACTCGCCGCCGCTGACGGTGACGCCGCACTCGCACGTCATGGGGCTGCCTCCCGAAGTTTTTCGTGCTCAAACGTCCCACGTTGCCCAGAGAAACGCGGTCTGTACCAAGAGGTTACCACGCCAAAAAGCGGTGCAAGACGGTACGTTGTGGTGCCACCTGCGAGGTTTGATCTCACCGAAGCCTCGCCCGGTGTGCCGGGGTGTCCTTGTGGGTTCCGTACGTCAGGGGCCGGTATCGCCCGCCGCAGACGGTGCAGACCTTGTAGACGTAGACGCCCGGTCTGCCCGGCGCCCGCTGGGTGCGCCACCACCAGTCGGGGTCCTTGCGTGCGTCGTAGCGCGCCCTGCGGGCCACTCAATGATTCCGCCTTCGGTGGCTCTCGTACTTGCCCTCCGTGTACCGGCCACCGCACTTACCACACGTCTTCATCTGTGCGGGCTGCTGCTTACCGCACTTCGAGCACCACCCGGACAAGTAGCTGTGGCGGTGCGGGCCGTACAGGTGCTCCTTGTCCCAGCGTACCATCCTAGACGATCGCCTCCGAGCGGTGCTTGCGTCGGGAGGGGTGCTTGAACTCCGCGCGGTGGACGGCCGGGTCGGGAGCAGGGGAGGGTCTCCCGCCTCCCGACCCGGCGTCCAGGGGATCAGCCTCCACCGGGGGTGGGTCACCGACGAACGTCACCTCCGGGGCGTGCTCCCCGTCTTCGTTGCCGCCCGTGTGGCCCTCCAGCCGCTCCGCCACGGCATCCGGGAGTGCTCTGATCGCCTCCAGCAGCGCGGCGGTGCCGACGCGGGTCGGCCGACGCGACGGCCCAAGCTCCTCGTCCTCAACCACGGTCACGGTATCCGGCTCACGCTCGAAGCTCACGACTTCCTCCGCTGCTGACGGGACGGCCGACGCACGGCAGCCTCTTCCTTACGCTGGCCGCCCCGCCGACCCTCATTATACCACGTTCGGCCGAGGTCCGCTGACGGGGGGGTTTCTGGATTTTGTTGGAAAATATTCGAATATTCCGCGCGCGCTCGCCCAGCGCGTCCCGGCCAGACGTGGTATAATGGGAGGACCGGCGCGGCCCAGCAGGGTGTCTCCTCCCAGCGGCTGCTGGGTCGCGCGGGTCTAGTCTGGGAGGACTTGATGGCGCGAAGCACGGTAGCCAGCCACATCGTCTCTCGCATCGACAAGGCACGACGGCTAGACCCGTCGCTCACCGTCAAGGCGGCAACCAAAGAGCTAGGCATCAGTCGTAGCTCCTACTATAAGATGAAGGCCGGGACGCGCTCCGGGCTGGGGTCGATCGCCCAGCGGATCATGGTCCGGCCAAAAGAGAGCGGCTACACTGTAACGTTCACGGACGGCACCCGAACCTCGTCCCGCAACCTGAGCGCGATCGGATCGCAGAGCAAGGCGGACGCGCTCGTCCTGCGCCACGACCCACGGACCCGCCGTGCGCTCGTCAAACAGCTTGAGAAGGAAGAGCGCGGGGAGGCCCGCCGACGACTCGGCTCCCCCGCGTGGCGCCGCAAAGACCGTCGCTCCCTTCGGATCACGGCGGTCCACCAGCCCAAGCAGCAGACAACCGAGGCGTTCATCGTCCACGAGCGCCGGATATGAGACGCTTCCTGCTCTGGCTGCGTCGGCTCTCCGCCCCAAGCAACCGAAACCCGGTCGGCACCGCGCCACGGGACGTGAACCACCGTCAGAAGCACCAGCGCTCACAGGCACGCAAGCGGTGAGCCTCTACGACGCTGCCCGGATCGAAAAGACCGCGTACTTTCGGATCGCACCGCTCCGACAGGGACGAGGCAGCCGTCGTCCTCACGTCATCGGGTTCGACACCGAGGCGATCGGTGGGCAGCCAGTCATGCTTCAGCTCTCGGAGGCCGGAGGCGTAGAGGCCGCTGAGATCGTCACGCTCCCGGACCAACCCTACGCCTGCCTCAACGCGCTGATGCGCTGGGTCACGGACCACTGCACCAGCCGCGCCGAGGAACACCTCGTCGTCGGGTTCAACCTGATGTACGAATGGACGCAGCTCTTCGGCGACCTGCCACCGGAGGTCACAGCCTCAACCGAGTTCATGGTGGACTGGTTCGGGGACGACGGAGCCGTCTGGCGGCTGGACGTCTGGAACCACAAGCGCCACGCGATGACGCTTCTGAACCGGACCAGCCACGTCCGGGTTCGTGTGCTGGACGCAGCCGCCTTCTACCCCGGCAGCCTCGACTCCGTAGCCAAGATGGTCGGGGTCGAGCGGAAGGACCCCATCGATAAGACGTACCTCGCCTCCCTGACGCGCGCGGACCTGAGCGACCCAGTCTTCCGGCACTACGCCGCGCAGGACGCCGTCGTCACCCGCCTCATCGGCGAGCGGATCGTCGCCATGCACGAAGAGTACGACGTGGCGACCTGCATGACCGCCCCGCAGTTCGCGAGCCGGGTCTTCCGTCGCCACTTTCTCGGCGAGGAGCTAGCCCTGCCGGGGCCGGAGCTAGAACAGGCCGGGCTGTTCAGCTACCACGGCGGCAAGAACGGGTTCTACCTGCGACGGCCAGAGCGGCTACAGGCGTGGAACCTCGACATCGTGAGCGCCTACCCCGAGGCGATGCGCGCGCTGCCCGCCCTAGAGGGAAGCCACTGGGAGCGCACCACCACCTACCGCCCCGGCGCCCACGCCCTCTGGCTGGCACGGTTCACCCACCACCCGTGCCGGTTCGTCGGCGCCCTGACCCACGGCGGACAAAGGCTCGCGCGCGGAGGCTCCGAGGTCTGGCTCACGGGCTACGAGCTAGACGCCATGCGAGAACGCGACGAGGCACGCGGGCTGACCGTGACGGACGGTTGGGTCATGGAAGGGGAGACCAACGACGGCGGCATGGTCTCGTTCGTCGATCGGTTCTTCGCGGAGAAACAAACGGCGGTCGGCCCCCAGCGTGCGACGGCGAAGCTGCTGCTGAACAGCCTCTACGGCAAGTACTTTCAGAAGCAGCCCGTCGGGGACGTAGGCCAGCTCATCGCGGACATCGACCCAGACACCGCCGACGTACGGGTCTGGGAGAGCGTCACGAACGCCGACAGCCCCTACGACTACCGGGCCGGTGGCCTGTACCACCCACCCGTCGCCAGCCTGATCACCGGGTTCGTGCGCGCCCGCGTCCACCGGCTGGAGCACAAGTACGCCGCCGTCGCCACCTCCACCGACGGCCTGTTCGCGCGACAGCCGCCGTGGACGGCCGACGTGGGCACCGGGCTGGGAAAGCTCACCGCCGAGCACGGGACGCTCGACATCTGGCGCGAGCGGCTCTACGAGTTCATGCCCGAGGGGCCGGTCGCCCGGCGCAAGGTGGCCCTCCACGGGTTCAGGGGAAGCGCAGACGACCTGCGGGAGATCCCCCTGACCCCCGGCGTCTACCAGTACACCGGCCGCCACGCCGTCACGCTCCGAGAGGCACAGCAGGTGCTCCGGGGAGAGCGGTACCGGGCCGGTCAGTTCGCCACGCTCGCGTTCACGCTGGACCTGACTGCATGACCTTTGGCACCCCAAAAGGTGACTTTTGTCAGGGGGCACTCTCGCCCCGAGATCGGTGATTATATCACCAAGGAGAACAACCGAAGAGGGACCCGACCAAGAGGTTAGGTCCGGTCGCGCAGGGCTCAAGACCAGCGCTTGCACCGGAACCGGCTAGTTCAAGCGGGATCTCCTTCGGAAGATAGGACCGGCGGTCCACCCCCTGAGCTACCGCACGGCCCACCCGGACAACCCACAGACCACAAACCCGACAGGAGAGCCTCGATGAAGTACGTGGAACTCAAGCCCTGCTGCCTCCGCTGCCGCAAGGACATCGACACCCCGGCCGAAGCGATCTTCAGTGACCGTGACCGTGGCCTAATCCACCGCGAGCCCTGCATCCCCGCTGCCGACTGCGCGTGCTGCGGCATGAACCTCTACCGCACCGCCGACGGCGGCTGCACCTACTGTGCCGGTTCCAAGCAGATCTGCTGCCGGAGCTGACCGATGTGCCGTCGCGACGACTACCCGCCCTACGAGCCAACCGACGGGGCCGGACGACCCATCTACCTTCACGACCAGAACCTAGGCTGGGTGCTCATCGAGGACCCGGAGTACCCCGTTGACTGCCGCTGCGGCCACGGGTTCGACGACCACCTGTACAGCGACGACAACCCCGAGACGTTCTGTCTCGCCGACGTATCCAGCCAGCGCGCTTGCACCTGCCAGCGCTACCGGCCCGCAGGGGAGCAGCCTATCGCCCGTTAGCCTCACCGGAAGCCCCCGCTACCCACAGAACAGGAGCCACACACCGTGACCGAGAACGAAACCCCCGCCGCGCCCCGCCGCCTCGCCGAGTTGACCGGCGGCATGGGTCAGAAGCTCGAAGAGATCAAGGGCCAGACGGTCGTCGTGACCGCGCTGACCTTCGAGGTCCGCCCCGTCCACAAGCTTGACCCCAAGAGCGGCAAGACGATGGACGAGCTCGAAGACAAGGAAGTCGCGATCATCACCACCGAGGGTGACAAGAAGTACTACACGTTCTCCGCGCCGCTCATCGCAAAGCTGACCGAGGTCAACGCCGAGGACCTGCCCGCCGTGGCGGTCTTCGACATCAAGGACATCAGCGGCGGCAAGCGCGTCTGGACGATCGGATGAGTGCCGAGGTCGTCCTCACCCTCACGCTGACCAAGGAGACCAAGGGGACCTACGTCTACGCCTGTCAGACCCCGCACGCCGCCAACATCTACCTCGCCAAGTCCGTGTTCCCAGACGGGGCACCGCTCGTCGTCAAGCTCACCGTTGCAGCAGCCTCGTAGGCTAGAAAGACAGAACGACAATGCCGAAGACCGACGCCACACCGACCACCGGGTTCACCCTCGTCGCCGCCACCGCCGTGCCGACCCGCGCACCGAGCGCCACGGCCAAGGCGAAGCTCGCCGAGTTTCAGGCCGCCGAGAAGATCAAGCGCGAGGCGCTCGCCGCCCCGGCCGTCGCCGGGTTGGTGGACGGACAGGCGCTCACCGACGGGACCACGTACGAGACGGCCGCCGCCGCCACGCTCGCGGCCGGGAAGGCCAAGCGGCTCGTTGAGCCGGGACTGCTGACGCACAACCTGCGCCCCGCCATCCGGGTCACGGGAGAGGCGCCCGCCTTCACATGGTTCCTGATCACCGTCGCCAAGGCACCCGCCGCCGAAGCGGCGCCCGCAGCCGAGACACCCACCACCTAGCACACCGCCGGGGACCGGGGGAGGGGTCATCGTGGCCCCTCCCCCACGGAAAGGACACGAGCATGGACAGCCTCCCACCGCCCCTAGCTCACATCGACTGCGACCATCCCCGCTACTGCATGGAGACCGGGACCGGCCCGGACGGCGCGTTCGTCAACGTGACCGGCGGCCCGACGCCCATGCCCCTGACGGACTACCCCAAGATGCTCCGCGACACGATCGCCGCCCGACGTGCCGTCCACGGCTACCGCCCGGCTAACGAGCTTCTCGTTGTGATCGCGTGGCAGCTTCAGGCCATCGCCAACCTGACCCCCGACTTTTGGGGAGCACGGCTGGCAACCGCCGCCTTTCTCGTCGGCTGGGTCGCCGACCACGAGCCAAGCCGAAGGGGCCACTGATGCACCCCCTGCTACGTCTGCTCGCCGAGCTCTACGACCTGACCGGACGCAAGAACGAGGGGTACGCCGGGGCCACCCCGGCCGACCCGTGGGCCAACTACCGTAGCGCGGAGGCGTGGGGTCTGACGGCCCTCGACAGCGCCCTGCTCCGGTTTACCGAGAAGAACAACAGGGCCGCCGTGCTCTACAGCCAGCGCGGCGCCGACAGGGTAGGGGAGAGCCTTCGAGACACCCTGATGGACGCAGCAGCCATCGCGCTCATCGCCGTGGCGCTGCTGGACGAACGGACGCCCGTGGACTACGACCCAACCGGGGACGAGGCCGACGCGGCGCTCGACACCAGAGAGGCTGACCACATGTCCCGCTGGCTTGCCGCGCAAGCCGACACCTTTGGCTAGGAGACCACCATGACCTGCACCGCGCGAGAGTGCAAGCGCCCTGCAAAAAGGGACTACGCACTGTGCCCGGAGCACCTGCAAGCCCTGCTTGACAAGCACCTTCGGGCCATCCGATGAGACAGCCCCACCGCGCGCACCGCTGGAGACTTGCATCCCAGAGCGACGACGGCCGTCGCCTGTTGGCCTGTCGCTACCGGCTCTGCGCTGAGACGACCGTGGTAGACCCAGCGCGACGAACCGAGAAGGCCGATCGCATCGAGCGAATGGCCCGCCGGGTCTTCGCCGAAGAGCTAGCCGACGTTCGCCAGCTCACGATCTGGCCATGACCGAGTACAAGGTCGTCAAGATCGGACCGGAGCCGGGTCAGATCGTCCACATCGGCCCCGGTTGCCTTCCGGCGATCGTGTTTGCGCACGGCACAACGCGAACAGAGGTCTACGTACGTGCCCTTGTCCCGAAGCTCAAGGCCACCAGCGGCCTTCGCTGGGGCAAGCTGATGGCCGTCATCCCACAGGATATGGAAGGGTGGGTCTCGTTTGGCAACGAAGAGACCGACTGGCACTGGCCAGAACGTCCCCACACCTAGCTACCTACTGGTCCCACAGCCCCACTATCCCATGCGAAACCTCGCGGGTCGTGCCTCCCACGGCGACCTGACGGCGGAGACAGAGGACGTCGTCGCATGGCGACGGCTTGACCATCTTCAGGGCCGAGAGCAGATCAAGCGACTCGTCGCGAGCCAGTACGAGGACTGACCATGGAGCCACCGCGCCTGACCATCGCGTTTCCGGAGAACCCCGCCGTCCCACAGGTTGACATCCAGAACCTAACCCCGTTTCAGGTGCTGCTCGCCGCCGCGCTGGTGGCCCGGATCGCCGACAAGGTGATGACGGACCTTGAGCACGCGTCGATGGGGCCGACCAGCCCGCTCGTCGTGGCCCAGCGCATCCCACCCGGAGGAAACTAAAGGAGACAGCCTCATGTACCGCTACTACAACCCCTGTCGGGTCGGCACCCACCGATGGCGCCGCTACCGACTCGGTCTTCGGGTCTGCGAGACGTGCTCACGGTGGACCCACTGATGCAGGAAACCGAATGGCACGCCCGCATAGCGGCCCTCGCCAAGGTCATGAGCACACATGAGCTCCAGATGCAACTTGAGATCATCATACGCGAACTCAAGGCACGCGATGAGCTCAAGAAGACACTGGATACAATCAAGTCGCTTACCACTTAGCAGACAGACCGCGCGCGTAGGGCTTGGGGCCGTGCGCGCGCGCCTCTCT
>Ga0180083_1000002_pt1 | contig 47008 bp, 61 predicted proteins | sample EasRiv0_1_16_10D_FD_121792 | JGI IMG/M metagenome (GOLD analysis project Ga0180083, IMG submission 121792) | Soil microbial communities from meander-bound floodplain in the East River, Colorado, USA - East River metaG ERMLT660_1_16_10D | ecosystem: Environmental > Terrestrial > Soil > Floodplain... | reverse complement strand
GTTCTGATTTAATCCTCTTTGAGCACTACTAAATACACTTCTTGTAGGTGCAATATTCCTCGCCCTAATATTCTGAATATCCTGATCACTAAATCCCCCCGTATCAGCAAATTCACCAAAGGTCCCAATAGATTTACTTAGAGCTCCCTTAAATAAAGGATCCCATCCGTATTTATCTCCCTGAGTTAATCCTCTATATCCTTGTGCAGCTTCATTAAATAAACTTCCACCCCCACCTGCTCCCCCACCACCACCAAGATTTTGATAACCTTGCATGATAGTATCATAATCCGCAATATTTCTTCCTGCGCCCTCGGAATAATATCCACCAATTTCACCAGCAGTTCTTCCTAACTGGTTATTAACCTGGCCCATATTATTCTGAGCAATACCTTGCTGAGTACGAATTTGATCCTGTACTCTCCGATGATCACCTTTTGCCATAAATCCTCAAATGTATAATGCAGTCCCATTACAAGGCATAAATCCAGCCTTAGTTAACTGATTTATCCAAATATCACCTTGTGAAAACGTATGAAGATGATCATGGCCCGTTTTAGTACTAAAATAAATAGATGCCTCAAGTAGTCTTCTAAGACCTCTTACTCGATCACGAGGCATTTGTGATTTATCAGTAATCGCTATAAGTTCCGTTATGGTTCGTACGCCACCAGCACAAATAATCTTACTATCTTTCTCTACAACACAAGCACAAATATAACCATTGAGAAAATCAGGGAAAGGAAACTCTTCCTTAAAATACTTCTCATGAATCTCTCTTAGTTTTTCTATATCCCTTATCTCTAAAGCTCTTATGTTCACGTCAGAATTATACCTTTTCTTACTTGCACGTGAAAGTGTTCATTATCTGTGCCTTGATTTTCAAATAATACTGTGAATTGAAATCCTAATTCTTCTCTTAGTATACTAACAAAAAATAACTTATCGGCCATATCGCTAAAATTCTTAGATCTAACATCAACAGCCTCATCTATATAATGTCTACTACCTACCATATGTTGCCCATCGTTCACTGAAGTTATTGTAATTATTTCTGGAGTCCATTCATATCTTGATTGCACAAGCCTTATTTTACTAAAAATTACCTCAAGAGCTCTAGTCCATCTCTTAAACCTTACTCCTTCCTTAAATTGGATTTCTTTTACCATTCGTTATAGTCCCCATTAGAATTCTTAAAGACTCTAAAAAATCCAAAATCTGTGTTTATTACAGGATCTACTACTCCATTAACCGTTCCTACAAGAGTAATATTATTAGCACTGGCATTACCATTAATATCAACGAATACGGTCATACCTTTTACGTAAGTACTTAAAGCTCTACTTTGAGCACTACCACTTGTATTTACTTCTCTAAGAGTTATAGCCCTAATGCTATCAATAGTTTCATTAATAGTATCCTCAAAACTGGTATCCGCAAAATTGCTAAGGACCAAATTCTGAAAATTTTCTGCCGCATTAATAAGATCTCTAATAGTTTGAAAAAGAGCTTGATTCTCCTTTTGTACATTAGATCTACTTAGGAGACTCTTTAGTCTTCCATAATCAGTTCTATCTTGCGGCATAATTAACTCGGATAATCAGTCCAAAGTTGTTTCACAAAAATTATCACATGGTTAACTCTCATTATTTCACCACGGGTAGTTTGCTCTATCTTTAACTTCCCCGCTTGACTTTGAAAATTAGCCAATCGTGTTTGTTCCCTGCTATTGGTGCTACTTAAATCATGAGGAACAAGATTCTCCAATAAGATATCATTATAGCCTTGAAATTGATATCTTAGTTTTCCAGTTCCAACTGCTCGAACTCTTATTGCTCCGAAATGAATGATATTACTTCCACTAGGCATCGCGTATAAACCCTGTAATAATAAATGGAGGAGGTATTCCTCGCTTTGTTACTGTGCCATCCCCATTTGGAAAATCATCCGTTGGAATATCTGGTTCGTTTGGAGCAGGAGGAAATAATTCAAATGGGCCACCTCCAGGAGAAGAGAATGTATTGAGAACTATTACTGTTACATCCTCACCCACCCCAACACTTACATGTAAATTATCATTATTTACGTCGTTACTTACAAAATAAACTGGATCCCAATCAGGATCAGGTCTTTCTACAACTGAATATATACCAACAGGAACTGGATCATAAGTATGACCCGGATCATCACTTACTAATGATAAGACCGCAGGACTCAATCCACTAAGTACGTCCACTGTAAATATATGAGCCCCACTAAAAGGATCACTTAGTTTTGCTACTGTTAATGTTCCTGTATCCGGCGGAGCTGCGCCTGTAGTAGCTACCCAAAATGGACAAGAAAAACTATTACCAAATCTTTCTGGAGAAGCATTAACAGGAGAATTATATTCACCAATCTCATATTCCTGTTGAAAGATTTCTTTTAAAAATGTCCCAGTTGCTAACTCAATTTCAATGAATTTTGTTTCTCCAATATGATCCGCGCCGGGATGTAACATTACCCATACGCTATCAGGATCATCTAAACTATAAGCCATCCTACCACGAACAAGAGAAGGAAATACAAATCCTGTTCCTAAATCAATTGTTTCGAGAATAGTTCCTGCCGCATTATATTGAATTACTTGTATATTATTATCAGAAATTGAACCCCAATAGGCAACAATAGTATCGTCACTAAGAACAAGAATATCGGTTACTTTATAGTTAGCTCCGGGCGCAGCTGCAAATGTACCAATTAGGGTATCAGTTGCAAGATTAAACTGCTTAATAGTATCGCTACCAGCAGTTGCCTCTCCATAGTACAAAATACTTTCATCATTATTAACAGCTAAACAATAAGGATCTTCTGCTGAGGCTAATGTAGCAACATTATGAGCTGTGCCTTCTACCCCAGCATCAGTAACAAATCTTGCTACAAATTGAGTACCACCACTTAAATATAATATCCACCATCTCTGAGTACCACGGCACTGTCTAATACATCCAAATGTACTAGCCAGTGTACGCGAAGAAATGGTGAATTGTAATACAAAACTAGCATTATAACCCTTCAAACTATTATCAGATTTATCTCCAACAAGTACAAATCCATTATCAAGAATATCACCACTTTCACAGGATACAAAGTCAATAAATTTCAAAACATGATAATCATCGCCATCAATTGCAGAGAAAGCTCCTAATTTAAATCCTTCATCATGGTCATCTGGAACAAATATCGAACCAAGTGGAACACTTTCATTTGGAGATTCTTGGGCGTTAACAGTTAAATTAGCTACTGAAAGCGTGCGATTGTTAGGTGTATATTTAAAATATCTAACCTGGGCTGCTACAAAAGGAACTTGTAATGGAATATTATCCGCATCTATTGGTCCAACACTAGGAAATGCAGTTACAGAATCAGCATCAAAAACCTGTACATTTGGACTAAAATCTACAAGATTACCAAATCCCCAAATACCTAAATTATAGCTTCCTGTTCCTGTATGCTTAAACCAGCCATCAAAAGCAAATCCATCTACAACAAGGTTTTGATTAGCAGTAAAGGGAAGACCTAATATATCAACTGCTCCTGCACTTGATGCATTTGCAGGTATAGCAATTGATGTTCCAAAAGTAATAGCTCCGGTAGCAGTCCAATTATTACTATTACCACTATCATCAAGTAAATCGGAAGCTAAAGGAGTATCAGTAATTAGATTACTAGTCTGAATTGGAATAGTTGAGTTCATTTCCAACACAACATCAGGTGTGGAAAGAACATCATTCCATTCTCTAAAAAATGCAATCTCTACATTAGGATCATCAAATGTATCTCCTAACGCATACAAGTCAGTAAAGACAACCGCGTTAATATTAAGAGTAGTTTGGCTAAATAAAACTCCATTAACATAGAAACGATGAGTATTACCCGACTTTACATAACCTAAATGGATCCATTGATTAACTGTAAGAGTTTGCGCGCTTGTAAAAGCATTAGTTCCCGCGCCATCATCCGTACTTATACGAAAATCATTAGTTCCTGCATCACAAAAAATTCCAGACCATGCAGTATAACCCGCATTAATTCTGGTAAAAACAGTACGATACTCGCCAACTCCGGGAGTACTAAGAACACGAAACCAACACATAGCAGTCCAGCTAGAACTAGCAGCTACGTTATTGGATTGTTGAATTAATTCCCCACTTACGTTTGCAATAGCACTCATGGTTCTAACTCAGCCCGCGAACCGATAATAAGTTTATTCTTTTCTATTAATGCAATTGTTGTGACCTGGATATCAAAGGTCCATTTCCACCATTTAATTTTTTCTGGGTCAAGATGAGTAGTGTAATCTCCTACGAGCAATGTTCTATTTGGAAGATTTATGTATATCCATTGGGTCAAAGAATCATTCATGAATTGCATATTCTTGAAATCATCTCTATCCAATTCAAACCAAAAATCTTTTATCTTCCATGAAAGCTCAGGTCTCCTATAAGCACCATCAAACATCATCACGCCGGAGTAATCAATAACTAACAAATACTCTATGTTTACTCCACCACTATCTAGAACATAAGCAATTCCATGAATACTTGCTCCCACACCCTGATCTATAACTACTCCGGGCCACGAACTTGGATCATCTCCGTTATCATTATAAGCATGGGTTTGAGTTACTTTGAATAAATAGAGTACATCCCTATACTCCTGACAATTACTTAAAGCCTCTCCATTAAGTGGAACAACTATTAATCCACTAATCTGATCTATTGCTTCTGGTTGCCCTGGAGCACTTAATCTTGCAGTAGAAATCAATCCATATGTTTCTTCACTAGATGGATCTCCAAACTCTCCCACACCCACAAGCCTATTATGATAGGTAGTTAAATTTACGAATGCTGGAATCTCTTCAAAAAGATCATTTAAGTAATCAGCACTTTCCAACAATTCCGCATCGAACCAATTAAGAGTTAAAGCCGTTGCTGTATTATTTTCAATCGTTCCATTAGGTACAAAGAATAATTCGTACCCATCTATGTTTTGAGTATAGTCTACTGGATCAATAGCTTTGCTAGAAAGAATATGCCTTTTCACTACAAAACTATCAGGCGAAACTGGAATATTTGTTATATCTACTTCATCTCCCCCCGGCGCGCTTAATTCTACTTTTGGACTAGATTTAGTAATGAACCCCGTATTAGTTTCATACGCAACGGCAATAATATGTATTCCAGCTTCAGTTGCTTGTGTTCCAGTAGATGCTCCATTAGCTACTGTCGGTGCAGTTGTAGGTCCAGCTCCAGCAGCTTTTCTCGCAGGAGTTCCATCACCAAGATATACATACAAGAACTCATTTTCTAGCCCCGTACTTCCATCATGCGGAGTAATATAAGCTCTTCCTCCCATTGAAACATAGGAAAAATCCGTCATTGTTGCAATAGTTAGAATAGGTGTAAGCGGAGTAGGAGATTTAGAATGATAAATATTTCCTAGAGCATCAAGAAGTAATAAGCCATCGCCTGTATTTCTATAAACATACTTATAAACTCTAATGAGATTTGGAATAGTACTATTAGGATCATCTCCAATTTGATGAAGTGTTATTCCAGGTCTTGTACGAAAACCCCCTTCAAAAGAGATCACATTATTACAGTCAGTTTCATGATCTAATGGGCATGACTCTTTATCCCCTCGCGCCCAGAGGCCATTAAATTCTTCAATTCTAACTGGCTGATGATCCCTTAAATCTTTCATGACCAAATAATCTTAAGAGTAATCGTTCCACCCGCGGTAATAACAAAACTAGTAACAGTTGCTAACCCAATAGAAGTAGGACTGGTCAAAGCTAAAGCAATTCCAGTATCACCACTAACTCCCTTAAGAGTCATGGTTTCCGTATTTGTAGCTGGAGGAATAATAGTAGCTCCAGTTGCTCCAGTAGGAACTGTAATAGTATTAGCCCCTACAACTAATGCAACAACATCAATAGCTCCGGGACTAGCACTATTTTGAATAGCACTAAACTCCTGAGAATACTCAATATCATTCTCAAAAGTAATCGTTACTTTTCTGTTAGACGTTACAGGCATAATAATTGGTGGTAGTTTTTAAAATGAGGTACTACCAAACTCTTTTTACTAGCTCACAACGATCGTGTAATTACCAGCTGACTTAGTAACCGTAAACGTAGTCGCATCAGTAATATCGTACTGCTTAACTTCACCAGTATTCATGGTAACAGTTAAGATATTGAAATTACCCAATGCAGTTAAATCAACTCCCACACTAAAACTACGAATAAGAGTTAGCACAACCGCCGTAACAGTTAATCCAGGACCAGCTTTACCAGTAACAGTAATCTGAGATGACATTGTATAATCCTATTCTTATGCAGGAACGCCAACAGTTAATGCAGCAGTATCTGAAGACCAATTTCTCCACATATCACTTGCATTACCAACAAACCCCTGAGCAATAGAGATGTTTGCCTGGGATTTATCAAACATATTGAAACAAACGTAATTATCGGCTCCCGCATTAATATCAATCTGGAGAGTTGTAATATCCTTGAAGAAATTACCCACAATACGTCCATAATTCATAGGCATATTAATGGCATTTGCGCATTCTCGGAAATAACAATCAAGGATTTGATTTTCAGCGGGTGTTCTAATACTAACATCTTCCCCGGCAATAGCAGTTCCAGTCAGACCCTGAAATCTGCAATTCTTAAAGATAGTATTGAATAAATTCCATCCACCAATACCCACTTCGGCAGTTAATCCCTGAGTAGCAAATGCACAATTCCTAACAATTGCATGTGAGGCATCTGGAAATGAAGCTGTTTCTAATCCTTTAAGTCTTAAGGATGGCGTGGAAGCTACTGTACCAAAGAAAATATTATCAATGGTCCATGCCTGTTCTAATAATGTCAATAATGGAGTAGTAGCCGCAGGACTTGTAGGAGCTAACCATGTAGCACCACCACCTGTAGGAACTCCACCACTTGTTGCTTGACGTGGATTATTTGCGGCCCCAAGAATAGTTACATCAAATACTCCTAGAGGAGCTGTAACCTGTTCTCGAAGAACACCATTAAGAAGAATAGTGTCATAATCAGCAACAACAGCAAATGCCGCTGTCATTGTAGCAAATGCCTGATCCCACGCAACCCCATCATTAGAATCTGAACCATTCTGAGGATCAACCATATAAGTACGGCCATTACCTAAATTAGCTGTGGGGGGTGCAAACTGCCCACCATCAGATAATAACGCGTATGTATTTCCAATTGCTTGTCCCGCGACAGCTCCACGCAATCTTGCCCAAATATTATTCTGAACTTGACTAGAAGGCATTTTGTTTCTCCAGTGAGCTTTTACCTCACCATTCAAACTACGAACAGAGAACTAAAGAATTGTACGATTTTTATATCCAGCTAAGAATGGCCTCCTTCTGGTAGCAATATTTTGCCTACCTTTTGTAGTAATATTAAGTACCCTATCTACCGCGAGCTGGGCCATGATATTAAGAGATTGTGCTCTCTCAGTGTTTTCGCCAATAAACTCGGCGCATAGAGCAGCAGTCCTATATCCAAGAAAAGTACGAGTATTAGAAATCCTAATTTGCGTATTTTCATTTTCGATATTTCCAAAGGATTTCGCGGTGTACCTAAGAAGCACTTCCATAATAGAAGTTGCTTCAAGTAACTTAATTATCTGATCTTCAAATGACCAAAAAGTTAATAAGTTTAATGGAACCTGATTAGTAGGTAAGAATTCTCTATGAGTCATTTCCACAAAATCATAAGTAGAACCCTGTTGCCTTTCATACAACTTAATAGGTTCAATAAAATCATTAGGTAAAGCAGGCCCCGTAGGACCTCCAATATCCGTAACTCCAACTGCAATGATTAAATTCTGCACCTGAGCATTAGTAACAGGTACACTATTAGCTTGATAGAGTTCTTCTAATTCTCTAAAAGCAGTTCTCAAATAAGGAAGTTGGGCCGCATAGGTAAAGATAGACCTTGTGTTATCATTTAAGTACGCAGCACTGTCATCCATTATCCATGCGGCTTTTTCCATATTATTCAACCTGCTTTAAAGAAAGTTCTTCAACCCTTTTTGGATCAATAATAGTCTTGCAATTTCCACACATTGGAAAAGCTGGATTCCAAAGATGCCCGCACATTGGACAATTCTTCATTTGGATCGTAGAGAAATCCTGCATCCAAGGCTTATTCTTTAAACCTAATTCTTGGGCCGCGAGGCGAGCATGATTAGAAATACTTACTGGATTACCTTGTGTACGCGCCCACAACGTATCAGCAATCTTAACCTGTGCCTCGTACCAATTTCTTTGTCTTGCTAATGCAATATCTAACTCTCGTCGATGTTCAGTAAGAATATTACCAATTTCTTTTTCTCCGGGCACCCAAAATAATCCAGGCATTCTATCGCCCATATTACAAGCAAGAAGACCATTAGCCCAATCTCTAATAACACTATCAGCAATAAGAACTGAACTCGTAGGAATCTCTACAAGATCTTGTTCCGGACCAACATCTTTCCACCATGAAGAAGGACCAACATGAAGAATACCAGGAATTTCATAAGATCCCTTAGGAATAATAAAAATCCCCGGTTGAATCGTATGCTTTTTCTCTACAATACGTTCAGGAAAAATACTAACAATCGTACAAACATCTAAAGGATTTACAGGCATCCTCTGGGTCATACGATTATTTGGAGCAAGCTGATTAACTTCCGTGACAAGAGCCATTTTATTTATCTCCAAACTGTTTATGCGGAACAATTACGGCATTTTTGTAGTGTAGTGAATCCGCAATATCACTACTCTCCCCAAACAATTCATTCGCTAACTTATCTAACGCTGCATTTTGAAGTTCTAAAGTTTCTTCTGGGGTATCACCAATTTCAGGATCTTTATATTTAGCCCCCACTGACCTCGCGCTTTTACTATTAACACTCTCAATAATTAACTTAATTGCCGGCCAGATTGGTGGTAAGTTATTTCCTCGCGCATCCTTAAATACCCAAACTGGCTCATAAGAGAATTTCTCTACTAAATCCGTATTAGCAAAAGGAGGAATCTCCATTGCTCTTTCGAGCACAAAAGCCGGAGGATTAATATAATTTCTATACTTTGGTCTTAACGCTATAATCGGACTAGTTAAATTAAATCCTTCTGGAGTATGAGTTACCCATCGTTTTTCAAACTCATCGAATGAGAAAACGATTCTCCAAAGAGGATTCGCTGTATGAGAGAAAAATCCGAATAAAGATCTTAGTCTCTCGTTAAGCGTCTGGATTGTTTCGTTTGGCTCTAATGACATTACGAATCACCCAAAACTTATGGTGTAAAGGAATATCACCTTCAATACCATTAAAACTCTTAAGGATTTCTCTTTCTCTTTCTAGCAATTTCTCAAGAGGTGTATCCTTAAATTCCTTCTTTGCTTCATCTGCTTCTTTAATTGTAGGCATAATATAAATGCGTTTATAGGATGCGCATCCCCCTTTGATTACTAGCTAACTGCCATCGGGTAATACAATGCGAGAACAGGATCGTAGAATAACACTACGGGCCTATTCTGAACGATTGTATATGCTACACCAATATTCCCACCCGTAACTAATGGAGTAGGACTTGCATCTGTACCCATTAAAACAATCTCATGATACCCCGTAACATACGGTACAATCGTGCGAATTGTCTTAGAGGCACTATTGCTACTAGTGATAACAGTTAATCTCGTATTCGGTGAGATCGTATCATTAGCAGCAGTCGCAGCTACACGAGTAGGAGTAGGTTGCTGTTTGCTCTGAACTGGACTAAGGTTCTGGTAATCTAAATCGCTCATAATATCCCCCTAGTATCCAGCTGGAACATCCAGCGCATCAATATACGAAGTAGCCGCTGGGTTATTCACAAACGTCTGCGTACCAAGAACCATATAGAAAATATCTGCCGTATTGAGACCACCAGACGATGAACGAATTTCAAAAATCTGTCGTCCATCAGTCTTGTAGAATCCAATCGGAAGAATTTCCCCACGACCCCAAACAGATTCTGAAACAAAATCAATACGAGTCATATCCCAATTGAAATGATCTCGTACTGCAGCTCCAGCCATCTGCATATTGTCGTTGAAGTAGAGATTTAATCCCTCTTCTTTTGGCTGTTTGTGAATGATTGAAACTAACTGTCCAATTTCCTCATAAGCCTGTTTCTGTGCAGGATGCATCCATGCAACAGGTTTAAAAGGATTCTCAATACCTACACGATTACCAATCATATTAATCGCGAGGCGTGGAAGCGGTAATGTGAGAGGATTACTTGCAGCATTGACTCGATTACTACGAATTTCAGGAGTCGTTGCACGATTAAATCCTAACCACGTTCCCGTACTTGCATTGCTGTGATGATAAGGCACACCATAAAGTGCTGGTAAGGAACTAGGAGAACTAATACCCTTAACAACGATCACATCTGTTGCAACAACACCTGCAATTGCTGGCGTAACCTTAATGGTTTTATTCGCGACGTCGTAGAAAGTAATCGTACCACTTCCACGAAGTGTAGCTAAGGTAGCATCAAAGACCTGAATTTCCTGCTTTGATCTAACTAACCTAACGCCAAAACCATCCGTTGTGCAAACGTATGTATCAACACTACCAGAAGTAGTAACAGATGTAATAGTTCCAACTACTCCACTACCATTCTGCTGTAACTGTGCATCAATCTGACGCTTGATTTCTTTTAATGCACCAGCAGTAAGTCTCCTCACGCCATTAATAACAGCTTTCCTGCTATCATCTGTTGCCCACTGAGAAAGCTTAGTATATTCAATAGCCTCGTACATGAATACGGGCTGAACAACTGCTTTATCAATGGTGGGTCCACTACCACGACCCATATCTCCACCATCAGGATCAAAATATCCGAAAGATCCACCAGTACGAATCTCAATCGGAACTCGCATCTGACGATATGACATAACCTCTACGTTGCGCTTTTTAATCGCATTGTAGAACTTATCATCACTCTCAAATGCAACCTGAACCTTTGGCAGAACTCTTTCTAACTCTGCGCCTGCTACTTCAGATTCATTAAATGCGGCCATGTATGTAATCCTAATCAGACATTATGTAATCTTCAACACTCATTCCTTGGGGGATAGATTTTTTATTTCCGCCTTTATTATTAGATTCGGCCGCGGATCTGCCCGTTGGAATTGGTCCACGCTTATCTTCGTCATTATTTTCGGGTTTAGCTCTTCTTACCCCTTTAAGGGCTTCATTACGAACCTTAACAATTATTGGAGCTAATACCGTCTTTGCTTTGCCAAGATAAGCAGAACGAATATTATCCATATGTGACCGAGAATATCCGGCAGCTTTAGCTCTCTGCCATAAAGTATTTATATGAGACATGAATCTTGAGTCAGTAGTTAATACTTCCTCAAGTTTGGCTTGAACTTCTGTAATTGCATTCTTCTTGATAAAGGCAGTCATTACATTTTCTTTATCAATGTTATTATCAATCGTAGCTTTGAGTTGATTTAATACTCTGCTATTTAAATCAACAGCCGCATACTCGAATCGCTGGTTTTCAAAGTTCTGACGTTCCTGTGTTAGCTTTTCATCTTGCTTTGGTGGAGCATTAGGATTACTAAATTGCTGAGGTGGCATGGGATTTTGCCCCGGCCAAAAGTAATCACTAAGAACTAATGCAGCATTTTTCTGATTATCATCCCTCGCAGTATTGTACATCCTAAGTACGATTCCCCGTACAATATTGGATGCAATATGAGCCTGTGCTCCCGGATGTACTCTCTCAAGCGCCGGTAAATAATCATCAACTAATTCTGCAAATCCATGAGGATTAGATTCTTTAATTGCTTTAAGAATCGTTTCCGTCTTACCACTAAGAACTTCTTGTTCAATAGATGCTACGTTCTCTAACCTCTCTACAGCCTCGCGAGCATCCTGAACTGTTGGAAAGATTTCAGTGAATTTCTTTTCTCGATAGTAAACTTTCTCGAGAAATGGAAACTCTTTAAGAATATTAGGATACTTAGTCGTAATCTCCTTAAGTGCAATAGGAGTTACAAGTTCGTCAACTTTATCTTCTTTCTCTGTCTCGTCTTCTTCTAACTTATCTTCCTTTTCCTCATCCTCTTCTTCTTTATCGCCCTTCTTCTTTGAATCTCCCTCATCCTCCTCATCGACATCTCTAGTTCCTTCCTTAGTTTTCTTGACAGGTTTTTCGTCCTTAGAAGCTTTGTCACCACCCTCATCGTCGGATTCATTTTCATCTGTCTGATCCAAAATATCTAAAATTTCTTCAGTAGTTTCAGCAACTTTTTCCCCACCTCTCATACTAGCGGGTGCTTCAACTTGCAATGGATTGTTTGCCATCTTTCACCTTTTGTGCTGCAGGTTTACTGTTATTTTGATTCTGCTTGGGCTGTGCAGCAGCTTGTTGAGCCATAGCAGCTTCTTCTTGCATTGTGAGAATATTAATATGTTCTTTCATGTGTAAGAGCACATTAAGATAGCCTTTTGGATTTTCAATTTTGGCTAATCTACCTGCACTACTTACGAGCCAACGCCTACAAATATCCGCTTCGATATCATGATTATCAACCATTTCATCAATTGGTACACTAGGTACCATTTGTGGTTGCATAGCTTCTGGATTTTGTGTATCTACAGGACCACTAGGCGGAATCTCTATTGGCTCTGAATCCATAAGAATTTTGATTTCTTCATATTGCTTCTGTCTATCATCTTCTCCAGGAATTTCAAAATCATTAAGCCCAATTGCTTGAACAACAAGAGGAATATTTTCTGGGGAAAAGAGAGCTCTTAAAACATCCTCGTGCCCGGCTTGTAAAAGTTGCATAATAGCATCTTTTTGCTGAGCCCATGTAATAGGAAGTTGTTCTGAACCCTCAAGTTCTACGCTTCCAATCCTACCATTCAATTGAGAAGTACGAACAAAAACATTAATGAAATTCCCTGTCTTATCCTTTTCAACATACTTCTCGTCTTCGACTACGTTCTTGATATAAGCGGGTATTACCTTACTAAAAATATTCTTCCACCAGAAAGTCATCATCTTCCAGTTATTCTGTAAGCGCTGTAATGCTTGATTACGACTCATAGAATACTGGGCAGCAGTCTTAGAACTATTTGGTTGAGCACCACCAAATAATGATGGAAGAGCCCCGGATGCTGTTTGTCCCATTTGTTGAACTTTCTCAGCAAATGGCATTACTTCAGCACTAAGAGTTGCAGTTTTAAATTGGAAGAATCCATCCCCAAGATTCTTACCTGATATTGCTTTAGCAGGGAATATCATCCCCGGATTAACTTCTGTATCTCCATACTGAGCAAAGTTTAATACTTGGGGATCAGCAAATGTTTGGCCGATTCCATGCTCAATAGTTTGAAGGGTAAGGTTTATCAGATCATTAGTAATATCTTGAACACTTACTAATAACTGACCTAATGGTTCATAATACAAATAATCACTTAATGGATTATACGTTAATGTCCAATGATCATCAAGATCCTCATTACAAGCCTCTGCGAAGTGATCATTAACGAACGTAACCTTACAGCCATTAGGAAATTCTTTATCTAATTCTTTCCTACAATCTTCGTTTAATACAGAAAATGAACAAGGTCTTAACCATGCAGTTCTGATAGTAACAACATTATCTGAATCATCCCCCGTATTTTGAACGGGCATCCTTCCCCATTTTTCATAGGAGTCGTTACTATTAGAATTACTATCATCTCCTGGTCTTATCTTACCATCTAAATTACCAAATCTATCAATAGCATTCGCGACGTTAGTCTCATGAGAGAAGATTAAGTATGGAGTTCCTTTTTGGGTCTTAGCATAACTTGCTACTTTACAATAAAGCCCTCCATAAACTTCAATGCACTGTCGCGCTTTAGGAACATCTTTTTGTTCTACTAACCTATTGACAATCATCTTCTCCTTCTGAATTGAAGGAGTAATCATTAATTGGCATTCCGGACAAATATCTGTTCCTTCTAAAACACTCTGAGATAAGATATCACTTTCCCCTGGATCAAATGTATCCCTTCCAAGATCACTTGTTTCTTTATCTTCAAGTCTTATATTGCAAACCGGACAGACTTTATATTCCTTATCTACTTCTTCGTCTTTGTAGATATCTTCTTTGTAAGTACCATACGATTTGTCTTCTTTTGTATAGTTATAGGCAAAAACCAGCCCTTCAGTACAAAGAACATAGAGCGCATTAATCCAAAGAAGCGGTGCATCGTTATGCCTATAAATTAACTTACAAATTTCATTACCGGCTTTCGCCGTAGACATATCGTCTGAATTCTCTGCATCGTCTGGATAGCAAATAATTGATGGTACATTAACACTTAACGCAGCAATAATAGACTCTAGATAAGCCCTATAAATATTTATTGGCTTATCATAATAAGCACCCTGATCCGAAGAATCTTTGTTACTATCGCCATCCCAAACGCGCCAATCATGAGCAATTTCACTCCAGAAAACTCTCTGGAATCCATCCCAATAATACTTTAACTTACGCCATTGACGTATTTGTCTCTCACGCGCAGAAAGATCCTCTCTCCCATATCTATCCGCGAGAGTTTTAAGAGACTGTTTAACTTCTTCGGAGTACTCTTTTTTAGCCATTAAAGCCACGCATCATGCCGGAGCTACCACCCATTAAAGAACTTAAGAATCCTGGTCTTTGTAAGTATGGGTTATTCGCTTGATTAGGTAATGTACTATTATTACTACTAGGAAATAATGATGTACCCCCGCTCATGCCATCTCTACTAATCATACTCATCCTATCCCCACCCATAGGATTAAATCCTTGCATAGGAGCCATAGATGGTGGAAGAGCAATCCCTGCACCCATTCCATCTCCAGCCATCATAGGATTAGGATTAAATCTCTGAGATGCTCTATTGATAGAATCGCTAGCTCTAGAACGTCCCTCATTAATTGAATTAGTTAACCCTTGACCCTGACCTGGAAATAATGAAGATAATCTATCCAAACCAAAAGCATTACCTTGTGGAGTATTACCGCCTCGATTAGCAATAGCATTCATTCCATAGTTTGCGCCGCGCTTCATTAAATCTTTACCAACTCCACCCTTAGCAAACTTACTAAGAATAGATCCTAATCCACCCGCACTATTAATTCCACCACCTAACATTCCAGCGCCAGAACCCGCACCACCAGCTCCACCAGGTAAAAAACTTGCACCCTTCATAGCATTACTAGATAACTGTGGCATTAAACTTTGAGACATCTGTCCAGGTACAGAACCCATAGAAGATCCACTAAATCCTCCAGTTTGTCCTAATGTTGCACCTGCACCACCGGCTGAACTCATAGCCATAGATAAAGGTAAAAGATAAGGCAATGCAGATTTACGAGGATCAAATAATTGCCCTGCAGTTTTACCAAATGCCATACCTAAGTTTTGATGCTGATTATTAGGAGAAATTTCTTGCATATCCCCAGGTCTATATTCTAATTCCCCCGTCTCGGGATTTAACTGTTGATAGGGATTTCCCTGTTGAGAACCCCCATACTTAGGATTTCTAACTGGATCTCCTTTAGCCATTATTGACCTTCCCCTCTTAATCTTTTTCTAGCATTAGTAATGGCTCCAGCACTTTTAATGGCTCTATTAACAGGGCTTCCGGGTTGAATCATTCCTTGACCCATACCCTGATTTTGCTGTTGTTGCATTTGTGCTAAGAATGGCATTAATGATTGGAGAATATTTCCTCCTTGCATACCACTTCCAAAAGGCTGGGATGTTAATCCTTGACCCATTTGAGGCATAAAAGGATTATTAGTCATAGGCTTCTTATTTAATTCATCACCCTTAGCCATTAGAGACTCCTAATTCTTTTTCAAGACGCTCAATATCGCCTACTTGACTTTCTACTTTCTCAACCTTAATCTTATGCTGAGCTTCTAATTCAGCTCTACGAACATCCCAAGGAGTATGTTTCCTACCTATTTGAATAGGCTTTAATCCTTCGGGTGGTTCATGAATAACTTCATTAGGCTTAATAGTTGTTTCAAGAAGCCTATTTAATACAGCCATCTTTTCAGCACGTTCCTTAGCAAGTTCTTCCCTCATCATATCGCAATTTTTGCATTCTCTTTCAAGCCTGCAAAATTCACAATGGGGATTAAATAAATGATGAAGCCACTTAAACATGAAGCCTTCTTCCTTTATGAAATCTTCTTACTGCCATTGTGACTCCTTCACTTTCAATTCTTTTTGCGTTTCTATAAAACGCCGTCATATCACCAGTAGATTGAAGCTGAGCTATTAACTTTTGCTGTCTATCAAATCTCTTTTGGGCATCTCCGGCTTCATTAAAGAATCTATCAGCCGCATCTACTCCATACCTAATAGCATCGTAAGGATCATCACCCTCAAATTCTGAAACGTCTTGAGGATTTGTTTTATCGTAAACACATGACTTAATCGCTTGTACTAATTTTCTATCCGTTCCATCTTTCGTCTTAAAGATCAGAAGTTTGGGAAGATTATTCTCATCAGGTATCTCACTAAAGGAGGCCAGATAATTATGATATGCCTCAACTCCATGATTCCTAAGAGTAAATTCCGCAAACTCCTGATCATATGGAAGTCTTTCTATTGATGCTTTATGCTTTTGAGTCCATCTAAAATATTCATGTAGCAACATTTTCGTTGCTACTCTTGAGCCCGCTTGATTAGAAGTAAGATCTACAGACCTTCCTAAAGCACTCTCAATTTGTTGCCGAATTGTATGTTCATCTCCTCTTTGTTGCCCCGCGCTTTGGCAGAGCTTGATAACTTTTGGATCGGCCAAGTCAACTTTCGGTTTGATAACTGAACACCATTCTTCGATCTTTGTTTTTTGAAACCAATCTTCTTCATAAGCAATTACTCTACGTTCAGGAGATATTGCTAAGTATTGTATTGAAGTAGCTGCCGGTGGTGCAAATCCCCAGTCAATAGAAATAATCTTTGGCCAATAATCTGGAATCTCAAATGGATCAATAAGATGCACAGCATGTTCAGGCTCATCAGGATAATGTCTATCTCTAAACTCCTCAAATACCTGTCCAAGATATGCATCCCATGATCCATACTTCTTAGCTTGTTTCTCCGCCTCTGGTAACGCTTCAAGAGATTGCTGATAATTTGGGTCAATATATTCATTATCCGCGAGGGTAGAATGAATATAAATCCTCTTATTACCACCCTTACCTACAAGAGTTTTTCCACCTTTTGGATAAGCATCAACGAATCTCTTTTTAACCCATGTATGCCCCATACCACCGGGCATTCCTGCTGATCTAATGATAGAAGGTAATCCACTATTAATCGCAGCCCTAACACGGGTCATTGCTATATATAGGTATATCCATTCTGAAAACGAGGTAAGTTCGTCGGGTGTATAGAGATTAATCTCCATACTATCATATTTGTGAACGTCATCCTCGTTCTCACAATGGCCTAAATATATTACCGCTCCATTCGGTTCTGATCCTGATCCATATTGATCTTCACGTGGAAAAGTCCACGACATCTCCGATTTATTAAATTTCGCACCAAACTTAAGATAAAATTCACGTGAGCGAGGTACAATCTCGTTACGTAATTCGGGATACGTCCTCCTCATAAATACTTGCTTGAATCTAGGATTCTCGTAGTATTTACGAATCAAAGGATAAACGAGAAGTACCTCACTCTTTCCCGAACCTGCACCTCCACCATAGAAACCTTCTCTAATACTATCAGGCAGAGCTAAAAACTCTGCTTGTTTTCTATTCGGTTTCCATTGGTTATTAACGAAAGGCATTAGTCTTCTACTTTAAGACCTTTGATTAATTCTTCAGTAGTTAGAGGCTTATTACCAGGATTAATTAAAGGATTAGGATCACTACCAACCGATCCCGTACCTAAATCTTCATTAGCAATAAACTCTTCTTCTGCTTTAAGAGATTGAACTTTCTTAAGCAATGCATCAAGATCCGCCGTCACATTTTCTCCCTGTTGATGACGACGGAATAATCCTAACAATGCTTCAAATCCCGCCTGCAATGCAAGAATTGCCAATTGTTCTTTAGTCATTATTGCACCTTATCTAAGAATTCTTGCGCAGCACTCTTAGCTTTTAGCATATTACTATGGAGATTAGAATCTTTACCAAAAGTCTTTAGAATATCATCCGCACTTTTAGTTAGTTGCCCTATTAACCTACTAACGTTCTCTGGAATAGGCTCTCCCTCTTTCCATGCAAGAGTATCAATAATTGCTTGCTCAAGAATGGTAAGGGTAGGTACAGTAATATTCTTAGCAAACTCTTGCCTTTGAATCTTACTCATACTACCATTAGCAACCATATTATCCGCTGTATTCCTCGCGGTTAATACGGCTTCATAAGTAGCATCACCAAGTCTCTTAACTGCTGGCTTAAATCCTGCACAAGCATTAATACTTAATGCAATAACTAATGCAACTCCCCAGCATGCAATCATTGCTTTGAACGATTGATATTGATACATTATTAACCTCGATTACTAACTTCAACAACTTTCTTAACTGCTTCCTCAGTACCATGATAGCCTGCAGCAGATAAGCCTAATGTCGTAACCCAAGCGGTGAAATAATCCCAGGTAGTATCTCTAGCAAAATCACCGTGGGAATATCCCCAAATAGAAAACACTAACGTGGTTGTAAGCATAGAAACCAATACAATCCACGGGCCCTTAATAAAAGTTGTCATCTGTAGAAACTTACTTAATGCTCCAACCACACTACCAATTGCAATAATCGATTCATTATTCATTGAAGGGAGCCTCCATTAATTCGTCCGCCACTTGCACCGGCATTAAATGCTACATTACCAGAATGCTTACTCATATGGTCAGGTGTAAGATAGTTATGTTCAGCTGCAACAATCTTAATACCTAACCCACCCAATCGTTCTTGCGTAACTAAAATTTCAGTATCCGCGATAATGTGAGCATCGGAGGTTGAAAATCCCCCATTCGAGTACTTAATAAAGTGGTCATATTGAAAGAACAGTAATAACTCCCTATTGGGAATTAGTTCTTTCAACCATTTCCACCATGAAACTTGTCTACCACCTGGTTTCCATTCTGTAGATTGCCCACCATCTGGTCCCCAAGAATTTCTGCCACCATGATAACCTAAGAATCCTGTAGTAAACTGCGCAGAAAGTTTAAGAACTTCTCCAATTTCATCAAACTTCCAATATTCTTCAGCTTCTGCTCCTGCTACTACTCCACTTAACAAATTACCAGTTCTTTGAAGGAAGTTTTCAAGTTGAATTTTAAATTCATCAAAAGGGGGAGCAATATCTTTCTGATAACCAACCATTGCAATACATCTAATACCATGCGCACGCAATTCATTACATGCATCAATAAATGGCTGTGGGTCACTAGTTAAATAATTCCAACCAGGATGTTGAAAAACTTCATCGTTATTTCGTGCACTATAAGCTACATCAACAAATGTATCTGTATACTTATTATGCTTTAGGGCTTCAATAATTCTTACTCTTAACTCTGGCGAAGCCACAGGATAAACTGATGGGTAAAGAATTTTTCCATCAGGATGATGACAAGTTAACCAATCACCTAATATTGGTCCAGTTGGTTCTGGGATAGGTTCAGGAATAGGAACAATGATAATAGGTTCTAACGTAAGATCCATTCGATGATTAGGAATGGGAAAATGCCAACCAAAATGATATGGATGAAAACCATCAGCTACTAAAGTAAAATCTACTTCTCTTCCTTGGGGTTGGGTAATACGAACATAACCCTGATCATTAGTATAATAAACTTCATTAGTATTCGTATCAATAACAGAAAACACACCCGGAGTTAATTGCACTTCAAGTGCATATCTTACCGGCTTAGGTTTCCACCAATCACCCTTCGCCATTTTCATCCTCATCATCCGTATGAATATTTAATCTAGATTTAAGTTGGCTCCACATAAGACCAACCTTAAGTTCCAACTTAGCAAACCGAGCAACATTTCGAGTATGATACATATGTAACGTAACAAGAAAAACTATTACGGAAACTACGTCACCCCATGTTGGTGGTAATAAACTCATCATTCCATCCAATAAAATAATCCCACGCGCTTAATTTTATTTTCGCGTTGCAATTTGCGGATTACTTTATTCCACATAACTTCGGTTAACTTACCATTTAACTTGGTAAAGATATCTGATTTCTTATATTGAATTCCCTTTTCTTTAGAAAAGATACTTAGTACTCGATTATAAGATTCTTCCCAATTATAAGGTTCTCTCAGATTAAATTCTGATTCTTTACCCCCAATATACTTTTCCAATCCATAATTAACTTTAAGAATTCCAATTTTATCCGCTAACTTATTTAATCCCTCACTACGAACTTCCTCAGCTATTCTATCTAATAAGTCCCCATAAACTTTGATTTGTCTTTCAACTATCCTATCTAATTCTATAAGATAATCTTTTTTGTCATTTTGCATTTCATGGAGCTAAGAGTAATGCTGGAAAACTATTACCATATTCTGTTTCAATAAATGAAACTATGTGAAGAAAAAAAGATGGCAAATGAAGAGCGTCTGTTTCCGTAAAAATACCAGTTCCATCTATTCTACCAGCTTGAATAATACTGGTAAAGAATTGAGCTTTCTTCATTGCTGCTGCCATGCCTGTTCCAGATGGCAATGTAAAGAATTCATATGTAATACTATTTACACTTGTAGGCTTAAACATATAACCATATTCTACGTTGGGTAATATGGTTAAGTTATCCTCACATTGTCTTACAATACCATCACTTAATACCTGATCAGGATCTACTGTAATAGGACCCCAAATAACATCAGGAGTTGTAGTAAGAGGGTTTTCATAAATAGCAAATTCAAATGTATCAGTAGTAGCAACAGAATTTAACCAATGACCAAAACAATCAATGACCATTCCAATAGGTGAAACAGCAATTGCACCTATTTCATCGGGATTAGTCCCAGTATTAACTGATAATGTAGTTCTACCTAATGCAAAGTTTCTTGATGGTGTAACTTGTTGAAACCATCCAATAGTTCCATCATCAAACTTAATAATAAAGGGTGTGGGCTCAAATGTTCTAGCTAACGCTCCTGTATCCCCCGTACCATAGGGAAACCCAAATGGAATAACATTACGAGTTAATCTTTCTAATGCAACAGAATCTGCTCCTGCGCGAGCTGTTAATTCAGCTACAAGCGCATAAGGAGTAGTATAAGGTGTAATAGTTTTACTATTACTTTCCATTGAATAGAAAACAACAGTATTAGATGCAATAGCCTCTGTACCTGGTACTAGGTTTGCTTCTACATCAAATGTTCCATCTTCAAAGCCAGTTGTTAAATCTACATCCTGAAAACCTAATCTAAGATTAGAAGCAACATTAGCCCAGGTAACAGAACCAACTGGCAATCCAATTTGACAACCACCAGCTGAAGAACAAACTCTAGTACCACTAGCTTGATTAGCTAACCAAATATAACCAACCGTAGCTCCACTTTCTCCGGCAGCATTAAGAGTAGTATTAGATCCTTCATTAGCATTCTGAACAGTACTAACTTCATAAGGACCAAATACAAAGTCCTGCGCGCTTGGTAACGCAATAAATGAAACGAATAAAATTGCTATAAGCAACTTTTTCATTGAACTAATTGAGTACACTGTAAACCAAATAAAGGAACTGCAGTACCAATTATAGTACCAAAAGCACCAGTTTGATTAGTACGTGAATACAATCCCATACCATCAAGAAATTGTGCAGCCTTATAAGCTGCTATGATTGATGCTGAATTAGTGATATTTTCGTATGCAATGGTAATAGTATTAACCGTAGTTGGTCTAATAGCAAAACCATATTGAACACCGGCACTTACAATAATAGGAGTAGCAAAGTTATAGGTTTGCGCATTGAATCCAGAAGCAAGATTAGTAAGAACAGGATTAGCTGTAATCGTTCCACCAGTATGAACAGCTGGAGTGCCTAATGGACTATCGTATAGAAGCAATTCATAATCATCTCCAGAAACTTGATCATCGACAGCCCATGTAATACTGCTTAAAGCACAATCCTTCTTAAAACTACCAGCAACAGCATATTCATCTGGAGTAGAACCACTTCCAAATGTAACACCTGTATTAGCTCCCTGATTATATGAAAGAACATAATTACCATTTATCCAACCATACGTGCCATCATCATACTCAATCATCATCTTCGTCATGATTAAGTTTTTAGCATTGGCACCTGCATTTCTAAATCCGTATGGAAATCCTGTATTAGTATATGTACTAGGAACAAACTGTTGGCCATCTGGAGTAATTGCATCGGCTCCAGCTCTAGCCGTCATTGTAAGCTGTAATGAAACAAGTTGATTATTTGCTACTGATTTGCTACCAGATTCCATAGCATAACGATTAGTAGCCGCTGTTAAAGTTTCTGTTCCAGGAACTAAATCAGCAAATACATCAAATGTTCCATCACCAAATCCATCAGCTCCTACATCTTGTAATCCTATACGTACACTAGTTCCAACATTAGCCCACGCGGTTGCAGTTTGAATATCTACATAAACAGCGCATCCTGCACTGGAACAAGTATGAGTACCTCCTGATTTATTAAACATGGCACCAATAGTGCCACTAATTTCTCCTGCTGCGTCTACGCCGTTACCACCAGCATTAGCTAGAAAACCTGTGAGCCAATAATCCTGTACTATATTTAAATTGACAAGCTCCTGCCCCTTAATAGGCAGAACTAGTAACAAAGCTAATACTAATGGTACAGTTTTATTCCACATAACTCACGTTACAAGCACCATAGTAATTTGTTACTGCAGAAACATAAAGAAATGTACAAAGATTAAGTGCATTAGCAGTAGTATCTAATTCAGGTATAGTATCACTATCAGGCCATTCAACAGTTGCAGGGAATGTAACTGTATTAGTCCCTGAACCATCCTGCCTTAGCATTAGAATAAATCTATCACCATCTAAAGGATTGGAGAAGGTTAGAGTAAGATTTTCATCTAATGTAAGATAATGAGTAACTCCAGTATTAAGATCAATTGTTTCAGTTGCACCGACTGTTCCATGAGAAACAGGAACACCACGATAACGATTAGTAATTGCTAATCCTGTAGTAGTATCTGAATTTAATCCATTGCTACAAGATATTTCATCATTAATATTTACTAATACTTGACCAGTAGGGCAATCCCCAGGAATGATACTAGGCGGGGCAACAATAGCATTACCCTGAACAGTAATATCTGCAATGAACATTCCAATATTAGCACCGCTACCAAATTTTGTTATTCGAAATTGAGTCGCGGTTGTTCCATTGGGAACTAAGAAATTACTAATTGGAATGGCTACTTGCTGATATGCTGAAGTAATTGAAGAAGTAAATCCCCAAGTATTAGTTGGAAAAATCTGAACTGGTTGACCAACTAAAACACCAGCTGAATAGAAAGCTAGATTTAATCCTCTATTATTTGACCAGGTAGCTTTACTTTTAATGTATAATTTTAAGAGAAGGAAACTATTGGGGTCAATTGAACCACTTCCGATTTGACCTTGAGCATAAGCATTAGCTGCACAAGAAGTACCATTAATAGATAAAGTAGCAGGTGCTTTAGGATCTACTGCAGAATTAGTAACAAAACATGAACCATTCGTGGTCCAATCCCATTCTGTTGGACTACCAGCATTCTGAAAGTAAATTAATTCACTATCAATTCCAGCTGGTTCTGTGGTATTTGCTGTTACTAAAATAAGAGCTAACTTAATTTGTGTTTCGGGATCAACTGTAGGTTCACTGGGATCTGCTGCCGCGGTACCAGTTAATTTAAATACAGTTCCCGTAATATCCAGACCAATAATGTCAAGCCTATCCAAAGTAGCATGGGCAGCATCGAGCGTAACATCTTGTTCAGTGCTCTGATAATTAGAATTATTAATATAATAATTACACGCGCTTACTGTATATTCGTAGTTTTCATTCCAAGCTACTTGACACCCAACAGAAGTAAATGTACCAGTAGTGTTAGTAATATTAGTGAAGTTATTATTAATGATGGTTGTAGATGAACCACCACTACTAGCGCCTCCACCAGGACCTATAACTATTTGGGCAAGAAGCGCGAAGGCTAGAATAGAATGTTTTAACATTATCTAAAATACTGTACATTTAATACAGCACTCGTGGCGCCTTCACGAATAGCGCGGAAGTTTTCTATGTTATTATGTTGATAAATACTAATGATTTGTCCATACTGAATTAGAATACCATTAGTTGTAGTAGGTGCGGTAGTATCTATAGTAAACCGCGCATTACAAGTTGTACCACTTGCACAGGATACTGAGAAGGTAACAAGCTGTGCAGTTTCAACAGGATTAGATGGATTAGTAACTTTAGCAGAATCAAAAGCAACACCTCCAGCTGTAGTATCAACAGTTAGAGATTCATTCTCATACGCGATAAAAAAGCGCGTGGTATTGTTTTGTGCAATAAGAGAAAAACTAAAAAGAAGAACAAACAAGATTACTAGTTTGATTTTCATTAATTATCCCTCGCGCTTACATCAATAACGTCGTAATGTTCTTCCTTACGCATATGTGGAGCAACAAAAATAATCTGAGTTTTAGGCCCGTCTGAGCCTTCTTTCTCATCCATATCTTTAATAATAGCTGCCATATTACGTGCAACAGAAGAGAGTTCGCCAACTCGGGCTTTAGATAACTTATCACTATCAATATGACTAAGCGCGAGGTTAAGTTTATCAGCTGCCTGAGATTTAACTTTAATCCGTACCTTATTAATATGTTCCCCTAGTTCTTCATTGCTACATCCATTAGAACTAGTCATTCCTCGCGAATAAGCGCTTACACTACTTTCACTTAAGCCAAATAATTTACTTAGCTCCTTGCCTACCTCACCTCTTACTTTTTCCTCACCAACAATATTTCTAATAACCTCGGGTGTCTCTTGTTTATTACCTCTTCCAACATTACTATCTTTAATCACACCCGTACTTACTCTATCAAACAATTCATTTTCCTTATTAAACTCTTCTTCACTAACAATACCTAAAGGCATAACTATTATAACCCCAGGACTTCACCGCCCTAGATATAGTGGTCCCCTACTCCCAATCATACCATAGGTAGTACCCATAAGTCAATAGGTGAAATAAACCACTTATACTTATATATACAAAAACCACTTATAACATTTTTTTTATCCTACCTACCCACCCACTATGGTACCTAAAAAAGGGACCCATAAATGATAACATCTTTTAAAATCATATGTGACGTTCGAGTTGGATATTCCCCCGCCAGAGTGGAGATGAGACTCTATAAAGGTGGCATATGGGGGTGGGTTGAGTATGATATACTCACCTGCTAAAAATTTAGCCGCGAGGCTTTTGTAATCATTACATTTATGTTATGGTATAGTTATTGTATATATTCTAGTGGTATAGTTTATGTATGTGTTGGTGTATGTATGTGTAGACACGCAGGCTCGACGTAGACTTCACCTGGTATCCGTTCGCTATCCCTATTCCCTTGACATGAGAGAGACGATATGTAATAAAGCGAGAAGATAGGAGGATAGGCCAATGAGAAGATACGGAATGAGATTCAGCACGATTAGATATTGGCAGGCTCAAGCTAAGAACCTGCGTAGGATGAGAGGATATATTCCATTCATCTCAATGCGTGCTTACTACACTTCGCATTACATGACGATGGATGCCAGGGCGATAGCCTCATATGCGATTCAATTCGCTATGGTAGGCGAGAGCATCGAATCACTTTGAAGGGAAATCACAAATGAAAAACGCCGTTACACTTAAAGATTGCCCGATATGTCTGAGTGCTTATTCGAGAGCACATTGTAAGAATTGCGGAGCGTTTCATGTGGGGAAATGGAGCTATAGCCGAGAAGGAAAACAGATGGTGCGTGGAATACCGATGCCGATTAGGGTAAGGATTAACAGACTTGAAAGGATGGTCGGACAATGAACGTAACAATCTTTGGCGTTACTTACTTCTGTGCAGGTCGAGAGGATATACATGCTCTGCTAGGGATTTACTGGCTGGCGAAAGCTAATAGATGTAGGCTTTGGCTGTAAGGGCTCTAGAGCGATTCTAGAGGCTTTTAAGGGCTGGTGAGAGCTAGATACTCTTACCGGCCCTTTTCATTTGATGGGGAAGATACTGTACTGGAGTATAGTATTTAAGCTATGAAAACAAAAAAAGGCCCGATAGGGTGTCTAGGAATAACCTAGAGCCTATCGAGCCTTATTAGTGTCTTGCTACAAACTACTGCCCGAGTTTAGAGAAGTAATCCGCGATGACCTTCTCTACTTCGCCAGGGATAACCTTCATTCCATCAACCGAATCAGCGATTGCTACAGCCTGCTCAAGAGCCATTCCGCCGATAACCGCGTTATCTAGGAACTGCTGTCTCTTGTATTCGTTTGTCTTCTCGTAAACCTCATTGAGACCCTTCAAAGTCTTCTGATACTCTACAGACTTCGATGATGCCTCGCTCTGGGTGTTAATCTTTGCCAGAACGTAAGAATCTGCGTCCGCCGGCCAAACATTAGCCTCTAGTGCATTCTGTTTGCTCGAATACGTATCGAACGTATACGAATAGTTAAGAGGCTTGGGGAGAGGCTTACCACGGAAGTTTTTGATTTCTGCTTTTTCTGTCTTGGATGCCATTGGAATATATCCTCTTATAAGTGTCCTCGAATAAGGACACGGGGTTAGGTTGTCAAAGAACGATATGGTCGAGACTCTTACTCCCCTGACCATGTAGTGATTCTAGCATTACCTCATAACCCTGTCAAGCCTAATCGTCAAGGGCATCGAAGAAATGTTATAAGCCTGTTCTTTCAGAGGGGGAGTACCCTATCATACTCTCTGTCTGTCTGGGGCCAAGCCAACCCGCCCGCCAAGCCTCAACGCTATGTCCTCAAGATAGGGCAGTTATAGTAGTGTATTGTATTTTTTTTTTTATATTTTTTACAAAACCTACTACTATAAGTGTCCCCTTTTGGTGACGTAGGGTATGAGCCTGTGGGGCGGAAGTCGCTGACCCCACATACAGAGAGGACCCATGAGAGGCTTGACAGGTAGACCGGAGGTATGCTAGACTACCCATCGTGACAGGTCCTTAGACCTAGAGTGTCACCGAAACAGGACACTTATAAGAGTTTTATTACTTGCTGTTTATTACAGTAGTTATTAGGAATAGGAAATACATAATGGCAGGCCGAGGTAGTCGTAGACATATCCATAAGTATCATAAGATTTCTTTTGCTGGTATGCAAGTATTCGCTTGTGCTCTTAGTGATTGCACACATTACATGCCACAACATATGGAAGCTATGATTATCGGTAAGGCAAGCTATTGTTGGGAATGTGATAATCCAATGGTAATGGATGAGATTAGTAAGAAAATGGATAAACCCATTTGTGTTAATTGCAGAACTAAGAAGATTGAATTACCAGCTAACTTACTTACTACTAATGACTAATGCTTATCTGTAATGATTGTGAGAATTACAGCTATGAAGTATCCACTATTTACTGTAATACTGCTGCTTATCGTATCTTATTCAATTGCTTTCTTTGTGATTTATGTTATCGCCCGCGTGTTACTAAGTTAGTCGATAATCTTTATTGGTTAGTTTACTTTAAGAGATTAGTATTAAGAATACAGTCTCTAGAAAAAAACATGGATCATCCGTTTAGTCCTAATCCTCAAAGCCTATTACAATGTAAGATATGTAATAGAGCCTATAAAGCTCATACGGAAAATGTAGAGTGTGAGTCTTGTGATTTTGTAGGTAAGTGTAATGTATTTAATAACATGCTTCTTTGTGATAATTGTGTTGCTAAATCACAGGAAGCACTTAAGAACGAAGTAAAGGTTACAGAGAATCTTGTAGAAAGTAGTAAGGATTTAATAGATAGAGCTAATAAGATTCAAGATAATCTGAAATACAGCGGGGATTTCTTCAACGCTGAAACGATTGCTTTTATTGATATTAAGAAAGCATTCTTAAGTAATAGTGAAATAGCAGAATCTGAAAGAGAATTTGCTTTTCATAAACATCTCGTAGAAACGATAGAATCTAATCAAAGAAAGATATTCGATAATAATACGGAAAATCTTACGCTCACAGTACAAAATAGCGCAGCTATTAATATCCTAAGAGATTATGGTAATAGCGTTCGTGAGGAATTTCGTGAGAGGATTAAACAAAGCGATGCAATGTATAGTCCCCTAAATGTTAAGCCGGTTGTTCCAAAATTAAAGAAAGTTACTCCTACTAATGCTATTGAGCGTATGGTTGAGCAACTTGCATTAACTATGAATATCTCTAAAGAAATGGCCCGTGGTATGATTGAAAAAGGAATGCAAGCTACGAGGCTTGGAGAAGAAAAGATTTCTAATAAGGATGGTAGTTAATATGCCAACCTTTCCTACTAATGTTACTGTTCAATGTAGAGGTAGAGCCACAATAGAATTATCTAATTGGGGTGGTGTATCGTTAGGAATAGAATTAAGAGACCCCGACCATATTAATACTGACGATGCTGATTCTAGTGATATAGTAACAGTTTTACTTAGTTATGAGCAAGTAAATTATCTAATTTCTACTTTAGAGCAAATGAGAAAAGGAATATAGATCATGTTCAAATGCACATCTTGTAATGTTATTACTAAACCACGAGAGCCTCGCGCGTTGAGAATTGAATATCGAGATGATGGTAGTATCTTAAGAGAATTTCCCATCTGCGTCCTATGCTCAACGGGCAAGCCTTTTGTTAGTAATCTTGAAAAAGAAAAACTACTTGGATTTAACTTTGTGCAAAAGACTACTAATCCTAATGATAGGGTTCAGGTATGAATAGAGAGCCTATAACTGTTAAAGAACTTATTGAGAGATTACAAAATGCTATCAAGGCAGGATTTACTACAAATGAGGCTATTGTAGTTATCAGTGAAGCTCCTAAATTTCATTCAGAAGATACAGTATTTCTTATTAAGATTAAGGATAAAGATCGTTATCTAACTGAGAATGAGAATGGTGACTTAAGTTTTTGTGATAACATCATGGAAGCACGTTATTATTCTTCAAGAGAATTAGCAGAATTTGTTATTAAAGATAATACTTGGTTTGAAGATACAAAAGATGACTACGAAATCATCAAAATCAAATATGAGTTCTATTGGACTTATGTAGAGGAATAGTTATGAGAACCGGACAGTATCTTAAAATAACTAAAGATACTAAGCTCATAAAACTAAAGTGTGGTTGTGTAGTAGACTTTGTTAAGGGTCGATGGAAAGAAAGATTATTTCGTAGTGTATGCTTTAAACATTCTAAGAGATAACTAATGAACCGCTTAGAAGCTACTAAATTTATAAGAACTTTCTTAGACACTAATGGTCTAGGGAAGTACGATATTAAGCTCATTGCTGAGTTTGATAATAATAATCTTTTTTCCTTCACGGAAGATAACCGTCTTCTTGTGAACACAGTTCACTGGAATGATATCTTTGATGATGTAAAGATTGTTACATTTCTAACGAACGAAATTAATGGTGTAAAGTCCAAGAAATTTCATAATATTCATAAGCTCCAAGACCTTTGTCCTCATTGTAGCAAAGTTGCTAAAGAAAAATCCCGCATTGAGAATGGTAATGGATTAAGTATTATATTTCTTGAATGCGGCCACGCGCTATTTAAGAACTCCCAACTTAAGAGTGATTATACAACACTTGTTATTGGTGGTGATTCCTCTTGCACACATCAATGGGGAACTGATTTAAAAACCAAGACTTTCTGTCAGAAATGTTCAGCACGTAAACTCTATGATTTCCAATTAGAAGGTGCTCGTAGCTTAGAAAAATCTGCTGGTCGAATGGGTATTTTTGATGAGATGGGTTTAGGTAAAACTATTCAAAGCCTCGCATATCTAAAATTCAACCCCGAAGCTATACCTTATCTTTGGGTAACAAAATCAGGTATTAAATTCCAACACGCTAAAGAAATCCGTCGTATTCTTGGTGATGCTTATTATCCTCAAATTCTAACTAAAGGTAGGGAATCTCTTATTCCCGGCCTTAAAGGTTATCTCATTGGATACGATTTATTTCGCCAGCTTGACCTTACTATGTTTGAAAATTTTGGTATTCAATCTATTATCCTTGATGAATGCCAAGCGATTAAGAATCCGAGTTCTTCTCGCACTGTCGCTGTCAAGCATGTTGTTAAACAAATTCCCCGCGTTATTCCTTTATCCGGGACTCCTTGGAAAAATAGGGGTTCTGAGTTATATACTGTTCTTAATATGCTTGATCCCGTTATGTTTTGGAGTGAAGCTCAATTCAAAAAGGAATGGATTGAAGTGGGACCGGATGGTAAAGAGGCTGGTATAAAGAATCCAGAACTATTCCGTCAGAAAATTTCCCATATATCTATTCGTCGCGAACGTAAAGAAGTAATGCCCGAACTTCCTGATGTAAGTAGGCTTAAGCTCTATTGTGAAGTTCCTGAATATGCTCGTAAGGAATATAACAAAGAGCGCGATAAGATTAAGGATATCGTAGATAAGGCCGCTCTTGATGGTAGTGATTTGACATCATTTAAATCTCAGGGTCAAATCATGCAATCTCTTATTATCATGAGGCAGATTGTTGGTATAGCTAAGGTAGATGTTACGAGAGAATTTGTAGAGGAATTTCTCGAAGAGACCGATAGAAAAATCGGAGTATTTGTCCATCATAAGGAGTGCGGCAGACTTCTAATGGAACAGCTTACTACATTTTGTGAGAAAAATGGATATCCTGAACCACTTCAATTAACCGCCACGCTTGATGCTAGCGAGAGATTTCAGATTCAAGAGAAATTCAATGGTCCTAATCATAGACTTCTTATAGGCTCTATGTTAGCTTCTGGCGAGGGATTAAACCTACAAACTTGTTCCGATTGTGTAATGCATGAACGTCAATGGAATCCTGCAAATGAAGAACAAACGGAATCAAGATTCGTACGAATCGGTCAGCTTTCTGATATTGTTAACGCTACTTATGTCCTTGGTGATAATACAGTTGATACAATTTTTGATGGAATTGTGGAGACTAAGAGGAGAATCTTCAATAATTCCATGAATAAAACAGGATACACCAATACATGGAATGAGAAATCTCTTATTGTAGAACTTGCTGAGGCTATTGCTAAATCATGAATCCAAAACTCCCACCACCTAAGTGTCCTCATTGTCAAAATGAAGACATCACTCTGATAGAACTTGTTCTCCGTGTAATAAATGGGACTTATTATCTTTGTGCTGTTTGTAGTAAATCTTTCTTTTTAAAAGACTGACCTAAAATGTGCTACCAAAAGTTTCATATTTGTAAATATTGTAAGTCCCCCTACGAGTGTGAGGTAGATAATGCTGTTTGCCCCACAATTAATCATGATGCTGATATGGATATGTGTGATGTTTGTAAAGTCAAGCTAGAAGAAAAGCTCCAGCAAATGGAATTAGATGAAATACCTCTTGAAACTATTGATTTTGATGAACTGTTAGGTGAAAAATGAATAAAACTATTGAAGATTCAATTGTTGAATATGCTAAAGGAATTATAGAGGCTCATGAATCTCTAGGTCCCAAACATAATCAAGATAAAAAGGATATGGAAAAAGTAATGGAACTACATTACTTAGTTGCTAACGATCCTTCTTATATTGAAGCCATGCTTGTAGTAGTTTCAAGTATGTGTGGAAGAAATGATGAGTTAGCTAAAATTTTTATGTTTATGGTTACTGCTCGGCGTACTGCTTATAAATACGGCGGGTTCTAAAATGCATCACATAGTAATGGATTCTCAGGTTCTCACGGCATTGATGAAATGCCCTGCGGCTTTTAACTACAGATTCAATGAGAATCTAGAGAAGAACGAAGGTAAATCTAATTCTCTTGAATGTGGTTCTCTTACCCATACAATTCTTGAGTTTTTCTATAAAGCTCGAATTGAAGGTAAGAATAGGAATGATGCTATTGATATTGGATTTGAGGCGGGTAAAGAGTATCTCGTAGCCTATAAAGAAACTAATAAATATGTTAAAGAAAAGGATCATCTTGGGATTCTCAATACTCCAGAAGAATCTACTAAGAAACCAGACCGTCTTGGATGGCGTTATGTGTTTGCTACTATGCATGAATATTTTGATTTTTGGCGCAATGATAGCTTTACTCCCGTAGGTGTGGAATGTGTTAAGTCTCATTTGATTTATAAAGATGATGAGATGCAGATTCTTTGGAAAGCAAAATTTGATCTTATCGAAGATACTCCTGGGGGATTCTTACCTACTGACCATAAAACAATGTCTCAAAGGAGAGATACGTTATCTCTTAATAATCAATTTATGGGCCAAAGTATTATTATGGCCTCGCGTCAGGTGCGGATTAATAAGATTGGTTGGCAAACTTCTTTAGCTCCAGAGGAAAAATTCCAAAGGGTTTATATTCCTTATTCCGTAGACCGCCTAGCAGAATGGGCTAATGTTACCGTACCACATCATGCTCGTATGTTAATAGCCTATACTGAGGCTGGTCATTTTCCTTTTACCTATAATTGTGAGGGTCAATACGGTAAATGTAACTTCTATGCTATTGATGAATCCGACCGTGCTAATAGAGAAGTAATAAAGCAAACACAATACCGTGTTGGTAAGCCTTGGGATATTGGACACGACGATGCTATTTAAAAATCTTGAACCAGAAGTTTTTGAGGATCTTAAGGATTCTCTTAAGGATTTCATGGCAATCGCTGATGTTGAAGATGTTCACTACGTGGTTATGATACATAAGGGAAAAGATAATGAGATTCTTTCTAACTCTTGTCTTGTCTGTCATGTAGAAACTCTTGTTGAAATGATTGAAAAGAAAGATATTAAACATAATCATGAGAATTAAATAATGCCAACCCTAAATGATGTTGATCCTTCTAAGATGTTCGCTATGTTCAAGGGTGAACCTGGAACTCGTAAATCTACTCAAGCTATGACTTGGCCAGGGCCACAATATTGGTTTAGTACCGATAGAAAGATGAGTGCTCTAGCTCTTCCTGCTAAAAAATGGGGGATCGATAAGTCAAAAATTAACTACGATGATTATAGTGAGCACTATAAGCTGATTAATAAACTAGAACAGCTAAGACTTAATTGCCCATTTCGTACAGTTATTATTGACTCTGTTACTCTCGCAGGTCTTATCATTAATAAACAAACGCGAGGTGATAAGAAAGGTTCCACTAATAAATCTGGTGAGGAATCTGGTCGCCGTGTAGGTGGAATCGCAGTTAATACAATGGAAGATTATAAAGCGGAGTTCGCTGCCTTCCAAGAAATTATGTCTAACTGCCAAGATATGATTGAGCTGAACGATACTAACGTAATCCTTATTGCTCACGTAGTTGGTGAACGTAAGTCTGATGAAGTTGGTGTTACCGCTCATGCAAGAATTATTATTACGGGGGGTAAGCAAATCTCAGGTATGATTCCTGCGGTTTGTCGTGAGGTATATCATTTTGATATTACCAAAGCTCTCGTATCGGGGGAGGAAGGTGACTATAGGATCTTTACTTCGCACACAGGTGAAGATTTTGCACGTACTGCTCTCCCTTTGCCTCGCGAAATCAAATTCAAAGACCAACAATTGTATCCTACTTTCATCGAGCCTGCTATTAAATCGCTTATGGCTGGCTCAACCACATCACTCCCAACAACAAACCAACTAACACCAATATAAACAAAGGACAAAAACAAAATGTCAGTAATTCAATTCTCCAAGAAGGACATGCTTCGTTCGCAGATTGTCACCCCTTCTAACTATCTCGTGACAATCAATACTGTTAGTGAAGCAATGTCAAAGGATGGTAAGTCAAAGAACTACATCATTGATGATGCGGAAATCATTAAGGATGCAGATAATGGAAGTACTCAGTTTGCAGGAGTTCCACTTCCATTCTGGACCTTTAACTCAAAGCGTCCTGATTTTATGATTCCATTCTTTGCAGCTCTTGGAGTAACAATCGAAGAAGGTACTAAACTTGATTGGAGTGCCGTTGCCAATAAGAAAATTGTTGTATTCATTGGCAATGGTGAGTTTGATGGAAGACTTCAGAATCAGGTAAAGGGTAGTTATAGGGCAGCACCAGCGGAGTAGTTGTTACCTTCTAACATCGTCTAGATGATTAGGTAACAATAACTGGATGCTAGGGTAATACGCTCGGAATAACTAGACACTATGTCAGGGTGGGGTTCATCCAGCGAGCATCTTTTAACTTTAACTTTTGGAGAACATAATGACTAAAGCACGTAAGATTGAGACAGCTATTGCTCTTATGGGAATTGGCCTTCTTTGCAGCGTAAACTTTATTACTTTAGCTACATGGATTAGAATTATTATACGGGGTTGTATTATTGGAGGATGTGGTGCTGGTGGTTGGGATGGAACTGGTTATCAATAGCATTTTTTAATTTAAAAGGAAACTAAATGCCAATTCCACCCAATATTGCAGCAATGTTAAATAGGGGATTACCTAATCAGGGATTTCCTCCACAACAACAACAAAGACCATTACCTTTCAGAGAACGTATGGTAATAGAAAGAAATAGAGCACAATCCGCACTCGATAAAGCTAATTATGCTATTAAGATGTATGATGCTAGTGAAGAAGTTAGAGACTTTATCAACAAGATTGAGAGTGATTAACTAATGGAAAACCTTTACGGTATCGCTCCTGAAAATGAAGAAGAATTTCCTCCCAATGTAGATCCTGATAAGGATGATGTTGAGGAAAAGCCTAAGAAGTCTGATGAAGAAGAAGTAGATCTTGATGACGATGACGATGATGATCTTAATGACGAAGATTCATCCGATGATCCTAATAGCAATGACGAGTAACTAGGTAATAGAAGTTCACTAGCTCTACTCTGAGCTATTTGTTAACGAATCGGATGGATAGGGTGTGCAGTAGTAAGTTTGATTAACATGGTATCATTGCCATAGACAAACTCAAACGCTGCACATCCTCTTTTTTATATAGGATACATAATGAAAGAAGCCGAAGTTATCCCACTAGATACAACTAAGATTGAACGTATTGAAGGAACCATCTCTAAGATTTTTGATGAAGAGGGTAAAGGTGGATTTGGTTTTATTGCCTCGCGGGCTAAACCTTATACGAGAATCTTTTTCCATTGGACTGCCTTGTTACCTAATACCCTAAACTTTAAAGAACTTACTAAAGGTACTAAGGTAAGATTTGATCTCGTTAAGTTTGAGGATAAGGGCTGGCGTGCTATTAAAATTGAGGTAATAGATTAATGACTCCTCAAGAACATCTTGAATTTCTAATGGAATCGTGCCGTCCTATATTAGGAGATGGGCTTCAGTTTTATAGAGCTGATGGGCAATGTACTTTTGAAGTAAGAACTAAAGAAGGTAAGACAGAAGATTTTAAGATTGCTTATATTATCCCCAAGGTTCAATATGATAAGTTAGATAACCCACTTATTCCCTACTATGCAATCCAAATTCCGAATAACTTTACTACCCATTCTGATATTTGGAAAATCGTTCAAGCCGGAGTTATAGATTTTATTTGGAAACTCTGGCAGAAAACAAATAATGAAGTAGACGTTAATTGTGGTGAATTCAAATCGTTGAACGGCTAATGACCTACAAAGAGAAGTATTCTCAATGTTCTACTTGGCAAGGCAGAGTACGTGTTATGTATCTCTATCATGTTGTTATGAAATCTAAGAATAAAGATCATAAGCTAGAACATACAGCGAAGTACTTTAAAACTTCGACTGGACTCGCGAGTGAGAATCTTAGACTTGCTCGTAACATGAATAGAATTAAACGTGTTAGCTCACGTAAGAAAGCTCTTAAGATTCTTAAGGTATCCTAATATGAATATAATTAAAACTACAAAGTTTCTGAGATTTGAAGAGGTTGAAGCACAAACTAGAGTTGCTGCAATCTCTCCTAGAAATTATAGAGTTTGGAATAAAAAGGGCGTAAATCTTGGATGGATAAATTATTATGAAGATTGGAATAAGTATGTGTTTAGCACAGCAGGTGATACAATAGTTTTTGATATGATATGCTTAAGAGAGATCGCAAACTTTCTTAAGGAACTTGATTCATAATGGACTCTAAAACATATGTACCCGGTGAAGGACCTATAAACCCTAAGATAGTTTTTGTAGGAGAATCTCCAGGCCATGAAGAATTACTTGCTCTCAAACCGTTTGTTGGCGCCAGTGGTAAATTACTTAATAGTTTACTATCCGACGTTGGTATCTCTCGTAGTAATTGTTGGGTTACTAACGTATGTAAGTACTATGTTACACCAAACCGAAAGGGAGAAAAGCAAATACCTTTTGCAGTCAGAGCTCACACTAGTGGAGTAGATTTAACAAAAGAATTAGAGAATCTCCGTAAAGAACTCTTACATCTTCAACCCAATATTATAGTTCCTCTAGGAGGAACAGCTCTATGGGCAACAACTGGAAAGAGTGGCATAGAAGATTGGAGAGGAAGCATTCTGAGTGGTGTTGGAGGGATAAAAACGGTAGGTTCATACCATCCAGCGCACATATTATACTCTGGAGGAGAGGCTGGAGGATATTGGGCGAAGAATATCCTACAAACAGACCTTGTACGTGTAAAGAAACAAAGTGAATTCAAAGATATAAGGCTCCCACAGCGAAGCCTAAAAGTTATAAGCTCACCGCATGAGTTTAAAGAATTCTTGGATAGAAATAAAGGGTATCTATATCCTGCGATCGATATCGAGGCTTGGCAATGCATTCCTATTTGTGTTGGGATTGCTTTTACTCCACATGATGGAATATGTATACCTTTATGGAATTGCTTTGGTGTATCTAGTATTCCTACTAGTAGCCTTGCTACTATTTACGGGATGTTAGCTGAGTTCCTCGCGAATCATGATATAGTAGGGCAGAACATTGGCTATGACCGAGATAAACTTAAGAGGTTTGGGTTTCGTATTAAGAAGATTCACTCAGATACAATGCTCAAAGCATTTGCAATGTATCCTGAACTCCCTAAAAATCTAGCATATCTTACCTCCGTCTACACCGAGGAACCTTTCTATAAAAATGAGGGAATGTATGAAGGTGAAGTATCCGACCTATTACTTGGATGCGCACGTGACGCTTGTTGTACCAAAGAGGTTGACATTAACACAGATGAAGACCTTAAAGATATTGGTACAGAACAGTATTACAAAAACTTTCTCCTCCCGCTCCAAGTGGTGTATGCAGGTATTGAAAACAAAGGAATTAACCTTGATAGTGAATTTAGAAAAGAAGTCATCCTCAAATATATAGAGATGGATGAGAAATTAAGATACGAGATATTTAAACTAGCAGGTCATCCAGTAAATGTTAACTCTCCTAAGCAAGTAGCTAAGCTACTTTATGAAGAATGGAAACTACCCGAACGCAAGGGTGTAGGTGAGGAAGTATTAAGTGCTATCTTAGATACTAAGTATATGGAGAATAAGCCTAATTATGCAAAGGGCATAGAGCTTATTCTTGAGGATAGAAAGGTAAGAAAGACTCTATCATCCTACGCATATGCTCTTCCAGATTTTGATGGAAGGATGAGAACTTCGTACTTCCTATGCTTAGATACAGGTCGCTCATCTACATCACAACAAGATCCACCTATTAGACCTGATATAGAATATCATGCTATTGAGGATGGTAAGAAAACTAAGAAACATCAATCGCGAGGAATGGCTTTTCAAACCATTACTAAACATGGAGACATTGGTGCTGATATCCGTAAGATGTTAGTACCTGATCCTGGTCATGTATTTTTACAAGCTGACTCAGAACAAGCTGAAACTAGAGTGGTCTTCTTACTTGCTACAGATTATGAAGCCCTCGAACTTCTTAATAAAATCGATTACCATGCTCTCACCACTTCATGGTTTTTCGGTGGGGATGAAGCTAAATATTCTAAGAAGATTCTCGGATACGAAGTACCTGAGCGATTCGTGGGTAAAACATTACGCCATGCAGGGCATCTTGGAGCAAGAGCAAAACGCGCTGCCACTACGGTTAATACTGATGCAAGAAAATATAAAGTTAATATCTCTATCACCGAGGGAAAAGCAGAAGATGCTTTGCGAACCTTCCACGCAATGCAACCTAAGATAAGAGGTGTGTTTCATAATGGAATTATTAATTGTCTTGAACGAGACAGATTCCTTATCGCTCCAGTTCCTCATGGAATTAAAGCATCTCAAGGCGGAAAAAGAATCTTCTTTGAGCGTTGGGGAGATGAATTATTTAGACAAGCTTATAGCTCATTGCCACAGAGAATTGTCAGTGAAAATACTAAAGGCGCCGCGCTTAGAATTAAAGGTTGTGAGGAACATGAGATACAAGGGAGAGCACCTTGGATAGATATCCTAATAGAGTCACATGATGCGCTTATGGTACAAGTTCCAATCGAGCGTGAAATCGAGGCGGCGCAAATCCTTAAGGAAGAACTTGAGAAACCTATTGATTTTCGTAATTGCTCTTTACCTCGTGGATTACTTTCTATCCCTTGCGAGGTAGAAGAAGGATACAACTATAAGGATCTTAAGAAGTTTAAGTGGAAGATTGAGGAGATGATTAATGACAAAGGATAAAGAGGTTATTCAACAATGGATTGATCACGTAAATGAAAATGGAGTTAACCTCTCAAAATGGGAACTAGACTTCATGGAATCTGTTACTGAGTTTTTCTCACAACGCTCTTGGATTAGTGATAAGCAGGAAGATATTCTAGAACGTATCTATACGGATAAGACATCATGAGCAAAATTAAAGAAGAGATTGAAGAAATTTTTGATGCTAGATGTTTGGAACTTGTAAGCAAAACTAATCTCTTACTAACCAAACCAGAATGCCTTGCGCTCGTAGAAGTATGGGATAATGCTTATGTATCTCAGGAATCTACTTTAGCGTTTCAAGCATATCAAAAGATCTATAATTTTGCTGTTAAATCAAAATGACATGGCTTGATCTTGTAGTCGAGCAGCATAAAGAATATGAAACACCACTTGAATTTTGGTATTGGGCGGCATTAGCTTCGATAAGTGCTATAGTAAAAGATAATGTATTTCTCCCTCGCGCAGGGTTATACGATTCTTACCCTAACATCTATGTTATCTTACATGCTGACTCCGGTCTTAAAAAAGGACCGCCTATTTCTATGGCCGCTCAGCTCGTAAAGGAGATAAATAATACTCACGTTATAGCAGGGCGCTCATCTATTCAGGGAATAATGAAACTTATTTCTACGGGTAAATCTGACCCTAGTTCACCAACAGGAATAAAAGTTGATACTTCTGCTTTTATTTGTGCTAGTGAATTAAGTTCATCTCTTGTAGAAGACAAGGCTTCTCTTGATATTCTTACTGACGTTTATGATCGCTCCTATCGTCATGCTGATTATGAGTCTATCCTTAAGATGGAATTCTTTACTCTTAAGAAACCTAACTTCGTAATACTCGGTGGTATTAATAACGCGCACTCCGAGGTATTCTTTTCAAAGAAGGATATAAATGGAGGCTTTATCGCACGCTCTTTTATTATTCATGAAAATAAGCGCAATCTTGCTAATGCTCTTATCGATCGCCCCAGCGTTATACCTAATTATAAAGCTCTTGCCGTTTACCTTAAAGAGCTTTCAAAGCTCAAGGGTGGTTTTCTTGAGCTTAATACTTCTAACCCTGTGGGTAGGCTTTATCATGACTGGTATCATGACTTTATTAAACAGGTGGATTTAACTGATATGAAGGATGCTACAGGTACCCTGAACCGACATAGCGAATCAGTAATGAAAGTAGCTATGTTAATATCCTTAAGTCAGGAACCTAAGTTAGAAATATCAATCTCTGCTATGGAGCAATCTATTGATAGATGTTCTAAACTTATTGGCAATGTAAGGCGTACTACACTCGGCTCTGGTAAATCATCTTTTGCTGAACATAAAAAATTGCTCATACTAGAACTACTAGATAGACCTAATCACACAATAACTCGCGAGCAACTTAACAACAAATACTACATGCACGCGTCTCATGAGGAGTGGGATAAGATTTGTGAACAGCTTGAAATTGCTAAGGCTATAAGAAGTGAAGCTATGGGTAATATTATCACCTACGTAATGCAAGAGGAACAGGTAGAAATTCTTAAGAAATATTTCAGAGGTAAATAATCATGCCATTAACAGCCAAAGAAAAAGAGAAGTTAGATAAGGATGCAGAGTGGAAAACAATACATGATAACCAGTTTGTATGTCCCATCTGTTATGCCAACATATACGCGCTCTATTTAAAAGATCATACTAAGTGGCATAAGAAACTTGATGCTTAGTTAACATAGCCATGATGGCGGAATTGGTATACGCATAGGACTTAAAATCCTAGGCCCTTACGGGATTGAGGGTTCGAGTCCCTCTCATGGCACCACTAAAAGCGCGAGGTATAAATGAACTTCTTTACTGATACAACAGTAGATAAAGTACGTGTTAGTTCTTCATGGGGTAAAGGTATTCTAGGTGAAGTTCGTTTTGGTAATGATCCTGTAATACCTTTACCTCAAGATGTACCTAACGAGAATATCAAGGGCTATTACATGAAGGCTGACATAATTGATGATAAACATTATGCCATCCTTATGTCATCTGCTAATCTTGCTAAGGACCAATGTACTTTCTTAGTTTGTAAAGAAACTGGCAAAGTAGAGAAGAAACTACGAGCTGGCTGCGGTATGTGGGGTGTATGGATTAATTCAGCCCATATTCTTATTACTGATTGTCATCCTGATTATTACCTATTTAATACTAATGGAGATCAATTAAGTAAAAATCCAATTCCTCTACCTGATAATAGAACATCTCAAGGATTTGCTGGATGGGATTTATTTACTGATGCTGTTGGTCTCGTTACTATTCAAGACTATCATCTAGCCCGTTATAGAACAAGTGGTAAATGGGGAGTGGGTCTCCATACCGCTTCTGATAAAGATATTATCGCTTATGATTCTGTTGCTGAGAAGCTATACCTAGTAGCCCAAGTAAAAACTCAAGTAGGCTGTACAATTGTTGAGCATGATGATAACACTTGCACAGTATCAATTTCCCTACCTGAAGATGCTAAAACATTCTTTGTTACATCCGATCAATTTACCCCTATTGAGAAGCCAATACCAGAACCATCTCAACTTATCGAGAAATATCCTCGATTAATGATTTGTGCTCCTTATGATACACACAATTTTAAGAATGGACAAATCGTTACAACCGATAGATTCATTGGTAATGTATGTTTTCCTGATTACCGAGCTCTATCTAAAGTACCTAAAGAATTACCACTAATTCTTGGAGAGGATACCCCCATTGAAGTGGTCAAACAGTATGACAATCGAACTCTTTACTATTACGTCCATTGTGGTGGTTCAAGTATTAACGATAAGCGTGATAAATTTAGGGAAATACAAAACACATGGCCCAATAAACCCATCATATATTATTACGACGCTGATAATTGGCCAAGTGCTATTCCTGCTTTTCTCGTTAGTAATCAGACTTTTCTGGGGGCTAAATGTTATAGAAGAGTGGGTGAATCTGTCTCGAAATTAGAAGTAAGATTAACAAAGATGATGAATATTCTAACAGCTTATAAACTTCCTATCGTCGCGACTCTAATGTTCTATGACCAGGGCATTTGGGAAGAAGATGAGATTATTGAGTGTGTTCCCGTCTATGAAGAACTCATTGACAAGTACAAGATTATTGGGATTATGCCTTTCTCTGATTTAAGAGCTAATGGGATGAGCGCACATCCAATTCTCTACATGGTACTTGAAGATATGTACTCGAAAATACCTGGCAGACCTAATAGATTTTCTTATTGGGATACAGGAAGTACTCAAGATCTAATTCAAAAACTAAAATACGAAATGCCAGTGTTTGCTAAATCGGAAATTGATATGCTTACCAGGCTAATAGAAGAAGATGTATAAAGTCCTATACGATAAAGCATTAGAAGAAGGGAGATGCCCTGAATGTTTCAATCCCAAGGGAGAAAGAGATAAGGATTACTCTATCTGTTTTAAATGTAGATTAAAGCGTGCGAACTATGAACGAGAAAAGAGAAGGCGATTGAAGACAACAATTAGATTACCGTTTCTGGAGAACGAATAATGAAACTTACAAAGTTTAAATCTGGGGCTGTAAGAGGTAAGGAGGATTCAATTGCGAGGTTTGATTTAATTACTCCCGTAGGTATGAGAAGACTAGCAGAAACTTATGGTGAGGGTTCTCTTAAATATGGGGATGAGAATTGGCTTAAAGGTATTCCTACTAAAAACCTACTAAATCATGCCCTCACTCATATCAACAAGTATTTAGCTGGTGATACAAGTGAGGACCATTTAGCTCATACCGCATGGAACTTATTTGCTATTATGCATAATGAGGAATTACTACCCCACATGCAAAACATAACTACACGCCTACCTATTAAGTCTAGGAATCTCGGGTCCAACAACACCAAGCGCGTTAAGCACGTAAAGTAGTACAAAGATTACCGCAATAACGATAATCCCTTTTTGAAATACATCCGGCATTGGGATGTAGGTTACGATTAACCAAACAATAAACCCGATAACAGCTAACGTGAGCAATAAACCAATCATGATTAATACCCTCTAATTTGATCGTTACCACCAAATGTCTGAACACCCATACCACCAATAGCAGGAAGAACTAATGGAGCTAAGGCTGGATCATCCTGTAAGATATCATAAAGATCCTGAGTAATCATAGGAGTATATCTTCTAATCAGTTCTTCAGGAATACTTATAGGTTGACCAGCCCAGTTCTTTCCACGTAAAAGTGTAGTAAAGAAACTAGCAAAAGGATGTAACTTACTTTCTCCAAATCTCGCCGCTACATCAAGCCTCGTAGGTAACCCATAGCGAGAGCCTAATTCATAAGTATTGCCACTAGTAGATGATTTAGATTCTCCGAATACTTGCCTCGCGCCTAAGACGCCATATTGCTGAAATCCACCCCAAGGATCTAATCTAGTATTACCAATCTTAGCCTTCATGAAATCACTACCACGAGGATCAGTATCTATTTCCGCTCCACCCATAGCAGCTAATCCTAATGTAGCATTTCCTACCGCCCCAATAGAGAGCATAGACTTAAGATACTGTTTCCTCACCATGGGGCTAGCTTTAATATATGTACCTGGATACAACATCTTAACCCGCGAGGCTATTAAGCGTGGTGAGAAAAACACACTATTTAGTCCTATTGCGCTTTGCTCAAATTTCCCAAGGCTACCCCTACCTGTAGCATTATTAATAAAGTTAGCTATATCCTTTGTTAATACTAAATTCTTCTCCGGATCAAGTCCAATATTCTTAGCATCATCTGTGAGCTTACTAAATGTATCTGCTCTAATCTTATTAAGATATGCTGTATATGCTCTATTAGCCGGTACAACTGCATTACGAATAAGTGGGATTCTTTCAGCCCAATTAGACATGAAACGTTCTTCTCTATTAGATCCTAAGAGATCCGTTAAAGCTAACCCACTATCTTTCATTAACTTAAATTTAGGATTAGCCTCAATAGCTTCTTGCGCTCCATCAAAAGCCTTTCTAGATCCATAGGCTTTTACCATTGTAGGCATTGATTGCCAGAAAGTTTTCTCTCCAATCAATCCTAATCCCTGCCTAAATGGAGCACTTAAATCTAATGATGCCATTACAGCACGAGGAAGATTAACAAATTCCTCAATAATACCTCGCGCCTTATCCACCGTAGGTAATTGCTGTCTAAGAAGAATCCCCGTATCCTTCCCAAAAAGATTACTTAATTGATCTATTTCGTTTCTTTGAAGAACTTCTCCACTTAATAATTTCGTTACTGCCCCGATAGACTTAGCCTTATCAAATCCAATAGTTTCTTTGCTAGCCTTTATTGTATTAAAGATTTCATCTACATCCGTCTGATCTAATTTAAGCGGCTCCATCTTAATCTTCGTATGTTCGCCAGCTAATTGGCCCATAAAACTCTTAGCCCAATCCTGACCTTCTCCGCCTTGAGTCATAGCACGAGAAATTCTATCGGATCTTTCTGTACTAAGCAATATCTCTTGAGCTCTGCTTAATGGCCTAGTTTTCTGTATTGCCGCATTAAGTTTCTGAGTTACATCAACAGGTGTATCAGGTTGTTTAATGTTAATAGTTGGTGCATCAGGTGTAGGCTTAACAATATCTCCATAATCTAAATCTAACATAGACTGCTGAGGATTTAATACTGTTGGAGTTTCGGCTCGTGCAATAGGAGTTTCAACTTTACTTATTACACTAGCCGGCGCGCTTACTTTAGGAACCATATTCTTTCTAACCATTCCCACACCAAAAGGAATAGCTGCGGCTCCAGTAAGTCCTTCAGTAAGATCCACTACATTTTTAGCATTGAATCCTTCTCTACTTATATCTCCTATTGTACCGGGAATTTGAGCTACTTGTGATCCTCCTAATGCGGCTACTCCTGTACCTACTGCTTTAGGAAATAAACTAGCTAATGGCTTAAGTGCAGCCCCACCAAATCCTGTCATTATTGCGCCTAATGGAGAAGTCATTGGCTCAATAAACCTATTGTAAATTTCCCCTGGTAATTTCTGATACTCAGGAATATTTTGGGGGATATTTACCTTAGGAGCCCAAGATTCAGTTAATGGGCTCATCCAGCTTTTAGGAGCTTGAACAGCTGGGCTACTATCAATATCTTCCCAACCATCATCAATATCGACCCATTCGTTTTGGGGCATTATTGGTTACTCCACGTCTTTCCACCATCATAAGAAACTCTAACTTCACCAGTACGGTTATTTCTTTGACGTCTAATAGTTGGTGCAGTAGTATTGCTAGCTCCCGGGGGATTAACTTTTAATGGCCCACTAGTTCTACCCGGCGCAGCCATATTAGCTGGCATAGTAGTACCAAGAATAAAGTCACTAATTTCTTTATGGGTTTTAGCATCAGGACCTGAGAATATTCCAGGTGGTTGGATAGTAACTGTATTATTAGGTCCAAGAGTTACATATTTACTCCATCCCGGTTTCATCTTAGCTTCTTGAGCTCTTACATAACGCGCTCGAGATTCAGCTAAATTAGGATCTCCACCTGATCCTGCACCTGTTCCAATACGCCTCGCGCCTGTAACAGGTAAATCACTAATAGCCCCAGTAATCGTATTCATTCTAACGGTCTTCTTCTTACCAGGATTATTGGGATCATCAACTTCTACAACATTCCAGGCTCCAACCTGTTGTCTATCAGCTTGACCTGCAATAGTCATTCCTGTACGTTCAGTAGCAGAATCTGCAGAATACTTAGTTCTAGCCATTGCTGCAGCATTTTGGATATCTAATCTTTCTTGATCAGACAATCCTTTAAATCCAGTAGATTGCGTATCTCCAGTACGGGGATCAAAAAATACTAATTCCCCATTAATCTCTCGTGGTACGAAATTAGGATTCATTCTAATATGATCAAGAATCCTAGCACTCTGAGCTCTTCTATCTTCAGTCTTTCTCTTAAGATCCTCAGTTTCTAGATTCTTTCTTTCGGTCTCTTTAATACGCCTTTCCTCTAATGTTCTTCCAGCCGTCTGATAAGCAATTTGACGCTCATTAATATTCTGAGCTCGCTCATTATCAGCAGCCATTTGTAAGTTCTTAGCTTGATTATTCCAATCACTAAGATTCTGATAGTAATGATAGTTATTAAACTGATCAGCAGCTTTTAATGGATCTTCCCGTCCCATTCCATAAAGAGCTGCACCAAATCTTCTCCAACCACTAGGTTGCTCTCTTTGTGGATAATTTTGAATTAGCTCATTATACTGATTCTGCATACCCATTTGAGGATTATAGAGCTGATTCATTAAGCTTGTAATATTATCCTCGGGCTCAGGTGTTCCACCAAGCATAGGAATATTTAACAAAGGCATATTCATTCGCGGGGGAGCTTGAACTTGTGGTTGTTGAGTTAATTGCCCCAACCCCTGTAACATTGGAAAATCAAACATTTAATTTACCTCCTTTCCTTAAGCACTCCATCCATCAGCATTAAATGTACGGGTATTTGGTGGTTTATTCCCACCTAATCCTGCAAATGCCCCAGCGATTTGACTAGCTATTGGAAGAACGGAATTAATACCCTGCATGGTATTAGCAAAGTTTCCTGGGATTTGAGCTCCATTATACTGATTATTAACTCCACCCATAGATAAGTTATTCTGTAATCCCGCTCCCTCAAGTAATTGCCCATTAGCACCTAATAACTGATTACCAAATGTATGAGCTAACGCTGGGCTAGTACCATAAAGATCAGTCATACCTCTTAATGCTGCTAAATCATTAGCTCTACCCGCTGCACCTGCTCCGGCTTTTGCAGATCCTACACTCATTAACCCACCTAAACCAGCTAATAATGCTTGAAGATTTAATCCATTAATAGCGGTATCTTGTCCCTGCCCACCAATACCTGCTGCACTTAATCCCCCCGCACCTGCTAATCTATTTTGGGCAACCATTTCTGCAATGCCCGCATTAGTATTAACATTCATATCACCAATGGTGCTAGCAAGATCACGTGTTAATTTAGCCGACGCGG
>Ga0180083_1000001_pt1 | contig 67068 bp, 104 predicted proteins | sample EasRiv0_1_16_10D_FD_121792 | JGI IMG/M metagenome (GOLD analysis project Ga0180083, IMG submission 121792) | Soil microbial communities from meander-bound floodplain in the East River, Colorado, USA - East River metaG ERMLT660_1_16_10D | ecosystem: Environmental > Terrestrial > Soil >... | reverse complement strand
GCGCGAAGCGCCCCTGTGGCCGCACCTGCAAGCGAACCGATCGCTTGTCCGAGTCCGATGCCCTGAGCGCCTCTCCACTGGAAGAAGATCCACTCGACCATCCATTGCATTCGATCGTAGTTTTTGTCGTTCTCTTCCCAGTTCCGGGTAATCGAGACGACCTTGGAACTTGGAAAGTCGATCGAGATGAGATACGGCGCGATGCCGTACTTCGGTTCCAGATTTTGGTAAACGGAGATTTCGCAGACTTGGCGCAGGCCGTCGGAGTTCAACGGGTCGATCTTCTTGCCCTCGACCTTCTGAGCGGCCTTCTCGGCCTCGGACTCGTCCGGAGTCAGCGCGGGGATCGATTCGATGTCCCGATACATGCCCTCGCGGATACGTGTATCGAACTCGTCCTGGGTCACTGGCTCCCAGTAGCACTGACGCTCGGCCGTGTAGTAGTTCGATGCGGCGGCCGGAATGCTGACGTAATCGAGAGGGACGAACGTGGGAACTGGACGGCGCCGACGCTTGGAGGCATCAGGAATAAGTCGAAGGTACATCGCGCCGCCTAGTGGCAGCTGCGAGAGTAGCTGTTCCATCTCGGAGCGAAGCTCTGGCATCTGGAAAATACATTGCCAGTTCATGTAGTTTTTCTTGCGCTCGGCCTTCCGCAGACGCTCGGGCTCGACGTTGTTCCCTGGGACGAACATCTTCACGGGGCCGTTCGGCGGCATCAGCTCGCGGATCGCGCGACTGGCGAAGTCGAGGCAGGCTTCCAGAAGCATCGGATGGACTACGCGGCTCGCGCCCTCGAACTGAGCGCCGCCGGGAGCCTCTTTGCCTAGGCCCGTGCGTTTCGTGGCCTCGGCATATTGCTTGTCGCGTTCCTCGCGGGACTTCTTGTCTCGCTCGACCTGTTCGAGGAGCGTCGTTGACAGAGTGGAAAGTCGGTTGTCGTCGAAGGTCTCCACGATGTTGTCGTAGAACTCCGCAACCACCTCGGAGTCTTCCTCGGTCTCCTCGCTGGCGATCTTCGCGATGGCACCGCCTTCATCGTCGAACTCGATGCCCGTATCGACCTCGTCATCGTCATCGATCTGAGCGATGATCCCGCCTCCGGCTGCCTTCCGGATCGGGTCTATGAGATTGTTACTTGCCATCGTGTCTCCTAGCCGTCATATGGATTGACCCGCTGTTTCATTTCCTCGATCTCTTCCCTGGCCTCGCGCCCGTGACGTGTTTCATCGTCTTCCTCGATCGTCAACGGGCCGATGAATTCATCCATGAATTTGCGGACTGCCTGCGTCGTCGTATCCAGTAGGTCGTCGTGCTTGACTGAGCCCGGACCGGTGTACGTACACACCTGACTGATTAAAGGCTCGGCCCACTGCTTGAACTCCCCCTTCCGCTTCTCGCTCTCGACCGCCCAGACCCGACCGTGGGCCCAGAGTGGTGAGACGTAATGCAACCTCGATAGCTTGTCTGCTCGGCGGGGATTATAGCCTTCTGTAAAGATTTCCTCTACCTCTAGCGCCTGCCGGAGTGATATGCCACTCCCCTTCTCCTCTATGAGGATGAGGTCTATCTTCTTACCCTGAGGTCCCGGTCTCTGGGCTATAGGGACGATCTTCGGCCGAAGCTTCACTTCATGGTTGGAGGCCCCGTATCGTATCCGCCGCGCCCGTTTTACCTTCTTGATAAGTTGAGGAAGAGTCAACCAATCCTCCCAGGCATCCAAGAGCAAGATATGATTTTCGATCTTCTTCTTTCCACTGCGAAAACGAATGGGTCGCTCGAACAAGCCCCACACCGAGCACGCGGTCGGGTCCCTAGTTTGCTTCTTCTTGTCGAACGTCTTCTCGGTAAATGCAGTATCCAGGGATAGGATAATGAACTGGAACTTCGGAAGCGGACGATCCGCAGGCCAGACCCGCCACTCGGACCGCTTGACGAAGCCCTCTTCCTCAGGGTCAAGCACCTCGCCGTGTAGCTCCTGCCGACCAACCTTCGTGCCCTCGTACTTCGCAACCGATTGGAAAAATAGCTTCGGCAAGTTCTTCTTGTTTTCGTAGGTCGATCCAACGACGTTCACGACCTCCTTGCTCGCCACCAGCTCGCGAATGAACGGACTAGGCTTCGGCGTGCCGGTAACCAAGAGGCGTGGATGCGGGCCTAGGCGAAGACCGAACATTATGTTGTCCCACGCCTCTTGGGGATATAGCCAGCTCGCTATCTCGTCAAGCCAGCCCGCTGCCGCCTGCGGTCCGCGTAACCGCTCGGGCGTATCGCCCGCGAACCCGCGTATTACCGATCCATTCCACAGTGTGATGGAGGGAAGTGCCAGGTTACTAGCAACGATGAGCTTCGGGGGTATGACAGAATACAACCCCGTAGGACCCTCGAAGCAGACATAACGTACGTCGTCTTTTGTGGGGGCCACCACGTAGTATTGGGAAGGAAATGCGGCTGCTTCCATCCCGAGCCAATTCGATCCGACCAGAGTTTTGCCCCAGCCTCGACCGGAGCGCGCGACCCAGATAGTTTTTTCAAAGGCATCGAACTCCTTTGGGGGTAGCTGTTTTTCTCGGGCCATCGCTCGCCACATCATCCGCCATCGGAGGAATAGCAGCTCCTCCTCGGTGAATTGCGCGAGCGTATCTTTGTACTGTACTAGCTTCTCGGATACCTCTTCAGGCATTCCGCGCAGAAGCGGGGCATCGTAATTGAGATGAACCCGCTGGTAGACATTCGCGAAGTTAACCGTTACTGACCGACCGTCGCTCACTTCGCTCTTTTTCCTTATTGCGTCGCGCCTCGACCTCAACGGGGTCCAGCTCAAGAGCCCGTCGAATAGTCATGTGCGAGACGTTGAACTGCTCAGCAAGTTCTTCGACCTTCAAAAACTGGAGACGGGATTGCCGTCTTCGTGCGCAGACCCTTTGGATGTACTGAACTTCTTCCGCCGTGAGTTTCGGCAGCTTACCTCTCGCCATCACTTAGGCATCTCGTCGTTGAATACGTGTCGCAGCCAGCAGAGGTCGCCTAGCGACTGCTTCGTCCAGAAGGCCTCCGTGTGTCCGTTCTTGTAGTGAACGACCGCCCCCATATTTTCGATTTCATCGGCCGTCTCCATCAATTTCGCAATGAAGACGGCGGGAGTCGTCGCCAACCCCGGAAGCATATCAACCTTCGACCCTTTCATCGGGGCTCCCGCGTGATTGTATGTCCCTCGGGGGCTTCAACACCGAGCTTGACACGCCCCCCTTTCACCTCCAGAATCGTAACGACGATCCGTTCGGTCATCCGGACACCGTCGATCGTGACTTCGGTCTCGATCACAACGGTCTCGGTGTTCTTACGACTCAGAACCAGCACGTTACAGCCCGAAGAACGTCTTCACGATGGATTGGAACACCAGATCCTTCGCCTGCTGATGCGGAGGCAGCTCCTCGTAAGGCACCATGCACGGGTGCGTCTTCGCGACTGGGTCCTTCACCGGCCCGAGCTTCCAACCCTCCGCGATCTTGTAATTCCACCAAGCCGTATGGTTCTCCGTCGGGCTCTCGTTCGGGTTTTCCAGCATACGCTCGATCCCCGCGATGATAGTGGCCTTATTCGAGTCCCAGTCGAGGGTATTTTCATGTCGCGCGTCGTTCTGGGCCTTCGTCGCTTCGTGGATCAGCTTCGCGCACATCAGAATCGCGTCCTCCGTAGGTTCCACCAGATCGTACTTGATCCTCGGCAGCAGCCGCTCGAATCCGTCCGCTTCCGCGCGCTCGATCTCTCTGTCCATCTCGTTTTTCATTCGAAAATGCTCCTTCACTCGTTGTGTTGTTTCCCGGCAGACTCTTTCTACGTCGTGTTTCATTGTCCCAAGCCCTCAAGACCATTCGGCAATAGAGGGGGTGGGGCATCAGGACGATGTTCCTCGGATAGTACACGCCGTGTGGCGCTACGTTCGTGATCCCCAGCTCCCTCACTACCCCGAAGTTCAGTCTTATGCTCATTTATATTGTTCCTTGAGTACGCGAAGTACCTTCCCCAGTCCCCTCGCTCGACGATCCCGATCAAAATTTCGGCTTGCTCGCGATCGGACAGCTTCAGATAGTCCGCGAGCGAGGGGTGAAGACGGGCTTGCTCACCTCCGGCCAATGGGTGTCCTAAACCCGCTCCACATCTCCGGAAAGAACAGGCCGATCAGCCAAAGCGCGACGAACACGACGACGAGGACGTAAATGATCTTCTTCATCTTCGCGTCGATGAAGTCCACCTGGTTCAGCGCCCACAAGAGGACGCCGATAACCAGTAGGACGCCGATGATGCCTAACAGGCTCAAGGTATCACCTGCCCCGACACCCCGAATCCGGCCGAGGAGATCGGACTGAGCGCGATATTGAGCGGCGAGCTCACCGCCTGGAGGTCCGGGCCGCCGAGCTTGTCGTGTATCGTCGCTCGCCAGATCCAATTGCCCGCTGGGACGTTGTTCACGTCGAGGGACACACTCGTACTCGCGGCTCCGGGCACCAAATCCGGCCCCAGCGCGCTCCAGGCACTCACTGGCGCACTCGCGAGCTTCTGTTCGATCCCAACCCCGCTGATATCGGTCGGGGGAACCGCCGATCCGTCGTTCCGCTGGGTCGGAAGCGTAACCGTTACCTTGACCTTAGCCATTCGATATCTCCTCTGCTTTGATTGAACCACCCTTCATTGGGCTGACGGGCGTCGGGGGATGGTCGTGATCCCTATGCCCCAAAATTTTCCTCAAAAAATCGGCCAACCGTCGCAAGAAATCCTTGGCGCTGCTCATTTCTTAGCTCCTTCCAGGGTTTAGGGTACCGCACATCGCGCAAAAACTACGTCCGGGCTCACTCCCGGAAGTAACACTAGCCCGGAGGTCCCCAACGGTATCAGGTACATGTCCGCCTGATCATCCTCCTGGTTCCCCCAGAAGTTGATTTTCTGTGTCCCGTCGCACGGGGTCCCATTCGCCACCGTCCCGACCGCCTGTTTCGTAACTGCGTTGTTGACGGTACTCAGGGTATACGCGTTATTGATCGAGGTCGGCCCTGCCACAACGAGCCCGGTGGGTGGAAGGGGATCGGCGGTGATCGTTTTGCTCGCGGGGGTCGCTTTCGCACTCTCCACTCCGGCGGAGTTAATCGCCGTGACGGAGAAGAACCACGTCCCGCTCGGCAGCTGATCGATCGTCGTCCCACATCCCGCTGAACTCGGAGTCGTCCTCGTATTCTGCAGCGCCGTAACCGACAGACCCCAGTACCACCTGTACTGAGCGAGGTTCGTCAGGTTCGTCCCGTCCGTGTTCTTGGTCGGCGCAGTGCATGTCAGAATCGCCGAGTTCTGCTGCGCCTGGGCGCCGAGGGCGATGAGAAGTAAGGCGAGGAAGGCTATCAGTCTCATGGGTTTGTCCTCAGGGTTATGGTCAAGGCTCCCGGACTCTCGGAAACGGTCTGCGGGTTTTCCAGCCCGGACGTGAACGAAAAATCGTTGCTGTGTGAACTCCACTCCTCGGGATTCGCCCTCACCGTCGCATAGCAGGTCCAGAACTGCGAGCCCGGAAAATCATAGTCCGCGGTGACCACTGGAGTCAGGAATGGCTCGCGAAGAACGATGTCGATGTTCGTAGGCCCCGAGCACCAGAAGTCCACGCGGTTGATCTCGGACCTGGGGAGCGCGGAGTTATCCTCGTTCTGTGTCGGCAGTTCGAGAGAGAGGGTCCAAACCTCCGCCCTAGCATACGGACTCACGGCTATCGCCGCAATCAACAGCGCGATTGCGCCGGTGAGAGAGAGCCAAAATTTCATTCGGTTCGTCATACCACCTCCCTCGTGCTGCCGAGTAGGATACTCGGTTGTCGGTTCGGGGGAAACAGTCGCCTGAATATCGTGGAGAAAGAGTGGTGTCGGGTACGATATACTATAGGGACCGGAAGGTCCCGGTATAGGAGACGTGAAATGGTTAGGAAGGTACAGAAGGGCGATCGACGCGCGGCCCGAGTCCGGCGCATCGCCAAGGGTGGTTCAGAGTCGCGTCGGAACCTGGAAGGCGCGCTCTACGATCTCTGGATGGATTCCGAGGAACGGCCGGTGAGGCGGAAGGAGACCCGGGAGGTCCGTGCGTTGGTGTCGAGACACCTCGGGGAGATACGGTTGCGAGCTTTTGATCTAGCCCAGAAGGCTATCGATGCAGGGTTAAAAGCCGATGACCTTGAGGGGATGGTAATCCCGGCCACCGAAAAGCTCGGGATCATGTACAAGCAGCTCAAGGTCGCGATGCTAGGAGAGAAGCCGTGAGCCACGGTAGGCGACTCACCCGGAAGCAGAAACGTCGTCACGGCGAGGCCGACGGTTCGGAGGAAGAGTGTCCAGGCTGTGGTCGGAGGTATTTCTGCAGCGGCTATGCCAAGCTAACGGCGGCTCTCCTGCGACAACACCCGACTTGTAGTCGCGAGTGCCACTTGAAGATGAACGGTAACGGAATGGGAGGTGTCCTATGACGAGTCGGATACCTCGGGGAAAGGGAAACCCGAACCTTGGCCGGAACCCTCCACCGGGCCGCCGGCAGTGGCGACGGAAATCAATCGAACTTAAAATCCAATCGGAGGGCTGGGAAGATGAGACCGACCAAAGCCGAGTTTCCAACGACGTTCCGGGGGACTCGGGTGTACGTGAGGATGGAAGCCCTGGTCCGGGTGAACGGGAACGTTGATGTGAAGATACGTTTCGAGGGGGAGGACGGAAAATCCGTGAAATGGGACCCCTTGCCGACCAAAGCCGAACTTGCCCAGTTGTGCAGAGCCGCTCATATAGTATAGGCGGGTAGGTGCGATTTATAGGTGTCACGCTTGTGTTTTCTACTCATACCGGGCTGCACGGGTCCTGCGCACGACCACCCTAGGTCTTGAGTTGTGGCCACGGGGGTGGGGGTAGTTGCAACCTGCAATTATTCCAATCACGGGATCAACCCACGTCCGGGAATCTGCCACACACAGCCACACAAAAAGAAGCGGGCCGACGCCCGCCTCTCGTTAGCCTAGCTAACTAACCCGCGAGGATCGCGCTCACCTCTTTCGCCTCTTTCGCGGTAAGGTCCCAACGCGAGCCCTTCGAGTGAAACGAGACCGCGCCCGTTTCCTCGTCGCGGCGCCAAACGCGACGGAGCTTGACCCGCGCGCGCTTCGTCGATTCGGGCGAACCGTCTCCGAAACCGGACTTGACGACGATCGTCTTGAGCGGAATCCGCGCGCCCTTCGTTTCGACCTTCGCGACCTTCGCCGCGACCTTCCGACCGACCTTGCCCTTCTTAGCCATGCTACTTTCTCCGCGGGAGTTCCGCTCCCGGACCGGTTCGGCGAAATCTCGCCGACGGGATAAGTCTACGCCGATCGGAACGGAGAAGTAGCCGACTTAACAATAACAAGAACTTTCCGACGAACGGTAGTCGATTTAACTCTGCAGTTATTATCTTCCCGTTCTCGGAACGATCGTTGCTAGGTCTTCGCGTGCCGTGCGAGTTTCGCGTGGAGCAATTCGTACGTCGCGCGATCTCGGCGAGTATCTTCTTGGTCTATAAGCGGCACGAGTTCAACAGATGGCAGGTGCTCAAGCATCGATTCGATCGCAGCGAGGCACGCTCTCACCTCAATATCCGTTAGATACATGTTACCACGGGCCATATCGTTCTCCTATCGCTCGGGGATTCGAGCGTAGGTCTAGCTTATCCCCTGATTTTTTTATGGGATAGCCTCTGAATGGATATAGTTTCAGCAGATGCCTCCGCTAGCGCGACGTCAAGCGTTGTCGGGCTGCGGGCGGATCATGTTGAGCAACGAGTTAATGACGTCCAGCTTCGTCTCGTCCTTCACTCCAATCGGCCTGGCACCGGGCGAGCGATCCCCGCCGATCTGAGTCTTATCACCCCAATATGATGGAGCACGATTGTTGAGCCAATACTTCTGTGCATTGGTCTCTGCAGGGTAGTACTTCTCGACTTGCACGACCTGCGCTCCTCGCCGAGTTCGCACGACTTCATCGGATGTCTTGACGTAGCCGATAGCATTGGAGTGCAGAGCTGCTACCACTTGTGCATCAGCTGCCATGCGGCCTTCTTCGATTGCCTTGGCGAGTTGCGGATAGTACGCCTTCCAGGATGCCAGGAGTTCGGAGCTAACACCCATGACTGCGGCCATCTCGTCGTCAGTTAGACCTCGCATTGCTATGGCCTTTACGTGATCGATGCGGTCCGGCCAGAAGATGGTTGACTCGACGGCCTCCGGTGTGGTGCGCTTGGGTCTTGTGAACCTTGCTTTGACACCAGTTGTGCGCCGATGCTTTTTATTACGCTCTGTCTTTCGTGCCATTCAACCGTACTCCCTATCCAAACCAACCAGAAGCTTGGAACACTATACTACAGAGCACCAATCATGTCTACCACTGATAGCTCCAACCCCTCCATACCATACCGTAGTACGCCACTCTATCTCGTACCCGACTCTATAGAGTAGTGCTAAATGCCTGATATGCTGTAACAAAAGTTAACAAACCGCTCGAAACCGCCCTAGGTATATATTAACCCTATGAATTGTATGACTGTAATAAGATCAATTAATATAGTAAGTAACCCCCTATATACGTCTAACAATAGATATCTAATTAAATAAACCAATCTATTCAGCTATTCCTATTCATTTCAGGAGCTTACCCGTACAAACAACACCGATTTAACATTCTGTTCTACTTGGTTTATACTACGGTTTAACGTTAATAACTCGAAGGATTCGACATGATATCGCCCAACGCTATCGACACCCCAGAGAAACTACTCAGTTTACTAAGGCGTGTCAGAGATCTTGCCGATATCGCCGAAGAGGGCGACCAGAAGTTCGCAGTCCTTGCAGGTCTTACGCCGAAGGACCTTCTCAGCGAGTTCCTCGGGCACTATCCAGAGATGTGGGTTACGAAGCTGCGCCTAGCGGGTAAGATTTGGGAATCAGAAACGTACCTCAAGCCCAATCCTCGAATACGCACGCGGGCTCTACCGACCCGCTACGACATCGACAAACCGCATGTATCCGGAATCAGGCGCTTCGTATCCACGTACAAGATACGCGGCAAGGATAAGCTTTTGCTTTGGTACGCAGTAGCCAACAAAGACATGTCAGGGTCGCTAGGCGAAGCAGCGGGCCTATCCACCATACTGGACTTCTTCCGCAATAAGAACGTACAACGCATTTGGAAGCGGTTACACCCTACCTGGAGATTGCCGGAGGACGCGAAGTAATGGCTAGGAAACTTACACCCCACGAAGCGCAGTACAAGCGCGACCAGGCCGCCCTCTACAAGATCGTGGATGAGCAGGTAGAGACACTATATAAGGCTCACGTGCTACGCATGGGCCTAGAGCCTGATCCGATCAAACGCGCGGCCCTAGTCGACAAGATATACCTCAGGGTTTGCAAGACCATCGGCGTAACGCCCAGGGAGAAAGACCTTGAAAGCCGGTAAGCCGCACATCTATTTCAGGCGGGGCTATTGGCGCGTGTCGCCTATGGGCCGACCGTACTACCTCCAACACAAAGGCTGGATACCCGCGCACAGATTCGTCCACCGACTAAACGAGAGGAGAAAGACATGACGGTATGTAACATCGCACACGTAGTATTCGACGACAGCTACGGTCTTTACCAATTCAAAATTGGAGGGCGGGGAGGGATCGAGCTAGTAACGGCGACCGGAGACGTTATCCGCATCGGCCCGAAGCATCCACAATACTCCAAGCTCAAGGCGCTATTCGACCACATGCGCAAAGAGCTAGGAGAGTTCATGGATACCCAGAGCTTCTGTAAGCATAAATGAGAGGAAACCATGACCATCACATTACTACTCATTATCGCAGCGGAACTCGTCGTCCTCATCCTGGAACAGAGGGCGCAGTCCACTCAGCTAGACCAGATCAAGAGCGTCCTAGTCGACAGCAACCACATACAGAAGGGGGACTAATGCCTAAAGACCCGAAACAGGTCGCGAGTGGGAAGCGCGCGAATGCCCGGCGTGTGGAGAACGATCTGAACTATATCAAGCTACGCGATATCCAGGAGCAGATAACCCTATACAGAGAGGGGGACAGCCCGTACGGCTGCCTCAACGAGATCGAGAAGATACTCAAAGGAGAACCGTAATGGAAGCGATCGATATAGACTTCAACCGCTGGTGGAATCAGGCTCAGCCTATCGCCGCGATCATTAAGGAAACGGGTACGCACATCTTTCGCGAGGAGGAGGCCAAAGCGATCAAGGCGCAGATAAAGCACGCATTCACCCACGGATACGCGCGTGGGGTAGCGGCCGAAGCCGCGAAGCCTCTACCCGACCATCCCGAGCTAGGGCCAGTAAGATGAGACAGTGGAGGCTCGTTCGGCAGTACTACGAGACTCTCTACTGGGATGTGCCAGTTCCTCATAACCACTATATCCTTCAGTATAGAGAGGACGAGGGAGTGTGGGAGACCGTTCCAATTGTCCGGTTCGACGACCTAAGCGAGCAGGAACAAACCGCTCTCCAGAGACAGTTGGAGGAACTATGTTCGGGTCAATAGGGGAGGAGCCTCAGAAGCTCTCAGACGTCCTGGAGGACATCGGTGTTAGGCTCATGCAGGCCGTACCGAAGCAGGCGGGATTGACGCTGAACTTCTACCAACTGCTAATGGATACGTCCGGCCGCCTGGCCGCGTGCGTAGTCGAAGCGCGACTCATGGAGGGTAGGCTCGATGCCTCGAAAGAGTAAGAAGCTATTTAGTGATAGCGCGTTCAACGCGTATCTCGAAGACCAGCGGCTATTCCAGAACGCGACGCACGCGAATCTGCTCAGACTTGCGCGCGCATTCCTGGACATGGAGCTAGGCGATCTAGTCAAGATACACAAGAGCAAAGCCGCTGAGCTAGGAGCGACCGCACCGAGCGTCGTATTCATACGAGCGATTATCATAGCGCGCATGGCCGCGAGCATGAAGGGTGAGAAGCTATGAGACTATGGGCATTATTCGCACTATTTCCCCCCTCGGCCTACGCCGAGCGGCCTACCGTCGAGCCGTATGTCGACTATGCGCACCTTAGCTCCATCCAGCTGCACGGGGACGCTAGCGCGGACTCGATAAAAGTTGGATTTACTATAGCCAAGGGGAAATGGGAGATCGACATAGCGCAGGGCGTCAAGGTTATGAACGGCACGCGCAATCCAACCGAGAGCGCCACAGCCGTGAATATACGGGTGTATCCATGGCGAAGAAAGTAATCAGGTACGATACGGTGAGCAAGAGAGACAGCATCGTCTGCTACCTGCGCTGTAGCTGCGGGATAGCTTATCAGGTGGTTCTACGTCGAGGCGGACCGATCGTCAAGATCGGCTGCCGATGCGGACACGTTAGTTGGGCTAGGAGGAAGAGATGAAACGATACGATATGGTACAAGCTTCAACTCTCCTTAGGTTGATAGAGGCCGTCAACGACTTTCTGGAGGATCGTCCGGACTGGATCCCGCAGGGAGCGGTTGTACGCGTGGACGACGTTTACTACCAGGCACTGTTCCGACCGATAGGAGAGAAGCTATGAAACCGGATCTATCTAAGGTACGCGAGCTCACGCCTGCCGAGATCGCGGAACGCAGGCACATGCGCGATAATCGGATTCCGATACCGAAGCGTAAGAAGAGGAAGAAGCGCAAGATCAGGATAGAGCAGGGGCGCAGGACGGTGGTTGCTACCGTCTCTATTACTCCGGAGCTAAAGATACGGGCTCAACGGGACTTAGGGGAGGGGAGCTTTACAAAAGCCGTCATTTCGAGTCTACTTCAGGCGCTTCTAGAGTTCGATGAATCCAAGGCGAAGAATCGCTGAATTCTCTGAAGTAACTGCTGCGACAGATCGCTTATACTATACCTGACGGCGTTTAGACTAACCGGAGGATGAGATGGAAGTGAATACAAGAATAAGACCCAAGGGTGATGGATCACTCGGATGGGCGTACCGGCCTGACGACGTCACGGTAGCCGCTCTGACGCGGGGTAGGGCCAAGCTCAAGAAGAGTAACTTCACTCTGGGCATGGGCCGACCGCATATGGGTGGTAGTGGTAATCTGAAGGACGCGCTAGAGGCTGCAAGAAGCAAGCCCACGCGCAAGAGGAGAAAGAAAGTGGTAAAGCGAGTGTCGAAGAAGAAGAAGACGGTATCGGCCAAGAGGACGGTGGCGGCGCAGCCCGCGTCCAAGAAACGAACCGTCGAGTCCAAGGGCAGCGGGAAGATGATCCCGTTGAAGACGATCTGTGCGCAGCTGGAACTCGATCCGAAGGCGACTCGCGTGAAGCTTCGCCGGATGATCGGAAACGGCGAGATCAAGTGGCACGATCACAGCGCCCGCTGGGAGTTTACCCCGGCCAGGGCGAAGGAGGTCCGCGCGCTACTCAGCGAATAGGCATTAGCCCTGGGAGGACCTAGTGACGGAATCTCGGGCGTCTCGGCCTACGCGGGACGCCCTTTTTCTTTTCACCCACGTCGAATCCATCACCTTCAACCGGGATATACTATAGACGCGGCTACGCGGCCGCGCGGTAATGAAAGGAGACTAAGATGGCACAGAAGATACAAGCCTTCAATACAGGAAGGCTCTACCAGGCCCACGGCCAGCAGATCGCGTACGTCACGCTTTCGACCGGGCACGTTTACATGGGGGATATCTCACGAGGGATCGACTACATCCTCGCGATCAAGGAGACTCCCGACACCGGGCCGATCACAAAGTACGACGTTATGCACGCCTACGACCGGAACCAGACGGTGAAGGAGTTCAACCGAGCGGAGTATGAAGAAGCTCGGACCTGGGACAAGGCTCTCGGTGAAGCTGCGGTGGAGGCGACAACGTCATGGCTTATGTAGCCTCGATAACCTGCCCACCGCTTCCGATGAAGCTCGCGGGATACAAGCTCCACTATCGTCAGAACGAGGACGGCTCGTGGTATGTCTGGGCTACGCACAAGGGCGTACTTCAGAGCGAGAGCGTCATGAACACGGCCGAAGCCTGGTACTCTTGGTGCTGGTTGTCGGCGAAGGGTTGGCGATGAAGAAATAGCGGGGAGAAGGGTCAATGAAGAAGATCGGGAATGAGGACAAGAGTCGCGTCGGCGCCTGGCTCTTACTTGCTGCGGGCGTGATCGAGTTGATCATCCTGATTTGGATATTTCGATAAGGAGAACAACAATGAGTACTATATGGGTTTTAGTTCTGGTCTCTCTGGGAGGCGATTCCGCCGTTCGCATTGGCGGATACTCAACCGAGGAAGCCTGCGTAGTCCAGGGAAAGGTTGCGATCGAACATATCAAACAGTCGGGGATTAACTTCTACACCAACTGGCGCTCGATCTGCGTACCGGTCGAGAACGTAACGCCGTGAAATGCTTAGAGTGCGACGAGCGTGCGGCTAAGACGCAGCTGCGGGTCGATCCCCGCGATCCTCCGTTGGATACCAAGCCCTGTCTGTGTGTACCGTGCTATATCGCCGCGCTTGAATACATGGTCGAGGAGTTGATACAGTACGCAAAGGAACTTCAGTACATGGCCGATACTGAGAAGAAAGCTCAGAGGAAAGGGGTGAAGAGATGAAGGTATGGATCGTGATCTATCGCGCGGGCGCGGCCGACCGCGACGAAGGCGGGGTGGACGACGACGTGTTCGTCGTTGCCTACAAGAACATAAACAAGGCTCAGCTCGAATGCCGTGGCCACCTGAAGGAAATATACCAGGAGAGTCGCGACGGCGATGGAGACGAGCTATCCACCGACGAGATCGAGTGGGCTGAAGTAACGGATAACAAGAACCGGGGACTTCGCAAGTTCTATGGCAGACCGAAAGCCGACGTAGAAGGCTGGTTCGATCTGCTTCAAGTGGAAGTAGTGTAAGAGCAACGGGGATGGCGCTTGCCGACTACACGTTTCGGTTTGGCTCTCGTTCTGAGCTTGGCCGCACAGAACACCCGAGAGTCAATCGGTCGGCAGGCGACATCCCCACCTAATCAGGAGATAGCATGACCTCACTCGTCATAGCCCGAGCGCAGCTCAGAGAGATCAAGAAGATTCTCAAGAACCGAGAGGAGCTGCTGACGTTCGATCGGATGGGAGCGCCTACGCTGCACCAACTAAGCGTCGGCGAGGTGGAACAGATCATGTTTCACCTCGAGGCCCTGGGGAAGGCACTTGGTACCGCGCCGATCGGGAATGCGAGGGGAGCGACGCTCAAGAAGAGTATCAGCCACACGATTCTCAATCAGCAACACAGGAGAAAGCAATGACACCAGCACATCAGTGGTTAGCGATCGCGTTCTTTGTCGGAGTCGGCCTCATTCTCGGAGCGCTGGTCTTATGGAAGCGTACGATCTGGGCAAAGAAGAAGGACCTCAGTGGAGGGTTCCTGACCGAGCGGGAGTTGAACTCACGAATGGGACCGCCCCCCGATCTGCGTGAGAGGATGGGTCCTTCACCCGAGCTACTGCATGAGCGCTGGGAGGACTTCGAGCGCGCGAAGCGAACGCCGCGACGCGGACCGCTCGCTGTCGATCTAGCGCAAGAGCAGAAGCGCAGAGAGCGTGATCCACTCGACGAGAAGGGCTTCTATGGTCCCGGGGGACTCATGGGAGTCGGCGCGCTCGGGTCAATCGCGAACGAGCACGTGCATCACTCGCCACCGGACTGCTCACCCTCCGACTCGGGATCGAGCGATAGCGGGAGCTGCGATTCGGGCGGTGGAGAATGAAGACCGAAGTACTCGACCACGGCTACATCCGTCTGGTATCGTATACGCAGCCAGTACCGGACGGGCTTGATAAGCATGGATGGGCCATGAGAGATCGGAGCTGGACGGGCGATCTGGAGATCGTACGGGCTGCGCGCGTCTCGTACAACGCCGACTGGAGAAAGAACGACCTCAACCTCGGCCAGTCTTCCGACGAGAAGCTGATCGATTTCCTCTGGAGAAACAAGCATACCAGTCCGTTCGAGGCGATGACGTTCTCGTTCGAGGTGCAAGCTCCGATCTTCGTCTTTCGCCAGTGGCATCGGCATAGGACGCAGAGCTACAACGAGGTCTCGGCTCGTTACACTGAGCTGCCCGAGCTGTTCTATGTTCCGGACGCAGACCAGGTACGGGCTCAATCGAAGTCGAACAAGCAGGGCCGAGACGAGGAGCTGGACGGGAGGTCGGTGACTCTCTTTCGCCAACAGCTGACGGAGGAGTCGTCCTCGCAGTTTAACTCGTACCAGTTCTGGCTCGCCCAAGGCGTAGCAAGGGAGCTGGCGCGGCTCTACCTACCGGTGAACACGTACAGCCGGATGTACGCAAGCGCAAATCTCCTTAACTGGTTTCGGTTCCTAACCCTCCGCGCGGACCTACATGCCCAGTACGAGATCCGGGTCTACGCCGAGGCGATGGTCGCGATGCTAGCGAGCGTCTGTCCGATCGCGGTCACGGCCTTCCTCCGATACAGATTCGACGTGACCGACGTAGACGCCGAGCGGGAGCGGAATACCGGGCTCTGAATTCTGTCGAATTCACCACTTCACGGTCGGGCGCCGCGTCCGAGGCGAGACCTCTCGCGTCCGGACCCGTGAATAAGTACGAACCCAAAAACAGCAGCGACGGTATAATAAGAGGAACGGAGGATCGCCCCTCCGGTGAGATGGTAAACTAAGGAGACTGAGATGGATAAGGTAGCAACTAGGTTACGGATGAGGGTATCGCAGACAGGACCAGACGGCCAGTTACATACAACCCCGGCCTTCCCGGTCCAAGCCGAAGCGACGATCGGTGACTTCATGGACATCGAGAAAAAGCTGAACAAGATCGCCGCCGATGGGACGACGTTCTCGCTAACCAGCTTCTGGGCTGAAGAGGAGAAGGTCGATGACTAAGCGCAAGCTCGATCCGACGAGGATCGTCAAAACTGTTCAGCTCACCGAACAAGAGCAGCAAGCACTAGTCGGGCTCGTCACACAGATGCAGGAGCAAGCGGCGGCTCGGCCAGGAGGAACGGGAGAGCTGATCTTCTGGCAGGAGCTGTCCGATAAGATCATGTCCGAGGAGGAGGCAGCCGCCTTTCTCCAGCGGCTTGGATTCGAAATCGTGGAGAAGGCCGATGGCTAAGAGCGAACATCGGACCAAGACGTACTTGGTAATCGATCTCAAGAACTGGGCTGCGAGCCTAGGTGAGCACGGGATCGGCTCGATCGACCCCGAGGTAGTCAAGGTTGAGTACTTCCGCGAGTCAAGCCTCGGCTGTACGCTCAAGGTAACGGATGCAACGGAGGGCACGCCCCGCTACTACGAGATACGAGTAAGGGAGCACACATGACACCGCGAATCGGAAACGTTCTGCCAAACGGGGCGATCGTGATAGAGATCAAGGGCCGGGTCATCCTCGCTAAGAACAACTGCGGGACACGCGACGAGTACGTGACCTGGCGTTGGAACGGGACGGACCCACAGTCTACGGTCTTCGGGCGCTACCGCGAGAAGCTCAGTGAGGCCGCAATCGACTTCGAGGAGCGCGTGCAGGCAGATCGGCCGCCGCTCGACGAGATGGACGTCGAGAGGATCAGCGACAAGTGGAGGACGCGATGAAAGTACATGAGCTACTGAATCTCCTCCTCCATCAGTCGGGGGATGCGGAGGTTCGGATCGGAGACACCCTGGAGGATGGCCCATACTCTCACGCGCGGGTCGCCTCGATCTCTCGGGGAGGGTCCGGAGATATCATCCTCTGCGGGAGTGACGACGAAGCCTGGATGAACGAGGATTCCCAATCCGTACTGGAGGTTCTATGGCCAGTAGAAAAGTGAAAAAGGGCAGGCCGATCGTTCTCAAGAAGAAGAGGGTAAGTAAGCTGCCCGGTCCGATGGAACTCTTCCGGATTCTTCTCACGCCCGACCTGACTACTCGGATTGAGATACGCGCGATCCCCTCGCTGGATCCCGGAGCGATCGGGTGTATTCTCGCGGATATCACGGCCAACTTCGCGAGGCTCTACCACGAGTCGCTCGGGTGCACTGAGGAGGAGGCACAGAACCGAATCATCGAACTTTTCACAGCCGAGGTCGCGCATCCGACGGTCGAACATATTCACAGCTATGAGTACGAACAAGACAAAGGAGCAAAGCTCGATGGCTAAGAAGGTCAAAAAGATCGGGGCTCCGCCGCCGTACTACCCGAACCTAGTCGCCGACTGGCTGTACAAGGTCGATCCCATGACCCTGAAGGATGAGGCGCGATCGAACCTAATCAACGCCTGCGGGTTCTTCGTTGCTCGCGTGGAGAAGCGGCGGTGACCGCCCGCCGCATCATCAGGCTTAAGGCGCGTCCGCTACTGCGGGCGTTGAAGACCCTACGACGGTCAGGAGAGCGGTTGCCGTCCGTCTCGGCGGGAGGGTATCGGGTATCCCTACAACCGGACGGCGGACGCCTCTATGCTCGGTCCGGTAAGCGGTTCCTAGGCTCGGTCGGGCGTAGCGAGGTTCTACGGGTCGCAAAAGGGTCCACCCCGGTGGATGTGGCCTCTATCCGGGCTCTCATAGAAACCCCTCTGCTAGTGGCGCTCGGGTTCGCGGCGTTCGACAAGGACCCGCGCTGTTTCGTTTGTGGCCGACTACTCAGTAAGGAGGACATCCACCGGGGAATCGGTCCCAAGTGTTGGGAGCGTGGAGAATTTTGGAGGCTTGAGAAAAGTACTTCCGTTGGAGGACGGCAACGGAGTAAGATTCGCTCCGTCCGTAGTAAAACCAAAACCAGGAGACACAGTCATGGCTAAGTCCGTAGGCAAGAACGTATCGTATGAGGTGAACGCGAAGAATCAACTCGTGATCACCGTCGATCTGAACAAAGAGGTCGGGATGTCGAAGTCCGGTAAGACGATGGGCATTGGCACGACGAATGGAAATACGAAGATCCAGGACAAGGAGGAGAACGAGGTGATCTTCGGCCTCAACGTCTACAAGTACCCGACTGAAGAGTAACCCTCCGCACCGGGAGTGAGTCTCCCTCCCTTGCAGAGGGGGGTTAAGCCGACACCTAAAGTTCGGAACTGACGTAGGAGGCGAACCTACGTTGGGACGGCGGGGGTCTTCGGACCCCCGTTGATTTACCGGAGAATAAGAATGGAAATGGTCATTAACATGGGAGTTCGGCTCCCGCCCCCGTTCGGTCGGCCTACCGGACTTGAATGCGAGTGTTGCAAGAAAGAGGCGGTGGGAGTATGCGCCGCGATCGCGGTCCCCTACTCGTCAGCGTTCTGCGCGACCTGCCTCTGGTTCGGGGCTCAGCCTTTGCTCTGTGTCCAGACGGTATACATGACTTGCAATGGGGACGTAGCCGACTGGTACAAGGACGAGTGCTCGGTCTACACCCTGGAGAATGGATATGAGTCCGTCCGCGCGTACGTGGCGAGACACCCGGAGCTGGTACCGGACGTTCCAGCGAGGATGTTATGGTAATCTCAATCGAAGAGATGAAGAAGATCCTAGCGACGATCACCTACAAACCGAAGGCGACGTTTAGCATTCGACAGAACTTCGCGGATGACTTTCCAATGCTGGAAATCGCCCTGCGGGTGGTTGACGCGATCGATGGGGTTTCGTCCACGACGTTCTACCAGAGAGAAAAGATTCCTGGGCGTTGGAGGAAGGACAAGGAGACCTTCATCCACTGGGTCTTCCGGATGGTCTTGAAGGCCGAACGCCACGAGGCGAAGGAGTTCTTCAGGGTTAAGGATGTGCACCTAATCGATCCCCATCCCGAGATGAACCCGGTGATCCGCGCCGAGGAACAGGGACGGTACATTCATCACAAGCGGGTTCGGGAGCATACGGCCGAGCTCAACCGTCGGTCGATGGAGATGAATTCTGATATCGTCTCGATCTACGGGCTCGGGGGACCGCCGAAGAAGTACAACTACGATGAGACTTACAAGGAGTACAAGTTCCCGAATCTCAGCCAGGAACAGCTCGATAAGATGCGCGGAGAGATGGGAGACTTCCTAGTCGAGAAGAAGCCGACGCCGACCGAGGAAGGCCAGAGGAAGAAGGCATTGCGCGCTCGATCGCCAAACGGCAAGGGCTACAGTAACAAGCCCTGGGATAAACTGAGATGAGGGCGTATGTTACGAAGAAGTGGTACGGGCAGCGAGGCGGACGGATGTCCCAGTGGTGGTGGTTCTTTACCGATCCGTTTGAGTTCTCCGTATTCTGGCAGCCCGATGGAAAGAAGACAATGGAGGAGTTCAGAGACGAGCAGGTAGCTGCCGTTCGGGCGTATCTACATGACCAATTATCGAGTCCTGATCCCACTGCCCCGTAACTCGTTCATCCTCGGGTCTCTGCTTGCGGCTTACGATCGGGTCCAGCGACCGACCGCTCAGCGTAAACCTTGGGGATCGAAGCATACTCGGTCTCCCGACGGAGACAAGATTCACCAGTGGCCCGGGACTTCTCGCTTGGCCCGGGACTTCTAACCCGAACTTGCAAGTACGGCGGATCGCGGCCGACCGCGTTAGGACCTAGGATCGGCGCGGGCCTACGGGCGAGCGTACGCCCCTATAGGCCGAGATCGAGCCCGGGGGTCGCGGGTAGGGTACCGGGTCGGGTCTCGAACGTCGCTTAGGCGAGCGTACGCGGCCTAGCGCGATCGTCAATTAGCGCTTGGACCGCGACCGGAGTATACTTGGTTTCGTCGTACCTTGCTAGGAAAAAGTCGCGTCGACAAACCAGGACCCAGGAGGCTCGATATGACCCATTGGTAAAGGGGTTACAATAACGCCACAACATCGTCTCACAACTAGACGACAGACAGAAGATCAGGAAGGGGAGTCACGAGGCTCCCTTTTCTGTGTCCTAGTGAAGTGCCCAATAGCACTCGACGTCAGCTTCCTCACCCGCTCCAATAAGCTGCGCCTCGACTAGCTGATCGATAATCTCGGAGAACTCGCGAGCTTGGAGATGACGATTGAGCTTCTGGAGAACCGAGAAAGGCATGAGGCCACGACGCATAAGATCTTTGTATTTGTTTGGCGCCTTGTGAATATAGCGCTGAGGACTTCGGATGAATCTCTCTACACCCTTCGACTCACGCTCGCGGAACGTCCTGGCAGTCGATTCGCCGATCCGGGCTGACCAGCAGGAGATACCCCAACGTACCATCGCGATAGCCCACGCCCCGATCCCGGTCGTGATCTGAGGTCGCTTAGGGTTCACACCGACCGCAACCGTCCCGGCGCAGATCAATGCGTTCTGGTTAGCTCGGCCCCAGATTTCGTTGTCTCCCTCGTCCGCGCTATGCATCCGAGCCTCCTCATCGAAGTCGCGGAATTTGGCCCAGACCGAAGCTGACTCAAACTGTACCTCGATGGCCTCCTTCTTCATATCCATCTCTTTCATCGCCTTCACTTTCTGGATAATCGAGGCTGGGAACACGTCGGTCCGTTCGAGGTTGGCTTTCGGCGCTGCGTCACCCGAGTCGAATAGGATGAACCGATTAAGCAAACCCATCGCAAGGTCGGATACCGTCACCGAATCGATTAGCTGTGCGGGCTGTGCCGCCGCCATGAGCCCAAGCCAGGGCTTCTCCAGTGCGGGTATCTCGGTCTTGCGGCCGGGAAATGCCGGGACGTGCGAGTTCGCCTTACCGTAGAGAGCGAGGAGCCACGTAATGATCTGGTAGTCGAACGATCCGGGGTTCTTCGTGGCCTTAAGCCGTCTCGCGGCCTCGTCCCAGAGCCAGCAAGCCATGCCAGGCGGTTCACCGAGCTTATCGAGCAGGGCGTAGTACGATTGAAAACCCTGGAAAACGGAGCCTTGCAGCTTCACTCGGCTCGCGAACTCGTACACGCTATTCAGGGAGGACTCCTTGCCTCCGGCCGTCGGTGCGAGTAGCATGAAGTAAGGTTGAAGCGGAGTTGCCCAACCCTGTACGACGTACTTATTGCAGGAGGCCAGAGCCGTACACATCAGGCCGACGGAGATATCGAACGACGGCTGCAGGAGGTAGGACCGCTTGCTCGCCCACTTCGCGATCTCGCCTACCATTCCGGGAACGTCGCGCAAAGCCGGATCCAGCTCGGGAATCGTAACCTGGATTTCACCGTTAAGCAGTTTCGGTGGCGTCTGGTAGGTCTTCGTCGGGGCGAGCCACTCACGTAGCTTCTTCACCGTATCGCCCTTGATCCACTGCGAGAGAGTACGCCAGCCCGCGATTCGGTCTCCCTTCTTGAAGTGCTCGATCGTATTCTTGACCGTGAGTTTTCGATCCCCGGGCTCGTCGTCTGCCTGTCGAATACAAGCGAGGATTGCCGTCATAAACTCGGTCACGTCCTCCTCGTCCCAGCCGCTCCACATTAGAGCCCCGGTCAGTGAGTGGATAAAGTCGTGACGCCCGCCCGAGTCGGGGAAGTGTCTTAGGAGCACAGCCGCACCAGCTACTCGATCGACCAGCTTCTCTAGCTGACCTTTGGTAATCGGAGTGAAGGGCATGTCGGTATTGATTTCGTAGCGCTCGCGATCGGGATGCATAGAAGGAGGAAGCACCGACTGTGATCCGGTCGAGCGAATCTCGATGATCTTCCCACCCTCTTTAGTCATACGCGAGAGGGACACCGCACCCTTACACTTGTACAAGTAGTGAGAGCCCGGCCGAGATAGCCGACCGTATACGAACGTTTCAGGTAGGTAGTGCTCGGCGAAGCGTGAGGCTTCGTCCCAGTCGAGGTCGATATCCACAATCCAGTTAGAGGGCTCGCCCCACAACCCACCGAGGTTGTAGCCCGGCTTAAAGAATCGCGCGAGGGTCTTGTTGGTCACTCGTAACGAGTTCCAACCCTCTCCACCCGACGGAATCTTCGTACCGGGCCTAAGCGGTACGGGTTGGATCCCCATCTCTAACCAGGAGCGAGCCGCTCCAACCGTATCAAGTTTCTTTTTTGGTTTAGTTCCGTTAGACTTCAATTCGTCTCTCCGCAGAAGGTTTTGTCGGTATCAGTTATAGAGACGGTTTGGTTCCCCCAGCCGTCTCTCTTTTTTGGAAGGGCAGAACATTTCGCACCCTTCATCTTCCCAAGCTCCGCAGCGAAGGCGTATCTTAACCCTCGCTTAGAACCAAAAAAACTTGCGGAGACACGAAATGCCCCTAGTTATACTGGAAGGAGCCGATGGCTCCGGGAAGAGTACTCTTGCCACTCGACTCCTAAAGGGTACCGGACACCCTACCATACTCATAAAGAGATCGGGACCGCCCGGCAACGTCGAGACGCTGGTCTTCCAATCGGAGTGGATCGCACAGCAGTCCCGGCTCGGTCTAAACGTCATCGCCGATCGCCATCCGATTATATCCGAAGCGATCTATGCTCCGGTAGTTCGGAAGGTACCTGGACCGCACTGGGGTCCTGAGGACGCCTACAAGGCTCTCAAGCATCAGAGAGTTATGCTCGTCTACTGCCGGACCGACGACGTAACCCAGAGGGGGTCGTCCCACGTCGAGGACCAGATGGAGGGGGTACACGAGTACTACCAGGACCTCGTCAAGGAGTACGACCGCTGGATGGACTATATCCAGGATAAGGGAGTTCTCTTCTACCAATACAACTATTGGAACGATCCCAAGGCAGAGAACGTCACGGGGGTCATTCGTAACTTCTGGGAGGGAAAATGGACCGTCTAGAGTCAATCTTCGAACACAAACTCATGTCCTCGGCAAACTTCCGCGCCGTCCAGCGGAAGCACGGCCTCATCCTCTGTCCTGAGAATCTATCCGCCGACTGGAAGACTCGCGAAGGAGCCATGGAACTGCACAAGGGAATCCACTGGATCGGCCTGGAACTAGCCGAGTTTCTCAGCGCTCTACCATCCGAGCAGGAAGAGGAGCTAGCCGACGTGCTTCACTTTCTCGTAGAGTTCTGTATCCTCTGCGGATACGATCACACGGTGATCGACGGCTACGAGGACCGGCTCGATATCGTCTTCAACTCTTCAATCAACGACCCTCTGGTCTTCGCCGACTGCGATACGAACGCCCGGTTCACGATCGTCTCCGCGCTCTACGTCGCCGACATGATCAAGAACAAACCCTGGAAGCAGACGCTCAAGACCGAACGTGACGAGGACGACTTCAAGGCGCGGGTCCGCGGCCTCTGGTACTGGTACGGAGCGACTTGTCGGACCTTCGGCATGACCCCGCAGAGCCTCTTCGACCAGTTCGTCCGGAAAGAAGAAATCAACTACAACCGAGTAGCGACTGGAGTATGACTCCTGAGAGAAGGGCCAAGCGGAAGGCCGCCGTGGAGAGGTCCGCCGAAGACAAGCGCATGCTGGACGAAATCGAAGACCTCCTGGAAGAGCGACATTATATCGTCAAGCCAAACGACACGAGATATCTCGAACAGATCATCGCGATCTTGAACTGGAAACCGACCGAGTAGTACCGGAGTATGAGTAATGCTGACCCGCCTGATCCGCCACCTAATCCGACTCGAACCCGCATACCGAGGGGGACTCTACAAGTTATTCAACGGTCTGACGTGGGAAGAGAAAAGGCTCCCGTCGTTGACCTACGACGACATCGGTTACAAAAACAACAAGGACGGACAGCTCCGAAAGAACTACATCAACGAGGAGGAGCTGGACCGCGTAGACAGCATCCTGAAGAAGCGTTCTGGAGGGCGTGGACATCACAATACCTCAGTTGCATTGGCCTTCCGAGGCGAGAAGAAGGCAAGCAAGTCCCAGGGGTGGTGCTTACTTTCGCTCGTCGTAAGCCGGATGAAGAGCCCGGCCCGCGAGATCGTTGAGATTCACTACCGCTCGACCGAGGCACTCTTCAAGTTCCACGCCGACCTCGTACTTATGCAGTGGGTCTTCAACCGGCTCTCGCTCGATCCGGACGCCGTGAAGTTCCGGTTCGCGAATATCCATCTCTCCGGCGTATACCTCCCCGTCCTCTTTCAGTACTGGGACCAGGAGGACTTCATTGACTTCGTCGACAAGAACGACCGCGACTTTCTCAAGCGAGGACTCCGCTGGTTCCTGCGATCCTGCTATACGAAGGACCAATGGTTTCCCTTCTCGCCCGAGAACGTCATGCATAAGCTTAACTGGGAACGGGGCGATCCCAGGACGGCCGTGAAAATACTTGACCCGTTGTTCCGGAAATACGGCTATGATTTGCCGAAGTTACACCACCAAAAAGACTCGTACGTAACCAGACGCAAGAAAAGCGTCGAGGAGGAAGAATGAAGCTCTGCCTAATAGGTTCTACCAAGTTCATGGAACTCTACGTCAAGGCGAACCGCGATCTCACTCTTCGAGGACACATCGTCTATACCGTAGCAACCATCTCTACCAAGTCCGCGCTCGCCGATACGGAATCCACGCCGATCACTACCGAGCAGAAGGATGTCTTGGATCTAGTTCACCTCCGGAAGATCCAGGAGTCGGACGCCTGTGTTCTCGTGACGGACGACACCGGCTACTTCGGCTACTCGACTAACCGTGAGCTCATCTGGGCACAGATGAACAAGAAACCGATCTACACGATCCACAACATGGACCTCGCTGGGGAGATTGTCGACCCGAAGGAGCTGGCACTATGAGACCTCTTTGCATATACCACGGGAACTGCGCGGACGGATTCGGAGCGGCTTGGGTTGTCTGGAGATACTACGGTGGTCTAGTAGATCTCTTCCCTGGAGTCTATCAGAAGGACCCGCCCGACGTATCGGACCGCCACGTGATCATGGTTGATTTCAGCTACAAGCGCGAGGTCATGCTGGAGATGGCCGAGATGGCAAGAACGGTTTTGGTTTTAGACCACCACAAAACAGCTAGAGAAGATCTAAAGCCGGATGGGGGATTGGGAATCCTCGCTGTGGAGCGCGAACGTACCGGACAGCAGTGGCAGCGCTTCTGCGATAAGGATTGGGACCCCGATCAACGAGGGGTCTTTGTTCTATTCGACATGGATCGATCGGGTGCAGGTATCGCCTGGGACTTCTTCAACCCCGACGAGAAGCGGCCGACGCTCCTAAATCACATCGAGGATCGAGACCTCTGGAGGTTTAAGCTCAAAGGAACTCGAGAAATCCAGGCCACTCTCTTCTCGTATCCATACGACATGGAACTCTGGGATCGTCTTATCAATGACGTGAACATGTTCGGGACCGAGGAGATGGTCACCGAAGGTACGGCGATCGAGCGGAAACATCACAAGGACCTCGATGAGCTTCTCCGTATCTGCACTCGGCCGATGCGATTCAAGATTCCCAACATCATGAACACTCTCGTCGTTCCGGCCGCGAACCTGCCTTATACGATGGTCTCGGACGCGGGGAACATGCTCTGTCGCCGAACGCTCGACGGACAGCCGACCGATCCAGCGGCCGGTCTGAGTCCCGTGAAGCATCCGTTCGCCGCCTGCTACTACGACGGCAAGGACGGTAGGAACTTCAGCTTACGGTCCGAGGATGAGGGCGCGGACGTGTCGGCGATCGCGAAACTGTATGGCGGAGGCGGACATGCCCACGCGGCCGGTTTCCGCGTGCCGTATGCTCAGCTCGCTCAGTTCGAGCCATGAATCGCGTAGACATCCTCGCACAGATTCGACGCTTTCGACTCCGCGCGGAGTCTGTGGCAAGTACAAAGATCAAGATTGAGGGAGTCGGAGTCATGACCGAGGCGGAAGCTATCGCGTGGATCGAGAGACAGTCTGAAATTCAGTGTCCTACTTGCGGACATCCTTGGGAGAAAGCATGAGGATCGCGATCACCGGCGTACCTCGCGGGGGCAAGACTTATACGGCGAAGCTCCTCAGCGCCGTCCTCGGAATCCCCATGAACCATACGGACGACGTAATGCACCTGGAGTGGAGCGAGGGCAGCCGCGTCGTCAGCGAGTGGTTCGACCGCAACGATCCGTGGATCATCGAAGGCGTCGTCGTGCCTCGTGCGCTTCGGAAATGGAAAGCCCGACTCGAAGCCGAGAATGCCGACGAGTCACGTCTCAGTACGCCGCCCTTCGATAAGATCATCGTCGTTCGCTACCCGCGAGACACGCTCAACTCCGGACAGAAGATCATGGGTAAGCAGGTTCTCGGTCTCATCGATACTTACAGAGACTGGATAGGAGAGAGGTGGATAGAGATATGATAATGCTAAACTTCCCGTTGGAGGCACTACAGACAATCGCGGCGGACAAGCTTCCACGCGTGCGAGTCGCGTTCCCTCAGGGGTCACAGATTCTGCATCTAGGCTCGGGTGGCCCGGAGTTCCCGGTGTGTCTCTCGGTCCTCGCGCCGATCCGGCCGAAGAACGCCGATGGCACGATCAAGGAACTACAACCTCACGAGATTGCCGTGATGGAGTTTGCGGTCGTCACGCCGGGCGACGTGGTACCCGAAGGCTACATCTTCCGCGCTCCGGTTCGGACTCCCCAGGGATTGATCTTCCTGTTCGAGAAGAAGATGACGGGGCCGTCGATCCTCGTTCCACCGGGAGTAGGACGGGCATGAGAACCTACGGCAGCTTCGCTACGGCAATTGCGTCGGTTAGTAACCAGATGCGGGACGCTTCGTTCGAGGTCAATGGACTTAAGTGGCAGTCGATCGACGTATCGACGAAACCTGAGATGAAGATGCGAGAGTGTCTGAACGTCTCGTTCCAGGTCAACACACAGGGGATCGACGCCTGGTCGCACTACCATAACGATATCAAGCCGAATTGGCCGTGGGCCGAAGATCATTTCCAGGAGCGAGTCGCGGGCGAGCCTCTGAACCCCGGAGAGCAATGGAAGAACTGGCCTTGGGCTCTATCGGCCGATAAGTTCCGGACCGAAGGCGAGAAGTTCAGCCATACCTACATGGAACGGTACTGGCCAAAGCTCGCGGGCGACGACGAGCACTCGACCAAGGGATTCCTGCGAGGTATTCGATACCCTTACGGAGACCTCAATGATGTCGTCAATCATCTCCTGGGAGATCCACTTACCCGACAAGCGTATCTCCCTGTCTGGTTCCCGGAGGACACCGGCGTGGTCCATGGCGAGCGCGTTCCGTGTAGCCTGGGCTACCACTGGATTCTCCGTAACGGATATCTCCACACCACGTATTACATCCGATCGTGCGACTTCTTCCGACACTTCCGCGACGACCTATACCTATCAATCAGGCTCTCGATCTGGCTCCTCCGACAGCTTCAAGAGACAGAACAGGAGTCGGATCACCGTCGCTGGAACGACGTGAAACTCGGCTTCTTCACGTTTCATTGCGTCTCTCTCCATATGTTCATAAATGACTGGAACAGACTCTATGGCAAAGCGAGTCCTCAAGATTCCCGATGACCTCACGTTCCAGCGAATCTACGACCGTGAGCGTAGCGGTCTGCGGTGCGTCGAGTACCAGTGCGAACGCTATCCGGACCTACGAATCCGGTCGCAGGGTCCGCCCGCCAACTGGTGGGACTGGACGGCCTACTACGTCGTGGATTCCGCGAACAACGTCGAGGGGTTCAGTAGTCTTCGCCGAGCTTACACGTTTCTGATGTCGAGACCGAGGAGAGTCGTACGTGACAAGAATATCCCGAGACGAGATGCTGATGGACATCGCGTGGGTCGTAAGGCTGAGAAGTACGTGCCTCAGGCGTCAGGTCGGGGCCGTCCTTGCCGTTGACGGTCGGGTCCTATCCTCAGGGTACAACGGAGCACCCTCAGGCTTACCGCACTGTAATCCTACTACCTGTTCGGCGGATCGGCCCTGCGTCGATACCGTTCACGGAGAAGCCAATGCAATCGCTTTTGCCGCCCGCTACGGAATCCGAGTCGAAGGAGCCACCCTCTACACAACTGCCAGTCCCTGTAGGGCCTGTGCAATCCTTGCCATCAACGCCGGAATCGTCCGAGTTGTCTACGATACAGAGTACCGGGACACCAGTCCCATTGCGCTACTCAAACAAGCCGGAGTACGAATCGAACGATGGTCCCTTAATCATTCCCCTCCCGAGGTGTCGACTCTGCCAACGTCCAGTAGAATCTATCCGAGTGGAACCGGACGTGGGGAAGGGGATGCTGAAGGTAACGGCTAGTTGCCATGCTCGACAGGAGACGGTCTGGGTAGAGTTACAGGACCTCCTAAACTCAATCGCCCTCGAACCTGGAGAAGCGTTCTAGTGCCCTCGCTGAATCCCGCCTGTACGAAGTGTCCGCTACATAAAACAACGGACGGTACCGTCTGTCTGGCAGGCGAGGGGCCGCGCAACGCGACGGTCATGGTCGTTGGGGAAGCTCCGGGCCGCGAAGAAGAGAGGACTGGCCGCCCGTTCATGGGTGCCAGCGGACAGAAACTCAGAGCGGAGTTACGGAAAAATGGATTGGATGGGGATGTTTTTATTACTAACGTGGTACGCTGCCGTCCTCCTGATAATCGTACACCGGCCGCTGCGGAGATCAAGGCGTGCCGAGAGTACTTGGACTACGAGATCGCGCGCATTAAGCCCGAGATTGTCGTTTCGCTTGGGGCCACGCCCACGAAAGCGCTCTTCAAAGGGGTCGCAGCGGTAACGAAGCACCACGGCAAGCTAATTCCCCCGGACAAACACCCGTTCACAGGGTACGTCTCCTACCACCCAGCGGCGATGCTCTACGATCCGGGCAAGGAGGTAGACTTCCAACAAGACATCGCTCGGCTCGCGCGGATCGCCCGGGACGAACCCCCGCCCGACAATACGCTGAACTGGGCAATTCTCCGTCGAGGGAACCTCCAGAAGTTCCTCCGTGAGTTTCGCGAGGCGCCTGAGTTCTCCTTCGACCTGGAAACCTCTGGCCTTTTCATGCACGACGGACAGGGGTGGATTAACTGCGTCGGGATCGGGCTGCAGAACCGCACATGGGTTATTCCACGAATGCGACCGGGCTGGTATCCGTCGCGAGCGAACTCGAAAAAGCTCAAGTTCCACCGAGGCTCCCCGTGGTGTCGGGGGAAGTCCTTCGAGTTTCTCATGCGGATGATTATCGGCATGGCGATCCGAGGGAACAAAGGCGTTATCGCTCAGAACGGCAAATTCGATAACCTGTGGCTCCAGCGCTACGTCAACCGTCGGTTTAAGATTACGTTCGATACGATGCTCGCGAGTCATACGCTCGATGAGAATGAAGAGCATGATCTTAAGTCGATGTCCCGCAAGTATCTCGACGTGCCCGAGTATGATCTGACGACGGCCGAGAAGCGCGGCATTGTCGATCCGATGAAGCTGTTCCAGTATAACGCTCGGGACTGCGGCTATACGCTTCGGCTAAAACACGTCTTCCAGAAGAAGCTGGAGGAAGAGGAGAGCCAGTTCCGGCTGTTCTATGAGCTCGTCATGCCAGCCGTCCGGGCAATGGAGGATATCGAGCTAGAGGGCAAGACGATGAACGTCACGGCCCTAGAAGAACTCGGACTCGACCTTCTGTCCCGCGAGATCAAGCTTAAGCATGACCTCAAGGCCCTCGTCGGTGGAAAGGAGGTTAACTGGAATTCGCCGAAGCAGGTCGGTGCGATTCTCTATGGGGACCTCGGGATCAAGTGCGTAGCGTTTACGGCTAAGGGCGCGCCGTCTACGGGCGAGACCGCGATCCTAGACCTCAAGGGTAAGCATCCAATCGTCGACAAACTCATCGAAGTCCGCGAAGTCTCGAAATTCAGGAGTACGTATGTTATCGGATTCCAGAAACTCATGGTCGAGGACAAGCTCTACATTTCATACAAAATCCACGGAACAGTTACAGGTCGATATGCCTCGCGTATACACTCGATCCCACGCGACGGGTCCGTTCGGAATCTGGTTATCGCGCCACCGGGCTGGAAATTTTTCCAAGCGGATATCTCTCAAGCCGAACTCCGAATCATAGCCCAGATGTCGGGCGACCTCGAAATGAGAAAGTGCTTTACCGAGGGAATAGACATCCACTGGCGGACGATGATGTTCGCGATCGCGGCAGGGTATATCTCGGGAGAGTACGCCCAGCGGGTAATCGACACAGCCGAGAAGACCACCGGAAAGAAAATGCGGATATCGGAAGCGTGCGACGAGCTACTGAAGATAGGCCACGAGGCCGCGATCAAGATTTGGCCTGGTTGGAAAGAGGCCCGGAAGAAAGCGAAGGCGATCAACTTCGGATACGTCTATGGAATGTACGAGAAGAAGTTCATACTCACCGCGAAAACCAAATACGGTTGGGAGCCAACATGGGACGAGGCACACGCTTGCAGGGAAGGCTACTTTCAACTCTACAGCGATTTACCCCGCTGGCACGACAAGCAAAAGAAACTCGTGAAGCTGAACGGTTTCGTGAGGACCTTCTTTGGCCGTCGCAGACGGCTACCGGGGATCGAATCGAGCGAGAAGGGACTTCGCATGGAAGCCGAGAGACAGGCGATCAATTCTCCGGTTCAAGGTACGATTGGTGACTGGAAGGCGGCCGTCCTCGTCGAAATCCACGAGACCCTCGATCGCGATAAGCTCAGGCTAGTCGGAGAACACCACGACGCGCTCCTTGGCCTGATTCGCGACGGCTGCGAAGACGAGATGCTGCCGCAGGTAATCAAGATTATACGCAAGCCTCGGTTGCTTCAGAAGTTCAAGGTCCGCATGGAGATACCGATGGACGGAGAGATCGAGATAGGTCCGTGGGGCGCCGGGAAAGCATACAAGCTTCCAATTACAAAGAAAGTCGCGTAGACTTCGCAGATCGGCTTCAAAAGTATCTGTAACTGCTAAACACATTTCGCCGGAAAACAACCCTCGCGGCCGGGAGTAGAAAAATGCCACGTGTCTCGTATAGCGAAATTCGCCAAGCCAGGAAGTGCCCCAAGGCTTGGGACTACCGGTATCGACAGAACCTCAAGCGCCGGAAGCCGTCACGGCCTGCGTTCATCGGTACGATCCTCCACGAGATGATCGACGTGTGGATCAAGGCTCGGATTCTCCCGAATTACATGAACGACCCCTGGAAAATTCTCGCTAAGTACCAGAGGGAGTACAAGGAACTGTTCAAGTCCGAGCGGGAGGAGTTCGGCGACGTTCCCCTAGTCGCGGAGAAGCTGTTCGAGGGCTACCTGCGGCGCTGGAGGAAAGACGGTCTGATCTACGAGTACAGCGAGGCTCCCATTATCACGGACCTCACGAAAGAGATCCGCCTGATCGGTTTCATCGATGCGATCGTCCGCGATAAGGGCGGCCGCCGGTTCCTTATCGACCACAAATTCAACAGGGTGATTCCGGGGCCTGCGGATCGGTTCTCGGATATCCAGACTCTACTCTACTACTGGGCCTGGAACCAGACACACAAGAAGGAAGACCAGATCGACGGTATCCTCTGGGACTACGGCCGGATGAAGATGCCCGCCGTCCCCGAGCTGCTTAAGAACGGGCAGCTAACGAAGCGGGCGAATATCGACACCGATCAGCACACCTACCTCGAAGCTATCAAGGAGCACGACCTCAACCCAAAACACTATCGTGATATTCTCGATAAGCTGGAGGGCAAGGAGCGGTCGTTCTTCGAGCGCGTTCCGCTACCGGCCCCGAACAAGAAGATGGTCGAGAGTGTCGTGGAGGACGCCCGGGCGACGGCCGTGATCCGAAAGTCCCTAGGAGCAATCGCGCCGAGGCACATGTCGGGATTCAACTGCAAGACCTGTGACTTCCGTTCGCTCTGCGAGGCAGAGGTACGGGGTCTGGACGCGGACTTCGTAAGGAAGCGCGATTATACCATCCAAGAACATCAAGGAGATTGGGGCGATGCCGAAGAAAGTGTTGAAGAAGCGGCTTAAAGACAAGAAGTCTCGCGTGGTCCGGGGGATCAAGTCGATCGGGGAGCTGGCCGAGAATATCGTTGCGCTGTTTTACGGGAAGTCCGGCCGAGGCAAGACGAAGACGGCGGCGACGTTCCCCGGGCCGATCCTTTTCATAGACATCAACAACGAGAAGGGGCTCAAGACCGTACGGAACGTCAAGAACGTCGAGGTTGCCAAGGTCAAGTCCTGGGAGGACTTCCTCGATCTCTACTGGCATCTACGAGACGGGCAGAAGTACAAGACGATCGTTCTCGATCAGATCACGGGTCTCCAGGATCTTTGTATGAAGGCGGTACGCGAGCACTTCCGCATGGATGAGGACGAACCTTTTCAGGGCTTCAAGAAGTGGGGTAAGCTCTCGGGCGATATGAAGACCTGGCTCCAGTCATATCGTGAGCTCTCCGACCTCTATCACGTCGTCTTTCTAGCCCACGAGCGAGCGTTCGACTCCTCTGAGGGTGAGGAGGGAGACCTGGATCCGTCAGTAGGGGCTCGGGTACTCCCCTCCATCGGCGACTTCGTAGCAGGAGCCTGCGATATCATCGGACAGAGCTATATCCGGAAGATCAAGGAGAAGAGCAAGAAGACCGGAAAGCCACTCATCCATACCGAGTACTGTATGCGTATAGGCCCCCATCCGGTCTACACAACCAAGATTCGACGACCGCCTGAGTTCGGCCAGCTACCGGAATTCATCGTCGATCCCTCTTACCAGAAACTCGTGGCCATCGAGGCTGGTGAGAATTTCAACCACGTGGTAAAGAAGGAGAAGAAGCATGGCAAAGTCGAAGCCCGTTAAGAAGGGCAAGAAGAAGAAATCAGTCACCGTATCGATGTCCGGCGTCGAGTCCGGCGGCCGTTCAATCGAAGACGGATGGGCTCATGGCCGAATCAAGGAGGCCGAGCTGGGAACATCCTCGAACGACAACGAGATGTTCAAACTGAAGTGGGAAGTAACCCGCGGCAAGGAGAAGGCCACCGTCTTCGACCAGCTCGTGCTCACCCCGAGCGCTCTCTGGAAGACGAAGACTCTGCTCGAAGCCTGCGGCGTCGAAGTCCCCGACGACGACATGGACCTGAACGAGGAGATGTTCGTCGATCTGGAGTGCGATGTCGAAATCCTCAACGAGGAGTACGAGGACAAGATTCGGCCCCGGATCAACGGATTCCGTCCTGCCGGTGACGAGGAAGACGAGGACGAAGAGGAGGACGATGACGAGGAGGAGGAACGTCCCAAGTCCAAGTCGCGCGGCGACGTGAAGAAGTCCAAGAAGTCGGATGACGAGGACGATGACGAAGACGAAGAAGACGATGATGAGGAGGACGACGACTCCGACGATGACGATGATGAGGAGGACGACGACGATGACGACGAGCCTCCACCCAAGAAAAAGAAGAAGTCCAAACCCATCGAAGACGATGAGGATGAGGATGAGGACGACGAAGACGACGAGGATGACGACGAGGACGAAGACGAAGATGACGACGAGGAGGAAGAGGCCCCCAAGAAGAAGAGCAAAAAGGCCAAGAAGAAACTCCGCGCCGGGATGAAGGTCAAGTTCAAGGACGACAAGGGCAAGGCCAAGTCCGGTGTCATTACGTCAATCGACGACGACACGATCTACGTCGAGGACTCCAAGCAGACCGAATGGGAGCTGGAAGAAAGCGAGATCGAGCTAGTCTAGTCTCGTGATCCTGACTGAGTTAAGACCGCATCAAGAGGAGGCCGTCGCCCGCTCGTTGGAGCACGACGGCTTCGCTCTTTTCCCCGAGCAGAGAACCGGGAAGTGCTTAATTGCGCTCGCGGTAGCCGATGCCCGGAAGCCCGATGTCCTCTTTATCGTCTGTCCGAAGAAGGCCATCAGGGTTTGGAGACAGCAGCTCGAAGAACATATCAAACCGGACTGGCCTTGCGAAAAGGTTATCATCCACTATGAGGCTCTATGCCGATCCGCAAAGGATCGACGCTGGTGGCGTAATCGGTTTCGCAAGACCTGGGCGGATAAGAAGATACTCATTATCGTAGACGAGGGACACAGAATCAAGGGTCGGGGGTCGCTCCAATCCTCTATGATTCGCTCACTCGGACGGATGTCGAAGTTCCGTCTGCTCCTAACCGGGACGCCCGTCGACAAGGTCCGCGAAGACGCCTGGGCAATTATGGATTTCGTTGAGCATGGGGCTATGGAAGACTCGTGGGAAGAGTTCTCCGACATGTATCTGAAGTTCGACGTCCAGCAGAACAAGAAGTCCAGACGCTTCTATAAAGTCATCACAGGGTACCGTAACTCAAAGAGGTTCCGGAGCATCTTCCAGAAGTACAGCTATCGGGTAACTCTACGTGAAGCCCAAAGGAGGTCCGGACGCCGCCCCTACCTCGCGACGAGGCGCGTTGTTCGGTTCGACCTTAAGCCCGATAGCCGTAGGGTCTACAACGAGCTAGAGCGCGACCTACAGACCGAGGTTCGCAAGAAGAAGGTGAGCACGCCGCTCGTAATCACGTTGGTCTCGAAGCTCCAACAGCTTACCGGTGGGTACCTGATTCATAAGGAACCCGTATTCGATGAAGAGGGGATACCCGTCCTCTCCCCTAGGGGAAAGCCGAAAATAATCAAAAGCATCATTCCCATTGGCCGGGAGAAACTGATAGAGTTAGTGAAAGTCGTAAAAGCGTTTCCGAAGAAAAAGAAGCTAGTTATATGCGTCCAGTACACACACGAGATCGAACGCATCGGCCGTCAGATAGAGAGGCTGGGACGCTCGTGGAAGAGACTGGCGGGGGGAGAGTACTTCGACGGCAAGTTCGACACCGATACTATCCTGATGCAAATACGGTCTGGAGAGGCGGTGGACCTAGCGGCGGCCAATACCTTCCTCATGTATAGTTGGGACTATTCCAATATCAGCCATGAACAGGCGAAGTTTCGAGTTCTGGAATTCGCCAGCCGTAGGGTAAACTACATTTACTTCATGGCAAACGAGAGTATCGACGAGCAGATTTACGAGGCAGTCCGAAAGAAGAAGAGCATAGCGCGTCTAGTTATCGACAAGCATCGGCGGAAGTAAGATGAAGATGTCAAAGGTACTCGAAGCAATCCAGAGGGAGCTGAAGAAGCCTCTACCGGAGCCTAGAGTTGTTGTAACCAAGAAGGAGAAAACGAAGATGGCCAAGAAAGCAAAGAAAGTGGAAGAGGACGACGAGGACACCGGTCGCGACGAGTCCGACGAGGATGAGGGCGACGAGGACGACGAGGAGGAGGAAGCTCCCAAGGCCAAGAAGGGCAAGAAAGCTGCCAAGGCCGCGAAGGGTGGCAAGTCCGCCAAGAAGTCGAAGTCCAAAAACGGGGACGACGATGGCGGCGTCTCGATCCAGGACCTGGCCGAAGAGGCCGGGATCAACGCGCAGTCCGCACGCGTGAAGCTCCGCGACGCCGAGTTGGGCAAGCCCGACGGCGGCCGGTGGCGCTGGAAGGAAGGGTCCAAGGACCTGAAGGCCGCGCGCAAGGCGCTCGGTCTCTGATCGGCCTAGGGCGTGGGACACCGTTCCGAGGCAGACGTTATGAGCCCTGCCTCCCGCCAGCGAGTACGCCGCGGCGCGCCCTTTCTCTAGGAGAGCAATGATGGCTCGTGGAAAGAATACCAGAAAGAACGACGGCACGCTCACCGTCTATCTCAACTCCAAACGCTCAACGACCGACGAGCAAGAAAGACGAGCGGCACGAGACGGCGGCGCCGTACCAAAGGGTCAGCCGCACTACCGAGGCGATCTGAAGATCGGAACCCAAGAGTTCGAGATTTCACTGTGGGTCAAAACAAAAGTACCCGCCACGGCGGCACCCATGCGTCTCACGGGTGAAGTGACTCTCAAACCGGAATGAACCGCAGGGGCTTTCTCAAGCAAGTCGGAGGTGCCGTCATCGCGACGGCGCTTCCTTTGCCTGTGGTTCCAGAGACCGTTCCGATCGAAGTGGTCGGGGACTCAATGGCGAAGGCACTCGCCGCCTCGATGCTCCAAACTAAGGAGGTCATCGGTGCTCGCATCATGTCCTCCGCGGAGTTCCGACTGCTTATGACCTCAACCTTGAACAAGGTCTTCGACGATATCTATAAGAACTCCGAGTGGGAAAAGGTTTTCGCATGTCAGAAACAAACCTCTGGAAGTGGCTCCACCCCTATTGCCCGCAGGGACACTATACCAGGGTTGAGAACGGAGAGACCGGCCCCGGCACTCCCGACGTCAATTATCGAATTGCCAAAGTCGAGGGCTGGCTAGAGCTCAAGGACGCTCAGCATCCAAACGCCGAGGTCCCGTTCAAGGACGAACGGACCGGGCTCCACAAAAGTCAAAAGACTTGGATACGAGAGCACGTCAAGTACGGCGGCCTCGTTCACATCGTCGCGCGTGTCGGCGATCGCATCTACTTCATCCCCGGAAAGTTTGGTGACTCCTTCAACGGAGCACCTCTTCACCGACTCAAATTCTTTTCAGTTCTGATCCTAGAACAAAGCGATCCAGGCTACGCCCTGAAGAAACTAAAACAAACCCTGGAAGGAGAGAGACAATGAGAATCTGCACATTTCTAGATCCCCGCCAGAAGGAACGTTGTACCGAGTGCGGAATCACAATCGACCTGTGTCAGTGTCGAGACGTGAATCAGTCCGCCTACGAACGAACACAGACACCAGAGGGTGAGTTCCTCCGCGCGATTGAAGCGGAGACCGTTCACTTCGAGAGAACCACGCACCGATTCGAGAGTCTCGTCAAGCTCGTCGGTGAGCTCGGAGTCAAGCTCGTTAGCAACGCGGACACCGGTTCCCCGGCTCCGTCCGATATCTACCAAACCCTCGCCAAGATCGGTGCCGTGACTGTGAAACTCGGCTCCGGAGGTACCGACGAGTACCCCTATATCCCTGAATGATGCCGTGAATTTAGTGTAATTCGTGTTTTCAGAACGTCGTATAATTCTAAGTACGGCGCGGATTCCCCGCGCTCGGGGTGAAAGGAGACTTGCAATGTCCAAAGAAGAGAAAGAGGTAGTCAGAAGACTCAAGAAGATGCGGAAGCATACGGCCGCGCTTCGCGAGCTACCGGCGACGGGGCCAGAGAAAAAGGTCATCGACGAGATCGATGATCGGATTCTCAAGCTCCAAGCTACGAGGGCAGTGGCGGTGAACGGATGAGAGCCCCGTGGAAAACATGGGGGTCCGTTTCATTCCTACGGACCGGACGATCCGCCAAGGAGGAGCGGTCGTCTGGAGTGGCAATAAGCCGTCGCTCTGCTTTCGAGGAGACAAGCTCGCCCACTGCGTCGTAATCCTTGAGACTGAGATCGGAACGATCGACCTACCCCTGGAGGTGGTAGAGAGCTGTCGTCCGGTATCTCATCCGTTCGGACCGGGCACGCCGTACCCGCCTGAGCAGTTCATAAAACGGATCATGGAGATCGGGAAGCCCCTCTCACTAGAGGCCCGGTCTTTATTGCAATCCGCGAACGGCAAGAAGAAGCCCCTGCCCCCGAACAAGAAGAAGATCGAGGTCAAGGCTTCGCTGTTCAGTCCACCGAAGGCTCCTCTTAAGACTGCCGGGGCCGAGCTAATCATTGGATTAGCTGCGGAGTGGAAGCTACCTAGCCCCAAGCTCCGTCGGTTCCTCCGTTCACAGGGTCTCCACGCTCCCTACCAGGACGAGAAGGCTCTGCGAAAGGTCCTCAAGAAACTGAAGAAAGGAAAACCATGAGAAAGAGGAGATCGAAACGGGTTGGAAGATGCCGACTCTGTGGAGACTCGGGCGAGCTTACGCAAGGGCTCGACTCGAAGTGCTACAGTAGCACTCGAAACTGGTCGGCTAACAAGACCGAAGCGGAAAGAGATAAGTACCAAGCCAAGCTCCGACTCCGGCTCGTACGGATGAAAGCGCTTGACGATGGTACGGTTAAGTTCAACCACATCGGAGAGACTGCAAATGATAAAGTTCGTCGCATTCATCGGGGGCATCGACCTGGAGCGAAAGCTCGAACTCCTGCTAGACGCAGCGAAGGTAGCAGGAGTTCCTATGGAGCTGGGCGTCGTACCGCTTCCCGTAAAACCCTTACGGCGGAAGTACCCGCGAAAAGGACGATCAACTAAGGCTGGAAAGAAGAAGAGGTATCCAGGGAAACTGGCCGTGCGTATCGGCCCGGTTCCGGCGAGTGTCCCGCCGAAGACTCTGGAAGTCTATAACGTCCTGAAGAGGGAGTATGGGACACGGGTCTTCGAGAAGAGGCTGGCGAAAGGAGTAGTCATCGCATCCGGAATGAAGAGCGGGGCGACGGGACATATCACGAGACTCATGGATCATCAGGGACTGGTCCCAGCATAGGGACCGATTGGGGAGGAAGTGATTGGGGCCGGGGAAACCCGGCCTCTTTTTTGCCTAGAGACCTTGCTCCAGAGATCGGCGAGACGGTTTCTTCTTGGTAGAGACCTGCTTCCGTAGAGACTCCAACCGGTCCTTAGCCTCGTGGTATACGGTACCCGATAGAGCGAGCTGCGGATTGACGCCGCGTCCGGGCCTAGGGCGCAGGTTGGAGGGCCTACCCGCTACCCTATCCGGGGTCTTACCCGACAACGCTCCTCCCGGGCGCGTAGGCTTAGCGGCGAGGCCGCTCCCGGCGTAGGTTCCCGCCCCTAGCGCGCCGACCTTCGCCGTCTTACCTAGGGTGGAGCCCTTCCCGGGTCCGGGTAGAGCCTTCCCCGACAACGTAACCGGAGGACGGGATAGACCGCCCCTAGAATAGCCTCGATGGCGGGTGTCTGCCCGGTTGAATTCCTTGGCAACCGATAGCGGCGGCCCGTCGATCCGATCAGGCTTCCAGCCGTGTGCGACGGCGGCCATGAGTCGGGCCTGGGCTTTGGACTTACTCGGCATCGTCGTCTCCGTAGTCACCGCGCTTCTCGCGTGACCGATTGATCATCTTCGCGGCGTCGGCGTTCTCGTCGTCTAGCTTGAGGTCGCGAACCTGATAAGCGTAGGAGTCATTGGCTGGAAAGATAGTATCCTCGATCTCCCGCATTCGATCGCGCTTGGAACGACCTTCTTCTGTCTCATGCCAATTCGGATGCTCGACGGTATACTGCTCCAACTCGTGAAACTCGTCGCGAAGCTCGGGCGGCGCATCGATCCAGTTCTGAATATGACCGTAAGGGCCATAGATCGATTCCATTCCATCGACGATCGCGTCCCAGGAGCCAATATCGAGTCCAGCTTGCTTGAAGGCTTCGTCTAGCTCTGGAGGAACTTTCTCGCTCATATAAGCTCGGGCAAATAACTCATCGGCGCGCGGGCCAAGGACATCGAGTAGCTTCTCGAAGCTTTTGGCTTCTTCCTCACCCTCGCCTTCACGCCAATCGCTACGGGCGTCGCGAATAGCCTCCTCGATCACGCTCCGAGCACCCAGTCGGGGAGGTTCAGCGAAGCTCATATCTCCATGCTCTGACCATTCTTTTTCATTAGGAAGAAGGCCCTTGGCCCGGGCGAAGTCTTGGAATTTACCCTCTAGATCCATCTCCTCGTTAAGCTTCTCCAGCGAGGCATCGACTACCTCCGGAGGTGTATTCGGATCGTGATAGCTCGGTCCCTCACTCATCCGACGATACCATCCACGTAGAGCCGCCGCAATCTCCTCACCGCCCTCAAGCTGGTCGAATCGATCAGCCTCGTGGAGAACGGCATCCTCGTTACTACCCTGAAAGACACTGCCCCAAGCGTCGGTGAGAAATGCCGCGAGCTTCGCAGGAGACAGCGAGACCTTCTTAATCGGGAACCCATGCTCGGGAACCATGGCTTCATCGAGCTTCGTCAGAGCTTCCAGGTCAGGGCCGAGAAGAGCCATCGGGCTGATGTCGACCGGGCTCGCGAGCGAGACCATGCCCTTAAGCACGTCACGTCGAGAGACCGGCGTCTCCAGTAGCGACTCCTGTTCGGCTTTTGCCTGCTGTGCTCGATACGCCTTATCCACATCGTTGTCCGGCTGCAGGAGCCGGTCTTCAAGCGCCTTGCGAGTCCCGGGCGTAACCGGGTTCAGCGACTCAACGAAAGCCTGGACCTTATCCTCCTGCGTCGGAACCAGCTCCTTTCCGGTCCCCTCGACATTCGGATTGTCGGACATGAGCCCTTCGACCATTTTCCGTAGTTCCATCAGCCCGGTCTTCGGCGGGACCTTACCACCCTTCGCATGCTTGACGGGATCTTCGCGGGGACCGAAGAAAGGTTCGTCGTTTCCCTTCGACAACTCAAATTCATCGAACACATCGTCGATAGGCTTCCCGGTTTCCCGGGAGTGCTGTTCGAGACGCTTCATGATATGGTCGAAGACCCAACCCTGCGTGCGTGTGTCCGGCGCCTTCTTCAGCGTCGAATACAGGTTAATGGCCTCCTGTAAAAGATTCAGTTTAACTTTACCACCTTTCGCCATACCGTTCTCCGTCGCTTCGCCTTCCGCTATTTTACGACGGAGTTCTTCCAAGCGGGCACGCGCGGCGGAGATTTCTTCAGGGGTATACGAGGATATTTCCAGGTTAGGATCGGGCGCGGCGACATCACCGTTATCTCGAATCAAGTCTTCGAGCGTGGGCTCGGCGAACTGGTCGGTAAGAGTCCGAAGCGCTCCGCCGAACGCCGTCCCTGACAGGTAGTTGTACGCCGACGGCTCGATCATCGGACCGAAGAACTCAATACCAGCGCGGGGGATCGCCGACGCGGCTTGCCCGATCCGTCCGAGAACAGGACCGGCGACGTCACGAGCGTACTTGCCGGCCGCTGCGAACGGAGCCTTCAGCGCCTTGAACGATCCGGCCGGAACCGGCGGCTGCCCGGCCATCGTGCCGCCAGCTTCAACGAAGTACTCCAGAGGCTCATCGGCCTCGGAGTAACCCAGCCGTCTCTGGAGTTCATCCAGAACCTGCTCGGTTCGGGTGTTGGCGTCCTGAGACCACTGCGGTCCACGACCGCCTCCCCATTGAGCGAACCAGTCCGGTAGCGCCAGAGTCTGGTCTACGATTCCAGGCCGGGGTGGCTCGGACTTGTCCTTCGTCGGATCGTGGAGAAACGGAAGCCGTACCTTTCCTTCATCGTCCACGCCGTACACGTTGGTGGCGGCCGATCCGATAAACCGCTTGGTATCTTCCTTAGCTGCCGAGCGCGCCGCCTGAATCTTCGGGTCCTCGACATCCCCAGGTAGCATGAACTCGTTCCACCAGTCTGCGAGGTTCCGCAGTCCGGCGAGCCCGGTCGGCCCTCCATCAGCAGCGCCGCCCTCGGCATAACCGCGCAGTTTACGAAGAGCAGGCTCGTTTTCACGCTCGACTTCCCGCCGAATCCGCGCTTTCAACTCCTCGACTTCTTCCATCGTCTTTTCATGTTCTCGGACGGCTTTCCTGTGTTCTTCGACCAGATAACCACCTGCGGCGCCAGCCCCCACGGTTCCTGTCCACACCACAGCGTCACTCAGCCCATCTATCAGAGCTTCTTTAAGCTTCTGGAGTTTGACTCCAGACTTCGGAACTTTTCCGCCCTTGGCCATGTCACTGGTTCTCCTCTTCCCGGCCTTCTCGCTGACCGAGCCAGGTTCCGACTGCCGCGCCGATGCCGAGAGCCGCAGCACGCCGTGCGCCCTTCTGTGCTCCGAACTTCGCGAGCTTTGTCGCGGTACGAGAAAAGGAGTCCATCTCCGCGGGAGTTCCTGACTGGAGTAGTTTCAGAACCTGCTGAGCTTGTTTCTCGCTCATGTTCGGAAGGTCACGGTAGAGCCGGAGCGCCCAACCCATGGGCGAGATCGCGAACCGGAACCCACCCGCCCGCTTAGCGACATATTCCAGGGGTTCCTGTCGAGCGCGCTCTCCCTGCATCCGAGCCCGATCCGCGCGACCGAGAAGCTTGTTCCCCGTTCGGAATAGTTCGGCCTCACGTTCGAGCGCGGTCGTGAAGATCTTCTCCTGCCTCGGGTTGTCGAAGAAAGGCTTGAGCCGACTGAGTACATCCTCCGATCCGATAATCTTTTGCGCGGCGTTGAATCCTGGAGCCGTGGAGCGACCCAGCGTCTCGTAAAGGTCCTGGGCAATACCCGTCCTAGCGGCATTCTTCTCGTGAAACGACATGGCCGAGGCCATCTCCTGGAGCTGCTCCGGTCGATACTTCATAAAGTTCTTGCCCTTCTTCAACGCATCTTGGATTTCGAGATCGCCCGCATACTGATGACGGGCGGCCTTGTACCCTAGCGGCGCGAGCGAGTCCAGACGATCGGTATAGGTCTTGCGAAGCTCGCGGAGAACATCCACCATCTCGTTCGGAGCGTCCTCCTTGCTCTTGGCCTCCTCGCGTGAGATTGACCGATCGAGCCCGCGACGAACGTAGTCATAGAACTCCAGTGAGGGCTTCCGGACCATTCCCGCGATGTCGGCCTTTCCGATCTTCTTTCCAGGGGTGTTCTGGTAGATCTGCATCGCGAAGTCGAGAGCCTTCTGTCCCTCGGGCGTCTGGATGATTTCAGTCAGGATGGGGTCCTCCTTGATGCCGGGGTACTTGTCGAAGACCGGCTGGAAGAGTTGACGACGAGCCTCGTTCGAGACGTTGTCTGTAAACTTCTCTGCTTGGTCGTGGTAGCGATCGGGCTTCATACCGGCGTTGATCCGATCGTTCACCCGCTCCCGGCTACCCGAGACCCGATCACGAAGATCCTCTAGCGCCTGTGTTGCGTCCTTCCCACCATACTGGAATCCGCGCTCTGCGAGTACCTGGACTCCGGGAGCGTCCACGTCCATAAGCTGCTGCGGAACGCCCGCGCGCCGTCCTCGCTTAACGTCTTCGGCTGCCTCGACCGGATCAATCCCTGCGCGAGTCATGGCGTCGCTCACTCGACGGTGAGCGGGGTTCTGCGCGACGGCCATACGCCGTGCGAGTCCCGCTAAGACTTCTTCAAGCCCGACTGTCAGCGCGCCCCCGCCGATGATATGAGGCGCTAGACCAAGGGCTTCCCATAGCTGCTCGATCCCGGTTGCAGCCGTGTTCTCGTCCTCGTCGTATGGCGCTCGGACGATGATCTCATTGCTTGCGTCTACCGGCCCTCCAACCCCCGGAGAATCTACCGGCCCTCCCTTCTGGAAGGGGCGAACACGACCCCCCTTGGCCTGGAGCCGAGGAGTAGGCTGGCCTCGACCCGCCTCGAACTCTGCCTGCTCTTTCATAGCTTGCTCGATCTCGGCCATCTCCGCGTCATCTTTACCATAGATTCTTGTTCCGGTACCCAGAACCTTACGAGCAGCTGAGGATAGACCTTCGGCATCCTCCGCCGTGACCTCCTGTCCGGCGTTATCGATCTCGTCTGGGAGAACGAAATCGTCAGTCTTGTAGGGTGCCGGCGCCTGGAATCCCCAGAGAGTTCCATTCTTGCCGTAATATGCAGCAAGAGCATTCTTACTCGCATAAGCCCGTTCGAGCTGCTTGATGAAGTAGTCGAGCCGACGAGCGTTCCGCCACTCTTCCAAGTTGGGATTGTAGAGCCGCTGGATCAGCCGCTCGCCTTCCTGTTGCGTGAATTGCGAGCCTAGGATCGGACGCAGCGACTCTTGGACCGTCTGTTCGATTAGGTCTCGAACGTCTCCCCCCCTGGGGTTGGTAATGTCCTGGAGCCATCGACCGATGAACGGGACGTTCGCGATAGTTCCGGACACCGGACCGGTATACGTATCCCGGCCAGAATGCAAAAGATCGGACGCAAAGTGAAGAACGCCGAGACCTTGTGAGGCTTTCCCCTGTCCGTTCTGGATGTAGTCGAGATACTCCTTGGAGTACGCTCGATCGGTCGCCTGAGCAGCCTGTGGAATAATTCCCGCGAGGGGGCTCTTTCCGAGTGTCGGCTTCCCTAGATTCTTGAGAGCCTCCACTTCCATCCGACCCTGCTGCTGGCGTTCGAGCTGTTCGATCTGGAAGCGCAAGTTCGTGACGCCTTCGTCTGCTCCCGCCTCGGCTAGATCGAGTTCCGACAGCGCCGAGTCGCGCTCACGGTTGAACTTCCGACGTTCAGCTAGTGGGCCCCGGATCGCCTGAACGGCGTTCGACAGACTCTCGCCCATCGCCCCGGAGCGTGTGGGTTGACCGAGCGCGGCTGACGCGGCCAAGAGCAAGTCGCCCTTGTTGAAGTCCTGGGCGAGTAGCGTCTCACGAGCCTTCCGAAGCGCCGCTCGAACTTGCGCGGTCTGTGCCTCCTTGGCCTGAACTGCTTTCGACATCGGGTCCGGACCCTCGGCCAGGCCCTTGTCCAGGATACGCTTCGAGTAGTCCCGTGACTCCTCTGTGCTCGTCCCGCCGAACATGCTCATCATCATAAGCATACTCGGATCGAGGCCGCCTATCGCCCCAAGGCCGACATCCTCATCGTCGTCGGTGTTTAGACCGCCTTCCTGAAATCGCTTAACCATGTGCGTACCTCAAGGCGCCACCGCCTCGGTTGTATTGCCGACGGATACGACCGCCCTTGCGCTTCTTGTCTCCGAAGACTTCCATGATACCACCGACGCCCGAAGCCAACGAACCGAGCTGCGCGAGTGGCGACGGCTGGAAGATGTCTCCCGGTCCCGTCGAGGTCGTCGTGCCCGTCGTCTCGTGCGGCGTACCCCGGATGATATTCGAGAGCCAGTCCGCTTGCTGCATCGGGTAGTCTCGTTGGGCTTCGAAGTCCGACTTCGCGAGATCGAGCGAACGCTGAACGTCCTGTTGCTGTTGTGCTCCGATCGCATTCTGAGCCTGGGCGTCTCGTAGCTGTGCGCTCTGTAGGTCCGTCGCGAGTGCGCCGCCGAGGGCTCCCTGACCGAGTTGGATCTGTGCAACGTTCGACCCCAGCTGCCCCATCCGCGAGGCGTCTGCGTTGAAAGCGTTCGCTCCTTGCTGGTACCCCTGCGAGAGCGCGCCGAGCGCCTGCTCGTGTAGACCTTCTGTGAGGTCCCGAACTCCCTGATCCACCGTTCGTCGCATGTTCGTCGATCGCGGCGAAGCCCCCGCCGCCCCGAACATCTGTTGAACGCCAGGCAGGAACTTCTCGTTCAGTTGCCTCTGTGCGAGAGTACCCGCTCGATCGATTACGTTCGAGACATACGGGTCCATGTACCGCGAGGCTTGATCGGGATACGTCTGAGCCGCCTGGTTGAAGTACGGCTGCGCGGTCGTAAGTGCGCCCTGGGCCGCTCCCTGCGCGGCTTGCATTCCAGGTAGATACGAGCCCGAGCTGCCCCGAGTAATGTCGAAGGACTTGAGCTGATCCTCGTTCAGACCCGCAAGCCGAGGACCACTATAGGGCTGGTACTCCTCGCCCGCGATCGAATTCGCTCGGCCGATAAGTCCCTGCGTATAGTCGCTCAGCCACTTCGGCATGTCCGTCGTGGTCGAACCGTAGGTCGTGGTCGAGGGCGGGGGCTTTCCCTCGAACAGGAAATCTAGGACGCCACTCATGGTTTGTTACCTCGTTGAGCCGCTATGGCGGCAGCACGTTGTTCCCGAATCGTTGAGAGAATGTCTCGGTCTCTGTCGACTGCCCGTCTCTCTTGTAGCTGTCCGATTATCGGCGATTGCGGATCGAGTGCCCGAAGATAGGCGATTGCTTGCTCATCCGTAAGAGTCGGGGCGTTGAGGTCCTTCATCTTCTGCGCCTGAATCTGTTCGGTCATGGTAGGCTCGTGAGCGCCCATGAGTGTATTCAGGATGTGCTTGAGTGAGAAGCTAACCTTCCCGCCCTTCGCATATTCCTTCTTCACCAGCTCGACCGAGCCCGGAATAGCACCTTCCATCTGTTGATTCAGGAGCTGGAGTCTCGGTTGATCCCCGACGGTAAGCGCGTCCTCTAGCTTGTCCGCGAACGTCTTCAGTTCCTTTACCGCGCCGCCATCCTTCTTCTTCAGGGGTTCTTCCAGCGGTAGCTCCGGCTCCATCTTCTTGCGAAGGACCTCCAAGAAGCCTCTGATTCTCGCGGCATCAGCTAGGCGATCACCCGTCGTCGGCTCGGGTAGATTGGATGGAAGTCTCGGCTGACGGGGTCGTACGTTCTGAATCCGACGCAGATCGAAGGTCCGGCCGCCCTTGGCAAACCCGCTCGTAGTACCCTTCGTCGCAAAGTGCTCGACGAACTTATCCATCTCCGCTTGAGTGACTTGCGGCCCGAGGGCGGCTATCGCAACCTTCGCCATGTCCCGCTTATCCCCCTGCAAATACTCCAGGTAGGCTTTCGCGGCTGACTTGTCGAGTGAGCGTACGCCCTCTGGGATGATCGACTTAGAGAGTTGGCTAAGCATCTCAGAGACCCGTTGTGGATCTGCGTACTGACCGCCGGCGTTCGGGAGAGGCGCGGGAAGATTCGAGTTCACGGGAGGAAGTTCCATCACTCCGAGTTGCGGGTTAACAGGACCGCCCGCGTCCAGTTTCAAGAGGCTGGCCGGGTCCGGAGCATTCGGGCTGGTCTTACCTTTCGCCAGAGCCCGGCCCTTGTGTTGTCGAATCTGCGAGCGGAGCTTATCGAGCCGATCCGCACCCGCTTCCGAGGAACCGTCCCCGAGAAGCGCCACAGTCTCTGCGTCCATCACGTACTCGCCTTCGGACAGCAGAGCCTCGATGTCGTCGCTACGTCCCGTGGGACTACGACCGCCCTCTGCCTTCCCGTACATCGAGATCGGAACGTCGCCGGTCAGCATATGATTCCCGCGACGTGCCCCTGACGGTTCCATGCTCGGAGCCTGATCCATTGAGAGAGGACCGGAAGGCTGGAAGAAGTTGTGCTCGCCACTCGTCTTGCCATAGCTGGAGTAGTCGCCCTGATACGGTGTCCGCTGTCGAACCAGAGGGGATGTCGGCGGAAGGCTTACGCCTGGATCGCCCCAGCCTGGGGGAGGACCTTGATCATCCGGTTGTCCTGCTCCCGTGAGCATACCGAGACCGGTAGCACCGACTCCGACCGCTTTCAGAACGTTTGGGATATTCAGGCTGCCGTCCGGGTTGTGCATCATATTCTGGAAGCCACCTTGGAGCGAATCCCCCATGCGAGCGAAGAATCCGGGTGTAGCTCCCGTTTGCGTAAGCGCCCCCACCTCAGGAAATGCCATCAGCTCCGTCGAGTATGGAAGCGCGGCTCCACCTGGTAGCAAGCCTCCGGTGGCTGGTGCGATTTCCGATAGCGTCTCGGGAGCGTAGGCCGCGAACGAGTCACCCGCCGTAGAAGTCAACGCCCCTTGTCCGGCAGTCTCGGCTCCGGCGGCCGCGAGCCCGGGAAGATTGGCGAAGATCGATCCGATGCCGGTACCGATGATTCCGGCTCGTACCAAGCCGTTTGCCATCTCGCTGTTCCCGTACTGGCCTCCCGGGGTAAGCTGCGCAGCCCGCATGTTCAGAAGCTCCTGATAGCGCTGATCCGGAGTCCGCTGTCCCCAGACGCGTTGCATGCCAGGAGACATCCCCGGAACGGCGGGCGCTCGCTCCGAGTTGTAGTTCTGGTCCGCGAACTGAAGCGCGGCTTCCCAGTCTGCGTCGGAAACCCAATCGGGTCTGGCGGCGGCGGTCGGCATCTGAATCTCCTAGGGACGCGATTGAAGAGGCGAGATAATCTGATTAAACCGGGAAGCCCATTCCTCGAAGTCCTCGAACTGTGTCGGATCGGGCACGACTATACCACGGCGGAAGAGAGTCTGTCGAGCATACGATCCCCACTCCTTCCATTGGTCTCCACTCTCTATCTTCATCACCCGGAGATAGGCAGAGAGATTGTCCGCGGTATAGTCTACCCACTCTCTCTTCTCCAGCCCCCGAGGATCGACTAGATTCACTGCGTCTTCCTCTCACCAGATTTGTCGACATGCGCGAGGTCCTTGCCCATCTGGTAGTTCCCCGCAACCGCATTCGACTCGAACTTGACGCTAACCAATCGCGCGGCTCTCTTGAACCGAACGTTCTGGTTCTCCGCATCGACTCCGGCGGGCGGCTCTTGCTGTTCCGTGATCGTAGCCGTTTCCAAGTCCTGTACGGCGGCGCGAGCGTTCGCCCGACCCTTCAGGGTAATGGTTAGGTCTCCCGCCTGGATAAAGTCCGGCTCGACTTCGGCGACTCGGAGCACGCCCTCTTCTGGCTTGTCCGCTCCGATGATCGAAATCTCAGCCGTCTCGAAGTGCGATGGGATTGGCTCGGTCCCCGCCGAGTTGACCTGGTCGAGTCCGGTCTCGTGCTGCCACAGGGTGAAGCCCGTGTTCCCTTCGTCCACTCCAGTCATGAATGGCTTGAAGTAAACCTTGGCGTAGAGGCCGTCCGAGCGACCGCTGTTCGGAAGCTCCGTATCATACCAGTAGTTCTCGCGAACGTTGTAGACGATCGCATGCGTACACTCCGTAGCAGTATCCCGTGGATAGCACCACCATATCTCACCGAAACGAGGAACCTTATACGCGAAGACCTTCTGACGCTGCTCGAAGTTCAGGCCGTCGAAGAAGTAGTTGAAGTTGTACTGATTCGGTATCTCGCGGATCACGCCGTTATAAGCGAGGAACCGATCGACCCCGGGCCAGTAGAAGATGCCATCGTACTCGATCACTCCGCGCGATGACAGAATCGAACTCTCACCGATCGTATCGAAGTCCCAGATCGGCGTTCCACCAGCATTCAGTGTCATGACGAGAAGCGAATCCAGACTCCAGAGGAGCGCAGCCGGGACGCCGCCGCCTCGAACGGCTAGACCCTTGACGATCTTCTGCGGAGTGATGAAGTCCTCATCCGTTCCATTGTCGAGGTTGTTCGCGGTCGTGTTCCACTGGATGTACCCTCCTGAGCCGAATGCTACCAGGTAGTTTCCGACGGTGATGACTCCGCCGCTGACCGGGGTGTAGGTAGTATCGATAAGCGCCGTCGCTGCCGTGAGCTCTCCATACCAAACCTCCACCGCTGTGTCCGAGGCGATGTCCATGTTCGGTGGAACGTTAGCGACGATGACTGTAGACCCGCCGCCGATGTCCACATCGAAGATCGCGTCGAACTGTCCGATGTTGTTCGGATCGGTCGTATAGCCGGCAGGCGTTCGGTCGTTGAAAGTCGTTTGCGCTCCAGAGTTATTCAGAAGTCTCTGGAGGATTTGCGACTCCGCGGACAGGTGCATGTACTGGAGAGCGTTGACCGTGAATGAGTGGATTCCGTAGACTAGCTCGGGCATGTCCTCGATGACGGCGAGATAGCCGAACATTTTTCGGGGCAGCCCACGCTGGAACCGACACCACTGAGCATCCAGGTAGAAGTCTCGGTCGAACCGAGTACCGTCCCGCTGGACACCGGGATTTGAGCGAAGAGGGATGATCATCGAATCGCCTTTATCGAGAAGTACAACTCGTCCATGATACTAGTCGTCAGGTTATTGGGGTCTGACAGGACGAGATACTGACACTTGAAGATGTCGCCCGCCGCGCACGAGACGTACATCGTCGGAATGTTGATCTGAGTCGAGCCCGGAATCGCCGGGGGGTCCCAGAGCAGCGTAGCAGTTTGTACCGCTACGCCATTCTTCTGAATCTGAACGGTAAGGACCCAGTAGTTCTCACCTGCCGTGACGACGCGATGAGTCCCATTAAAGCTGACCTCGACGGCGGTGACTCCAGGAGGAACGATGAAACGTTCGTTGTTCGTAACGATATCGTGCCAGTCGCCTACGTCGATGATATCGGCATCATCGAAGACGAGGTTGGTTAGTGCGCTTGCCGTCGAAAGGTTCTGGCCATTGTTTCGACCCGTGCAGAAGAGATTCCCCGCCTGAGCCGAGACGACATCCGCTCCATCGCAGTAGAGAATCCGCTGACAGCCCGGAGGAACGACAACGCCCGTACCGGCGGAAGTCTTCACCGTCACGGCGAACTGTCCGGTTGTCGCGTTGTTGATCCAGTATTCTTGGATCGTGGTAGGAACGATGACGTTCCGAGCCCCCGTGATAGCGCCCGTGAGCTTGTACGCGATCCGATTAAGCTGACTCGGGCCGGTCAGCGTAAAGTCTCCGGCTGCTCCCGCGATGCTGATCGAGGTGTAGTCGAACGAGTCCGTGGTAACTGTCGATAGACCGATGGTGTAGTAGTTCGTTCCGTCGGTGTAGATGATCGCGGAGCTCAACGGCGCGAGCACCAGCGTTGCGGACCCGTTGATCGTCCCGGCCGCCGGAGTAATCGTGAGGCTCCCAGTACCATTGTTCCGAACCATGACATTCCAGTCGTCGCCTAGGGTCGCCGGATCGGGAAGTGTCGCGGCCCCTACTCCTCCAGTCCACTGCTTAACCCGGGCTCGATCCGCAAGGACAATAGCGAGCGTGCCAACCGCCTGTGTATCCGTCCGTAGCGCGAGGTTCAGAGTCGTCGTGATCGCCTTCAGTCCCGCTCCGGCGAGTGCCGCCGCTGTGGCGGAGGAAGTGCCGGTACCGAACTGGAACGTCTCCCAGGTTCCGGCGGCGTCCGTATTGTCCGAGAGATAAAATTCCCAGACCTCGCCCGAGGGAACAGTACCAATGACGTTACCGTCGTTGTCGAGAACGGAGAACGTGAAGGCTCCCTTGTTGTTGATGAGCGTAGCCTGGCCCGGCCCGGCGATCGTTGCATCAGGAAACGTAAGCGTACGTCCGCCAGCATCCGGCGTAATGTCCATGATATCGGCGAAGACATCTTCACCAGGAAGTGAAACCTCCGTCGCCCACTGCAGCTCGGTGTTCGCGTCGAGAGCAAGCGCGAGGTACGTGAGCTGAGCCGGGAAGATATTGTCGTTCCCGAAGACTTCTGCGAATGGCATGTTACACCGTCCTTCGGATGGTCGTACGATCGATGACCCGCTGTAGGTCTTGTGTATTGAGAGCCGATAGCTCACCGGCATAGGCATCCTTCCATGCCTGAGTCCAGGGTCCGTCCTTCAGGAACGGTTCGGCCTGTACGAGTGAGCCGTAGAGCAAAGCCTGAGGTGCGTAGTCCGTAAGCCAGTTCGTCTGGTTCCCCGCATCGAGTAGCGGAGGCTGTTGCCAGTAGTTCCACTCATACGGATACGCGGCAATCGGAGTTGGAACGACCAGAATGTGTTGATAGTCGTAGTCGCAATAAAACTCGGGAACGTCCCGCAGCGCCGTATTCGGCCAGTAGGTCCGGCAGTACTCATAGGGGCGGGGGAACAGCGGGCGACGCTCCTGGTCCGGCGCCGTGCCGACTCCGAAGTTCATCGAAGCTGTCTGTCTCCAACGATCGGGTTTAGCGTAGATGCCAGTGCCCGCAACCATCGTATCTGTGACGGGAAGTAGAAGACCAAGGATCTTCAGCTTCGTCGCGATGTCCCTCTCGGCCAGATTTATCAGGCTGGGGATTTGCGCGAAGACCGTAGCGTCACTCGCATAGCCCCGCTCCAAGTACGCCTGGAGGTCTGCGAACAGAGACGTATAGGTCATGGACACCGACATCTACCTTCTCCTTACTTGCGCTTGCCTTTCTTGGGCTTCGGCGCGGACTCGGGCTCTGTGTCCTCTTCTTCAGCTTCCTCGCTGTCGAGAGCCGGTTCTTCCGGCCGATCCAACTGTTCCTCCTGCGCATCGACCGTAGCCTGGTCAAGTGCCGCCAGAGCCTCAGACTCCTTGGGCTCGTCCGACTTGGACTCCTCGACGGCCTTGTCAACGGCGGTCTCGGCTGCGGCGGGCTTGATCCCCTGCTCCTCCTGGAGATGTGCCTTTGCTACGGCAATTACGTCCAGAGCTGTATTCAGCCGGGTCGTGAAGGAATCGAAGTCCCGACTCGTCGGCTGGTAACCGGCATCGGCCATCGACTGGATCTGTGCGGTGAACTCCTTCAGAGCGGCCGCTGTCTTCGCGCCGCCTTGTCCAAGTTCGATGATGTGTCCAATCATAAAGACCGTGTCGATGCTCTTCAGACCGCCGCCCCCGAGCTTCGGATTCGAGACGAGAGTGCGGAGTGCGCTTAGCGCTGCTAGTATAAGTTCCATTATTGTGCTCCTCTGAGAACGGCCTTGAGATCATCAGTCACGGGTCCCACTCGATCGATCCACGAGTTCAGGTTGTTGAGAGCTGCGAGTAGCCTACCCTCTTGGGTAGCGTCCGCCTGGAACGCGGCTCGTGCATCCTCGACCTCCAGATAGACCTTCAACCCCTCCCGGGCAAACTTCCCGCCAACCTCACCCGCCGCGATCAACCGAGCCTGTATAGGCGTCGGAAGGGTCTCGGGGCCAACGAGACCGGCGATCTGCTCGACAACGATCGAAACCGATCCGTACGCCGCCAGCGCTCGTTGCTGGTTTGTGTCGGCGGCGCGGATCGGGTTGTACTGGGCACACGCCGCAATCAGGACGATTGCGAGCGCCAACCAGATATCTCTGACTCGTGGAATCATGTTAGCTCCTTCTGTGGTTGAAAACTAGATACCGCCGGGACCAGTACCGGTACCCGGTGTTGAGTTGATAGCCGTCTCCATTGCGGCGGCTGTCGTCGCCTTCGCTTGCTCGATCTTCACGGCCGAACTGTTACTGAACCCGGCCGCCGTAATCGCGACGCCGAGAATCGATCCGACGATACCGATCAGCGTAATCGAACGCATGGACATCACGGCGTCGAGCTGACCTGAGGCCGCCATTGACATAAGCTGCATCAGAACCGCCGATAGCACGCCCATGATCTTGACCTTGTTATCCCAAACCATTTGCCAGAATGTCATACCGTAACTCCTTGTATGCTATTGACTACTTCTACGTGAGGTGCGTCGAGGAACGACTCATCTGCGTCGCGCCCTACTGAATGAAAGTCGCCGTCCCAGTCCAGGCCGAACCTAAGTTTGACCCCATGTCGGTAGGCGACGGCCTGTACCACGCCCATGATACGTCCGAACGCGATGAGATCGTCCCAGTCGATCTTCGTGCCTTCTTGATAGTAGAGCGGCGCGAGGTCAACAGCGAGAGAGGGGTAGGCGTTGTGTTTTCCGTGCGGCCAGTGGAGCTTGGTAGCTCCTCGGGCAAACGCGGCTTCCTGATCCGTCTGACCTCGGTGACCCTCCAAGACCGTGAGGGGAATGATAGTCTCCGCTTCAACGACAACCTCCCGCAGATAGCGTTCTACGGTTTCGAGACGACTCGCTGCGACCTTACTGAGCATCGGACTTCGCTCCGTTCTTCTCAGCCAGGACCTTCAGAACCGCAACCTGGACCTTTACCTCGTTGACCGTGTTGTTGATAGCATGTTCCGTCTTCGATCGACGCTCCTCGTTCGCGTCCATCTTGTCCATGATCTTCTCGAAGTATGCTCGGTTCTCGACATGCATCATATTGTGTCGCATCTCGATATCCTGCATGGCCGTTTTCAACTCGTCTCGGCTAATCATGTTTTTCTCTATGGCATCTATTCGACTTAGGCCCTTATCGAATCGCGCAACGTCTCGCCGTCCGAACCAAAGAACAAGATTCCAAAGGAAAGTAATAGCCACCAACACCCATGGAACGAGGTTACCAAATTGAAAGTCGTCCAAATCATCCTCCGTTATTCCGGTATAATATAGCTTGCCGACCACTCGGCAATGCTCTTCGTGCCCGAGGACGTCCAGCTGGCCGCTGCGTTACAGACCCCGGAAGTTGTGGTGGTGTACGAGATGGTTCCGGCAGTCGAGATAATCGCGCACGAGACTCCGAAGGTTCCGTTGTCTTGTCCCTCCAGAGTGTGGTAGATAACCTTCTGTGCCGTCAATGGACGGATCGCCGCTGGAACGTCTCCCGCGTTCGAGGTAAAGGACGTGGAGTCGCTAGTACATCCCGCGCCGGAAGAGGTGACGTGGATAGTCACCACATTACCGACCTTGAAGTACCTCAGTACCGAGGTCGGTGATGTGGTGCAGGCGGTGTCGTAGGTAAGCGTCGCAGTCGTGCTGCTAGGGGTGTTGTCGACTCCGTTCACAGACGTGGCGGTTGAGACTAGGGCTGCGCTCGTGACGGTGGTACCCGTTCGGGTATACGTCCAGCCACCACCGAAGGTACTTAGAGCGTCGTCAAGCGCGCGGAGAGTTAGCGTTCCGTTGTCGTTTCGCCAGTCCCACGTCTTCTCGTCGGCTGCCGCACCTTGGTCGATTATCTGCATGACCGGGAGCTGCGAGCGGAATCGGATCGAAGGAGTCGAGCTAGAGCCGAGAACATCGAAGACGGCCTGGTTCGAGATAGTCGTCGTGGCCGACAGCACCGAGAGCTTCGCGGGCGACTGGGCGGTGAAGTTGGCGTCTACCGACGTGGCACCCTGGATCGAGACGCCCGCCGCCGTTCCGAAAGTAATGCCCGAAGCACTCAGCGCGAGAACATTCGATCCGCCCGTCGTGAAGTTCATGTTGTTGGCACTCGAACGGTAGATGCCCGTATCGAGATCGCCAGCAAACGTATACGCCGGGGTCATCGGAGTATTAGCCGCTACAGCGATGACATGACCGGCGACCGTGAGATCGTCCGTCGTCTTGTTGTAGGTAAGGCCAGCATCGCCGCCGAAGGCCGACGAGTCATTGAACTGGACTTGGGTATCGGAGCCCCCTGGAGGAGAGCTTGCCGCCGCCCAGGTACCGTCACCTCGCCAGAACGTCGAGGCACTCGCCGAGGTCCCGCTATTCAGGTTGGTGACCGGGAGGTTCCCCGTAACATCGTTCGAGAGGTCCACGGCCGACCATGTGGCATCCCCCTGCCAAAATGTGTTCGCAGTCGCGCCGGTCCCCGAGTTGAGACTCGCGACGCCGAGATTGCCCGTGACGCCATTAGCTAGGTTAACCTGTGCCCAGGCCGGGTTGTTCGAGGCCCCCGTGTTCGAGAGATACCTCGTTGCATTGGTATCTTTCGCGAGTGCGGCGAGAGTATTGACTCCCGAACCATAGAGCGTATCGCCCTGAACAACTCCGGGGATTGTGGTACCAACTGCCGAGAACGGTCCGACGGTGCCTCCGTTGATCCGCGCGAAGAGGCCGCCTGTCGTCGTCCAGAGGTCTCCATTGGTAGGTGAGGAGGGTGCGGTCCCCGGCGGGAGGTTGAATCCGGCCCCTCCGAGAGCGCTGGCTACCGTCGTAAGCTTCCCGGTAATATCAACGGCGTCATTAAGGTTCAGATTCCCCGTGCCATTGGAGACCGCCCCTCGCAGATCGGAGGTAGTGTTGACCCGGACCGAGCTGAAGATTGTCGGTGTCTGCGCTTCGAGGATGCCCCCGATAGCAAAGCCAAACGCGACAAGAAGAACCTTCTGAAAATTGATCTTCATTGCTTTACCCACCTAGAAAGTGTGCCGTCGTAGATGAACAGCGCTCCGCACATCGGAGGAACGATCAGATCACCGTTGATCGCGAATCGGTTCGCGGCCGTCGAGCCCGCCGCCTCGTTCATGATGGTCAGCGTGTCGACGAGATCACGGTTCTGGATCGAGAGTATCTTTCCGTCTTCACCTCCCGTCTTACCGTTCAGCTCGGTATCCCCCGTGAGCGTGAGCGCGAGTCTCGCTGCAGCACTGATATCTGTAGCTTCATCGTTGATGGGTCCCGCGCCGAGTGCGGCGGTCGCGACGCCCGTGAGAAGCAGCTGCCCGGTTATATCTGCTCCCCCTAGAGTGTCGGTCGGGGTCTGGCGAGTTTGCCCGTCCTGTACCAAGGGAACGGCTTCGGCTCCGGTCAAGCCCGTAGCATTCGGCAGCTCCGAAATCTTGACGAGAACTCCTCTGAATGTAGATGGCATCGCTCCTCCTAGGGAAGCTCGACTTGGGGTTCGCCAAGGCTCAAGCCCTCGACCTCGATGTATTCATCGTCTTCGGTAACGATAACGTCACCGTCCTCAGTAGCCAGAATAAACTTGAGCTCAGGCTCGGGCGTGTTCTCCAGCGGAGTGTCCGGCCGCGTGAAGGGAAGCGAGATGTTTTCGGTCTGCCGCGCGGGCAAGCGGTAGGGATCGAACTGGTCCATGTCGGCGAGACAGACGCGCAGGCCTGGAGTGTTCGGGTCGGGATGCAGGTCCTCGATCGAGAACTTCTCGTGGCACCGGTCGCAGATGCCGATGCCGTAAGTTGTGCGCCCTGTAGGGTCTAGCCACTCGCTCATAGGTCACGGAGGGCCGAATCCCGGGCCGTTCCTCTGATTCCAACCCCCGCACCAATCGCCAGAATCCACGATCGGCCACACGGCCTTCGGCGCGATGGGCTCTGTTCCGGGTGTGATGATGATCGCGGGGATTGGCGCGGCGATCCGGCATTCCAAATGACGAACGTTCGCGGGCTTGATCCCGTATCGACAGTTAAGACAGCTGTTGTTGCTCATCTCGTATAGACTCCAATGTTCGGAGTAAGCATCGTTGAACTAGTATCGGATTCGCCATCCCACATGTCCTGCCAAGCTTTCTCGGCTAGGATCGGAAGGTTGACGTCGGGCTTCGCCTCCTTGTCCACTAGGGATAGGTCTAGACCGAGCATGAGCACCAGAGCATGGTAATCCTGCTGTCGGACCTGTATTTCCTGAACCATCGTTCCTACGTCTTCCACCTGGTACTGAAGATAGGCCACTAGGTTCCAGAACCGCGCGATCTCCCCCGGAGGATTCCAGAGAGTCACGATCTGCTGTACCCGTTGCTTATCGAGCCAGTACTGCGTCGGCTGTCCGAGCTGGAACTTGTTCGGTAGAGTCGCGTAGTTGTCGAGATTCAACGGAGCCATATTGATCTCGGCGGGGTTATTCCCGAAGACCAACTCAGCTACGTTGAGAATAGTGCCGTCCGTGGCTTGGAGCCGAAGGAAGCTCCACTCCTCCATACCTTCAACATCGAACCAGATCCATTCAAGAGCGACGACAGCCTCGGCCGTGGCCGTGTAGAACGTCTCGAACGTAACGCCGTCGTTCGACCCCTGCATCGTATACGACCAGGTGCCTGAAGCTCCCGGGAGGATACCGAACATCGGAACGAAGGTTTCGTCGTCCAGCTCCAACTGGATCCAGCCATTAGCGAGCGTAATACAGTCGGTGTCAAAATCCCCGTCGAACGCATTCTCGGCGGTACCGGCGGACGACGAAGCCGAACCCTCAAGCCGATTCAGACGCCGGAGATTGATCTCCATGATGTCCACTGCGCCGACGGGGAGTGGAACCGACTGTTGAGCGACGTAGAGCGGCAGGATCGTCTTTTCGATACACCAGAGGGGAATGCCCCGGTTGGCCATCGCTGAAAGACGCATGAACAGCCAGTCGTTGGCGATCTCGATTCGCTCAGCACTTATTTCCTGGCGAGCGATCTTGTTGACGCCGTACGCGTTGTCTATGACCTTACGGGTCGTGAACCGGGTAAGACCGACTGTCCCAGACGTAGCCATGTTCGCTCCTGAAACATTGGTCTACTTGGAACAGCCGACCAGAGAGTTGAAAGTGCCGCCTACTCGAAATTAGCAGCCCTTGAGTCCCTTGTGACCCTTCGGGGCTGGAGTATTGATATGTTTCTTCATCGTGGAGTCCATCATCTTCCGGTCTTGGGCGACATCACCACCCTTGGCGTAGCCTTTCCGATGGGCAGCCTTCTCTCCCATCCGATGTTCCTTTCGCTCCATCCGAGCCGACTCCCCGCGTTCATGAGCCGCGGTCTCACCCTTCTCTGGCTTACCCACCTTCCTGACCTTGCCCCCCTTCTTCAGGCCCAGTTCCTTCTCTGCCTTCTTGCGGGCATCGCCCTTGAGAAATCCAATGGTGGATTCCTTATCGGGCTCCTTGGGCGGGGGTTTCGGCTCCTCCTTCTTGGGTTCCTTGTCGACTCGGCCACCCTCCTGAAACCGGCGCCGCTCGTGAGGGCGAACCGAAATCCGGGGGCTGTCATGTGCTGAACCCGTAAAGCCGAAGCTTGACGGGAACTCGAAGTCTTTGACGTACTTGGGACCGCCGCTCATTAGAGTCCTCCCGGTAGCCGACTGGCTATCGTCTGTTTGGATACGTAGAGATCCACATCGAAATCACGAGCTGTAGTACCCGCCGTTTTCTCGACGCTGATATGGCCGCCCATGTTTGCGGTAGGTATGTTCGTAGAATGCGTCGCAACCTGAACTCCGTCGATGTAAAGAGTGACGGTAGCAGTCGTAGCGATAATGGTCATCTGGTACCAGGTTGTGGCGGACGGCCCGGTAGATGCCGCCGTGCTCGTAGAGCTACCCCCGGACACCGAACTTTTCAGATTCCATCGAACCGCAGAACCGTTCCAGATAACCTGTCCGAGGACGAGGTTGTCAGTGGTGCTTTGAAGGGCGAGTCTCGCGAGACCGCAGCTCGCGACATACGTCTGAGTCCCGTCCGGAAGCACTGGAATCCAGACTACACAGTCGACACGCGTTTCGTTCGTCGCGTGTAAGATGTAGTTAGGTGAGCCCGGGTTCGCGTTTAGGCCGTTGGACAGGACCATACCGGCGTTGTCGGTAGTACCCGTTCCCGTATTGACCCGAACCACTCCGGGATGTCCGGCGAGAATGGTACTGCTCGTGACGAGTTCGATATCGCCGACGCCGCCGACCGCCGGAGTCCAGTTACCAACCGGATCGGTCGTCAGAGTGCCGTCCGCGACTCCCTGGATGAAGTAGAAATCATCGACGAACTGTGCAGTCGTCGCGAGCGACGATCCCGCTGCAAATGGTCCGACCGTCGCGCCGTTTATGCGAGAGAACATACCGGAGGTCGTCGTCCATACGTCCCCGTTCACGGGAGACGACGGAGCCGATCCGTGCGGAAGGTTCAGACCGGCGATCGTGGTCGTCGAAGCCGGAGTGAGTACCTGCCCTGTGAACGTCGCAATTCCGTCCTGTCCTAGCGTCAGCCGAAGCGTCGGTGTGAAGGCTCCGTCCGCCGTCGTGGCAAACTGTATGTTCCCCGGCATGTCGTTCGAGCCGGGGGTGCCGTTGACGTTGAACAGCATGTACCCGCCGAGCTCATAGTCCGTTCCGTCGTACCCGACCGCCGATAGCGCGAGCAGATTGTCGTTGTTCGCGACGACAGTCGGTGCGGCGTTGGTTCCGCGTGAACGTGCTCCGTAGAAGGCCGGTCCGTTGGTCGCCGAGTGTGTGTGCGACTCGAAGATCGCCTGCGTGTCGCTGTTGTTCTGGATCTGCGAAGTGATGGTAGATCCATGAACCACCATCACGTCCGCGACTCCGACGTTCAGCGTCGGACTGACCCACGTCAGCAACGAGCTAGCGCCGAAGGCTCCGGAGTCGTTGAATTGAAGCTGTGTATTCGATCCAGCCGGAGTCCCGCTGCCTGCGGCCTGGAAGGTCGGCGATAGCGCGGCTCCTCGCGATGTCAGTACGAAGCCGTTGGTACCGGGTCCGGTACCCCCGAACGTACCGTTGGCCGCTTTGTACTGCGTAGCGAACGTAGAGCCGCCGGGCGATCCACCGCCATCCGGCCCGGGTCCGTCCTGTGCGCCAGCCCAATAGAGGCCGCCGAAGAGAAGACCACCGACCAGGGCAGGAAGAACGTAGCGAAATTTCATTACTGTATCCCCTGTTGGAGAACCTGTAGCTCGACGTTGCCAACGCCCGAGTTCGTAACGATACGAACGGCCCTGACGGGCTCGGTGAGGATGCCTTTCGAGTCGGCGGCCTGTGCCGTCATCGTCGAATGGTCCCACCACTTAATCAGGTCGGGGCGTCCGGCCGAATAACCAGTCATGAACTGCGTCTGATTCGTGTCCATGTTGTACGAGTCGAAGACGTTGTCCCCCGTGAACTGAACCGTATAGTCGGCCGCACCCGAGCGGATCACGGCATAGAGCGTCACAGAGAGGTCCGTATTCATTTGGTCCAAGGGGATCGGGACCGAAGCCCCCACGCCGTTCGTACCGACCGAAACGGTCACTCCCGCGCCGCTGGCGGCCGAGGCCGTGATCGAAGTGACTGTCTTGTAGTCGAGGACCGACTGGACCACGACATTGTTTCCACCGACGATGGCCTCGGTGATCGCGTGTCCTTGGTCGTCGGTTCCGACGATCGTAAATGTGATAGCCGACAGGTTGTCGCCTGCGCCGGGTGTAAAGATCACCTTGCGCTGAGCACCCAGCTGAGCGACCCCGGAAACGACGAGCGCCCCGTCGAGTGCCAGCGCGCCGAGCGGAACCTGAGCATCGAGTGAAATGCCGTCCGCGTCCGCCGCGACGGCCAGCGAGCGCTGTATGTAAATGGGTCGCATTAGTTTCTCCTGAGAGGGAGTGGCCCCGAAAGGCCACCCCCGTACCGCACAGAGACCAGTTAGGCTGGATCGGCCTTGGTGAGGATCGTCGCCACGTCGGCGTAGTTCCCCCACCACTCGTCGTTCGCGTTGGCGGCAAAGTACCCACCTGCGTTCGAGTAGGCTCCTGATAGGAAGTTCAGCGTGACCTTGTTGAGGCCAGTGCCTCCGCGCAAATCGATACCACCCGATGATCCCGCTGCCGTGAACGTCCCGATCACGTTCCGCACGATATTGAAGTTTCGCGCGGCCATGGTGATCTGGTTCGTATTCGGCCCGAAGAGATTGTCGTGGATATCCCACTGATTGCACTCGATCGCCGCCCGCATCGCGAAGGTCATGTTGTCGAACTGCGAGAAGCCGACTTCCACGTTGTACGGAATCTCCGTGAAGGAGCCCGCGACACCGCCGCGAATGCCGACACCTGCGCCGCTGAACCGCATGCCGAGGAACTGCGCGTGAGAAGCGTCCCGTTCCAAGTCACCCGCGCCTGCGTTACGAACGATTTCAACGCAAGCCGCATTCGTGTCGACCGCAGTGAACAGGAAGTTCGTAAACCTCCAGCCCTGCTGAAGAACGCGAAGGCTCGCCGTTGCCGCCGTCAGACCCGTCGCAGCCCACTGAGAAGCGGCGTATTGGCCGCCTACCGGGGTCGCGTCCGCATGTCGCGGGCGGTTGCCGAGACCGTTGATCCAGACATCGAAGACGTTGACCGGGGTCGTGAGTTGCTCGACGAGCTTCCCCCGGAAGTTAACAACGTCACCGGACTTGAGACGAAGGAACGCTGCGCCCATGGTTGACAGCGGGGACTGCGGCGAGTTGCCGTCGTTCCCATCGCCACCGTAGACCGTATCCACGAACCAGGTATTCCCGATGATGCTCGTAGCACCAAGGTTCAAACCCGGAGCGCTTGCAGCGACCCTTCCTGCGCCACCCCCGTAGATTGGGATGCCGAACGACGTCACGCCGTTCGGGAAGTTGGTCGTAGTCATGATGCTCTCCTGTATGTGAAGGAAACGGGGAGTGTCAGTCCTCCCCGAACCCTTAGAGACCCGGGGTGCCCCAGTTGTCGCGAGGATCGGTCCAGCCCGGAATGTAACGCTCCGTGCTCTTGTAGCGCATCGAGTCGGTCTCGAAGTCGCCTTCCATCGCCTTCTGGAGTCCACGGCGCATCATGAGTTGAACGCCGACCTGAACGTTGCTGTTCTGAATCCACCACGCCGTTGTCGACGTAATACGACTCAAAGTCGCGACGCCCTTCGCCAACAGATTCATCGAAACGATCGGGTTGATGTCGTTGTTCGCCGCACCCGTTCGTAGAACCGACTTGACGATCACCTCCGCCTGCATCATGTTGCTGGGAGAAACGATGAACTGCGACGGCTCCAACCGAATCTTCTTGCCGTTGTTATCCACGGCCGAGCGGATTTGGATGAGCATCTGTTCGGCCGAGGTCTGACTCAATGCCGCCGCCGTCGTCAACAGGTTCGAGAACGAACCATTGGCGATAGGGTGCGCGGAGTCGTTCATCGGCTCGCCGTCGCCGCCCGGGAAGGACGTGTTGAACGCGCGGTTGAAGATCTGCGCGACCAACGTCTCCTTCGTCTCGATCATCGACTGGGCCAAGTGCGTCGAGTAAATCTTGCCGATGGAGATGTGATCTCCGTCCTCGACCAAGATTCGCGTCAACGCGAAAGCGAGACCGAACACGCGGTAGATGTAGCGCTGTCGGAACAGCTCTCCACCTTGACCGTACGTGACCGGGTCGCCATCGGGGACCTCGGGGGCTGCGTTGAAGCCGTACAGGACCGGTTCCTCGTGATAGGAACGCTTGATGCCCTGTCGCTCCTTAGCGACACGCTTCCACTCGTCCTTCCGTTGCTCGTAAATACCGTCGAACACCTCGTTGAGGATGGGCTCGACTACCGACCGGAAGTCGGTACTGCGCATTGGATTTGCCATGTGTGGTTACCTCCTTCCTGGTTAAACCGACGCGATGTCGGCGGTGTACTGGTGTTGCGAGAACTGGACGAGCACGATCGGGTATGTATCGCCCCAATCGTTGTCGGGTCCCGGATTCAGGCCGATGACGCGGAGTCCCGCGTTGGCCGCTGCCGAGGCGACATCCAGAGCGACGGACGACAGTCCGGTGACGGAGTTACCCGCGAGGGCCGTCCAGTCGTACTGTTGACCAATTGCGGCGCGCGTGAGCGTCGCATTCGCTTGGATCTCGTATACCAGGCCGGGTTGATCGATCGTCCAGTATGCCCGCATGTTCGAGGGTGTACCGAGAGTCGTGGAAGCAACCCACCGATTGACGAGGTGGTGATACCCGAGGGCATCCGTATACTCGACGCCTTGAAAGACGCCGAGCGCCCTATCGCCCGCCGCAGCTGCCACCAGAAATCCGTTCGCGTCCACCGCGACCGGGCCGTTCTGATAGACTGCTGTTGCGTAGCCTGAATCGATAGCCGCCAGCGGGCCAGGACGGACAATGCCGACCGTGGAAAACACTGGACGGATACCGAAGGGTGCTGCGACTGAAGACATTCGCCTTACTCCTTGGTGAAGCTAGTACGCCGTCACCGCTCCCCGTACATCTTACGAAATTTGGGGGCGGGACGGTCCGTGACGATGTCTTCCGTACCATCCGCTACGTCGATGCGTATGCGCTTCCGACCACCAGCTCGCCTCGCCATTGCCTCTTTCATTTCGTCAAGGGCGTTGCTGAGCTTCTGCTCCTCTTCGAGGGGGGCCTGGTGATGGTTGTGCTCCATATACATCTGAAAAAGCCGAAGGGGCAGTTTGAAGGCAACCATCTCATTCACCGCGATCAGATTGCCGTAGTCGGCGCTCTTGGTCGAGAGTGACTCGAATCCGGGTGCCTCGGCCGGGCGAATCGGCTCGTAGCCGAGTCTAACCCGTGATGCGAGGGTGTCGCCGCGATTCTGCGTGGTCAGCCAGATAACATGGTACCCCTTGATGGGCGGTAGGTCCGGAAGAATCGACTGATGCATGGACCTGCGAAACTCGTCCAGTCTTTCCTGGTCGTCGAGTACACGACTGTCCGCCGCCCTTGTTCCATCCAGGCTACGATCTCGCCGTACTTTGCTTCCCAGTCTCGCGTCTTTCAGTAATTTGCGTGCCATTAGAGGCTCCTGCTAAGAAATCGTTGTTACTTGTAAAGGTGGGCGTTTTCCCGATCCCACTCGCGATAACGCTTCAAGTGCTTCTCGCGTTGTACTGGATCGTCCCACACCCCAGCCTCTTTCAGCGCTTCAATGCGTTCACGGCTGAGGTACACTTCATTTCCTTTGAGGTCACGACCAGGACCGCCTGTCCTGAATTTCGGACCTCCATTACCCGCGCGGACAGTATGGTCCTTCCGCTTCTTCTTGGGTGGACGACGATCTTCATCCTCGTCCTCGTCATCATCGTCGACATCCTCATCCTCCCTGTCGTGGCCATTCTTCGCTTTCTTCTTGGCACGGTGGGGGAGAGCCTTCGCGATGCGCTTGTTCAGCTCATTCCAGTACTCGTCCGTAGCGGGGTCGAACCCCTCCTGCCAGAGCGAGTCGTCAATCGCGCCCGCGATCTTTGAGTCGTAATCGCCGCGCCCGAAATCAAACCAGTCGTTGTTTTTAGCGAAGTTCTGGGCCCGAACGACCACTTGCGGGTTCGGAGGTTGACGCTCCTCCTGCTCAGGCTCCTTGGAAGCTTCCTTATGTACCTCTTCCAGGTCCTTGACTCGATCCCGTAGCTGATCGCGAATCCGCGTCGCTTCGGCCAGTTCGTCGCCCTTCGAGTTGGTGACGGCCTCGGCCATGACGCTCTCGGCCTTACGGATAAGCGCCTTGTTGTTCGCAATCTCCTTTTCCAGGGTTTGCTTCTCGGTCGAGTCCTGCCGCTTCGCCAGGTCCTGAACCTGCTTTTCGAGCTTCTCGTTGCGGAGCTGGTAGAAGCGGTTCTCGTTGCGGAGTTTTTGTTCCGCCTCTTTACGCTTCTGTCGCCGGGACTTGTGAGTGGCCCGCTCCTGTTTCTTGGCCTCTTCCTCGGCTTCGGTCTCCTCAGAGGCACCTAGACGCTTGTCCTCGGTGTCCTCGTCTTCGTCCTTGTCCTCCTGTTCCTTGGCAGCGGCCTTCTTGTCTTCGTCATCGTCATCCTCACCCTCAAAAGCTCCCTTCGCTTTCTTAGGCGGTAGATCGTCCTCCCGATCTTCGCGTTCGCTGGGCGCGTCGACATCCAGGTTCTTCGCATCATCGGTTACGATGACGAGACCTTCGTCCTTGCCGTCTTCTTCTTTATCTTTTGCCATGCCTGTTTACCTCGGGTTACACATCACTCAAGATAGGCAACCATCTCTAACGGGTCGCCTTCGATTTCTCCCGCCAAATCCACGTCGCGGAACGTTGCGAACAAGGCGGGGTCTGGAGAGTTGGGTACCCTGACATGCCATCGATCGCCGCCGTACATCGGGCAACGAATAAACATGCCGACCTTTACCCAAGCTCCCTCTTTCCAGGGTTCCAGGGTGTCTCGGTTACAAAATGCCACGGGGCCGATTGCGATGACTTTCGCGACTTGAGTGTTCCACTTCTCAATCTCGCGGGACTCCTGTGGAAGGAAGAATCCCGTTTTCGTGCGGGTCATCGGCGTCCTGATCTGAACGATGACTCGATCCCCGAAGGGCTTGAGTCCCGCCGGAACGTTGGGGAAGGCATCGTCAAGCGAGCCATAATCCCAACCCCTAGCGTCGTCCGGAACGCTTTTCAGCTTGGACAGATCCGATGGAAGAACCGCCTTACTAGTTTTCGTCATCGTCCTCTTCCTCAAGCATCTCGGTTAACCATTGCTCTGCGAGACGGATGCCCTTCAAAACGCCGTGGTGCTCGCCGTACTCAAAGGGTGTCTTGTCGACGACTCCTTCAGTTAAGGCTTCAACGGCGTACTTCTTGACTTCCTCCTGGAACTTCTGCAATAACTTTTCGAGCACGACTCTACTCCGTGCGGGTGCCGGTGTAAACCGGCTCCCCATAGAGTACTACTTCTTCCCCTTGGGGGCGGGGGCCTTCGTGTTGCCGCTCGGAAGCTTCCCCGCTCCGGGAACCTTCTGTGTCGGCTTGCCTGTCGTCGCCAATCCAAAGTGCTGTCTGACTGCGCCCATGTGGCTTACTCCTTCGTCCGTATTGAGGGGCTCTTGACATAAATAAGTCCAGTCTTCGTAGCGTTGAAGGTTACCAGGTCTGGGTTAACCCAACTGGTGCCTAACCTTTAGGCCGTCCGCCCGAGGGATTTTTATTTGCTCCCGTACCGGAGGAGACCTTCACTTTCTCCGACGACTGGATTTCGGCCGCTGCGACTCGAAGCGCGGTCAGGTTGTCCTGAGTGTTCCGACGTTCCTCCGAGTTCAGCTCGGCAGCCGCACGCTCATCCTCTGCCCGTTCCTGCGTAGCGATCTCCTGCAACCGAGCAACTAGCTGCTGAGCCGCGCGTGCATTCTCTTGGGCCTCTTGGATAGCCACCGTCCGCTCGCTTGCCGAAAGCTTTGCGAACTCCAGTTGGGCCTGTGCTTGTCGCGACTCGGCCTTGTCCTTGAAGTTCAGAATGTTCGATTCTTTCGTAATGCCCAGCTTCTCTCGCTCCCGGGCGTCTTTCTGTTGGTCTGCCTTTGTCTTGCGTTCGACCTCGGCTCGCTTGTCCGGATCGCTCGGCAAGGTTTGCGGCGTGTACTGCGCGATAAGCTGTTGCGCCTGCTGGATGACCTGGGGCAGGACTCCGAAGACCTGCTGTTCCCGCTGTAGGACGCCGTTACTCGCGGCGGCAAGGACCTGATCCAGCTGTTTCCTGGTCTCGGGGTCGCGCTCCTTCATAACCAGTCCCATCCCGGCCTCGTCCATCTCGAGATGCGCTCGCGTCAGCATATAGAACTCGTTCGCGTACCAGAGCACGAGATGCTCTTTCAGGTGGCCTAGAGCGGCCGGTAGGAACGAGGGCGCAATAATCGGTAGCTGTCCGAAGAGAGGCGACGTAATCGCCTGGACGAGGACCGTGATATGCGCCAGGTGGTCCTGCTGGGGGAACGCCGTCACCGGCCGACCGAGGGCCATAGCGACATTCTCGTTGACTTGGTTCATCTCCTCCGGTTCGGGCTTCGGGATCAGGAACCGTTCTGGGTTCGGTATCTTGGCTCTTTCCAGGAGGAATAGCTCGGTCTCCCGTACGTCGTAGATTCCAGGAGGTAGCGCGGCCGCGCGATCCGCTATGATCTGCGCCTGCGCAATTCGCTGCACATCGCTAAAGATTTCCGGATCGGCCGTCGGGATACAGTCCATCGGACCCTCGAAGTCCGCCCGATGCGCCAGAACCTCGCCCATGTCGTCCTTGAGCTCCTCCTCATTGAGATACATCCGATCGAGCCTATGCAGGATGCGGATGAAGTACGTCATCGAGTGGAAGAGCCGCAAATGGATCGCGGACATGACTTTCATGCCTTCCTCGATCAGCGCGAGCGTCGTGCCAACCGGGAGGTTCTTGTTGTCTTCCGAGAGCTTGTCGAGAGCGACGTGGATCGCCTGGCGTCCCGCGTCCGTGAGAAAGCCCAATAGCTCAAACAGGGTCTGCGAGGGTCCTGCGAACGGGATCGGCATCAGGAGCTTGCGGATGTCCGCGTCCCCTGCGACTCCGCCCTTAATCTCGATAACCTGCGTCGCGTTGACCGTCTGGTTCTGACCCGAGAAGTTCGCGCCCTTCAGTCGTGCGAGCGTCGGGATGTTCTGAATATGCGCCGAGTCGAGTAGCGCGCGAAGCGCCCCTGTGGCCGCACCTGCAAGCGAACCGATCGCTTGTCCGAGTCCGATGCCCTGAGCGCCTCTCCACTGGAAGAAGATCCACTCGACCATCCATTGCATTCGATCGTAGTTT